>Ga0099364_10009033_pt1 | contig 13905 bp, 12 predicted proteins | sample TergutTh196P3_FD_73070 | JGI IMG/M metagenome (GOLD analysis project Ga0099364, IMG submission 73070) | Microcerotermes parvus P3 segment gut microbial communities from Pointe-Noire, Republic of the Congo - Th196 P3 | ecosystem: Host-associated > Arthropoda: Insects > Digestive system > Gut ...
TATTTGCTCAAAGCCCGTCACTTGCTTCCGGCTGGTTTATTTTCCCTTTGGCATTTCAGGCAAGAGACCAGTATGGCAATGATGTAAATGAACGTTTTTGGGGTGAGAAAGAGTATTTCTTTATTTACCATACTGCTACGTGGAGTTCCCGTTGTGTAGAGGAAATGCCGATAATAGCGGAAGTAGCCAGAGAGTTTGGTGACCGTGTCGGGTTTTTGGCATTACTGGACGATTACAGCACCAATGTAAGAGATTCCATTAGAATAACCGAGAATGCACAGATCCCCGCGGAATTTATTTTTGTTGATGCCAGGCTTCCCTCAATGCAAGGTATTTTAGCTCTTGTTCAAATGGGATTTGTTCCAGTAGGTGTCATCATTGGCAGAGACGGCAGAATTGTTGTAGAGCCATTTACCACAGCCCAAGCTCGTTCGCGGTTAACGGCTCTTCTTACACGATAATGAAATTACACAGAAGACTTCTCGTACCTTGTGCCGCTCGGGAAATACTGACACTATATATGGCGTATCTGATAAAATGGTGTCGCATGGCATATCCAGCGGAAGGTTCTCCTCCCGTAAATTGCAGCCTACTATAACAGTACCTGGTTTTGCCAGTGGAAGGTATGTTCTCATTGATTGTAGCCTGCAATGAGGGTGCCGATTCGTTCCAAGAATGAATCGGGCTCCCGGAGCAGGCTACCTTTTATATAATAACCTTCCACTGGTATACCGGAGTAGCGGGTCTCAACCACCGTAAACAGCAATCATAACACCGGCGGCAATGGCTGTGCCTATAACACCGGCTACGTTGGGGCCCATGGCGTGCATCAAAAGGAAGTTAGAAGGATCTTCATCAAGACCGACCTTGTTGGAAACCCTGGCTGCCATAGGAACAGCCGATACGCCGGCGGAACCTATTAGAGGGTTAATCTTCTCTTTTAGGAAGAGGTTCATAAACTTTGCCATTAAAACACCGGTTGCAGAAGCCAATGAGAATGCAATAAGACCCATTACAATTATAACCAAAGAGGAAGAATTAAGAAATTTTGAAGGGGTCATCTGGCTGCCTACACCAAGCGACAGGAGGAGAGATACTATGTTCATCAATGCATTTTGTGCAGTATCTGAAAGCCTGTCTGCTACATGGGATTCCCTAAGGAAGTTACCAAGCATTAAAGCGCCAACAAGGGGGGCAGCAGCGGGAATTAAAAGTATGGAAAGAACAAAAACTACAATGGGGAAGGTAAGCTTTTCTTTCTGTGATACTTCCCTTAACTGCTTCATCTTTATTAAGCGCTCTTCCTTTGTGGTCAAAAACTTCATGATGGGCGGCTGTATTACAGGAACCAGTGCCATGTAGGAGTATGCAGCTACGGCAACAGTTGCCAAAAGATGGGGAGCCAGCTTGGAGGCAATGTAAATTGTAGTGGGACCATCGGCACCGCCTATGATAGAGGAAGCACTGGCTTCCAGCATGTTAAATGAAACACCGGGAATAAAGTTTGCAAGGGCGGCAAAGAAGAAGGTGCCGAATACGCCAAACTGAGCCGCTGCGCCAAGGAGTGCTGTCTTGGGGTTGGCAATAAGGGGACCAAAGTCCGTCATGGCTCCAACGCCTATGAATATTAATAAGGGAAAAAATTCGTTCCCTATACCTGCATTGTAAATTACGCTTAAAAAGCCCTGATGCTCAAAAAGTTTTGTAGTTTCGTTCCAAACCCCGGGGCTTATCATATTCGCAAAAGGAATATTGGCAAAGACAGTTCCAAAACCAATAGGAATCAAAAGCAGAGGCTCGAATTTTTTTACTGCGCCAAGATATATAAGAATAAAGCCTACTGTTATCATTAAAAAATCCATCCAGCCGAACACAGGGAAAATCTCGTCTGCCGGAGTAATTTCTATCCTGGGGCCTCCGCCTTCTTCTGAACCATAAATAAAGGCATAAATTCCTGTAGATCGTACCAAGCCGGTAAGAAATTCACCTATAGATACATTGGGAATATTTGCACTACCGGGAATAATGCCTTCTACTTCTTCAGCAGCCGGAGCAGTCTGTGCCTGAGCTCTAGGACCAAAGGAATAAGCTGCAAAGGTAAAGAGAAAGGTAGCTACAACAACAAGCATGCATATTTTTGTTATTAAAACGGGATCTTTTTTTAACATATTAATCCATCCCGTCTTCTTTATTAAACACTTTACCAAGCTGACTGATGATGATTACCATAATAACTAAAAACCCAAAAACAGTACCCATTCCCAAGACGGCCATTACCCCGCTTTGGCCTATCATTTCCATTATTGTCATAGCGCCTCCGTTTATTATTTCTATAATGTATCAATCCATTTTGCAGTTGTCAATATGATTTGTTTTTGCTATACATTTGTACAGTAGTTTGCATATAATAATACTAGAAAAGTAGATTTACAACAGTATTGGTTAAGGAAGAATAGACTTCTTAAAGAATCTACCATAATTCTAAAGGATATTTGAAGAAATAGCAAGTTATTTCCATAATACTAGAAAAATGAACACAAATGATGGAGAAAATCTTAAAATTCTTCTAGGAAAAAATATTAAATACTATAGAATAAATTCCGGCTATTCTATAGAAGAAATGGCGGAAAAAGCCGGAATATCCATACCATTTTTGGGTGCAATAGAAAGAGGTGAAAAATGGCCAAGTCCTGCTACCTTAAGCGGAATTGCACATGGGCTCGATCTAAATCCATGCGACCTACTTATACCCGAGGGTACCGTATCCGGTGATATACAAAAAATAACGGCAAAACTTGCAAAAGATCTATTTACTTTGGTAAATCAATCTATAAAAACAATGAATAATATTGTACGGGAAGATAAAACAGATAACAGTTAAGACACTTTACATTTGTTAATAATGTCCTGAATTGCTGCTTCCGCTTCTTCGTAAAGAACCTGACAAGTGCCAACCTGCATGTGACCGCCCCCGCCGTATTTTACCAGCATAGCACCAACATCGACAGTGGCATCACGCTTAATAATACTATAACCAACAGTTATTACACAATTTTGCTTATTTCTGCCATCAACAACCCATATAGAGATATTTTGCTCAGGGTAAAGGGTGTAAATTGTAAAGCGGTTTCCTGCGTAAATTGTATCAACACCCCGTAAATCGGCAAAAATGACATTTCCGTCTACTTTACAGTGTTTTTCCAGCATATCTACAAACTTCTTTTCCTGTTCAAAATAGACGCTTACCCTTTCTTTTACATCAGGTAAATCTAAAATATCTTCTATATTCATACTTGAACAGGCAGGAGCCAGCTTTTTCATTAATTCATAGTTACTGATGGTAAAATCTCTAAAGCGGCCTAAACCTGTTCTCGGATCCATAATAAAACCAAGTAAAATCCACCCACGCGGTTCTCTTATTTCGTCTATACTAAGATCAGCAGAATCTACCTTGTCTACATAGCGTATCATCTCGGCAAAATGGCTTAAATTATTATCTCCCCCATAATAGTCGTAAATTACACGCGCGCAACTGGGTGCGGAACGGGAAATTCCCTCAAAAAAAGCATCTACGCCCAATCTGTCGGTTTCGCTTGCATGATGATCAAACCAAAGCCTACAGCCGGGGACGTATGGAACATTTGCGAGGATGTCATTATCTGTTACTTCAACAAGACCGTCCTGCAGATCCTTGGGATGAACAAATTCCCAATCATCAATTAGTCCCAAATTTAATAAAATAGCCCCGCAGGCCAATCCATCAAAGTCAGATCTGGTAATTAGCTTCATATATACATACCGCCTCTACATCCTACTATTTAATAATATAACATAAGATGTATAATAAGTCCATGAAACATAACGCATTAAAACAAGCATATCCTGGCGCTTTTTCAGATTATCGGTTGAAATTCCCTCTGTTTATACTTTTGGGACTGCTTTTAGCACTTTCTTTATCCTGTGCGGGCACCGACAGGCTCTCTTCTATGGCAGAAAGCCGCTCGGAAGAAATCCCTTTAATGGCAAATGCCAGAACAGGCCTACTATCTTCCGGTATGCGCTACTATTTGCTTGATAACGCCATGCCGGAGGGCAGAGCGCTCCTTACCCTTGTAGTAGATGCCGGCTCCATACTTGAAACTGAGGAAGAAAGAGGTTTAGCTCATTTTTTGGAGCACATGGCCTTTAACGGCACCACACGCTTCCCCAAAAACGATCTTTTAAACTACCTTCGTTCATTGGGCATGCGCTTTGGACCCGAGGTAAACGCACGTACATCTTTTGACTATACAATTTACGACCTTGAAGTACCTACAGAAAGAGGCAGCAATGGGGAAAGGCGTATCCCCGAAAGGGCTCTGGCAATAATTGATGACTGGACTTGGGCACTTACCTTTGATCTTGAAGAGTTTGAAAACGAAAGACTCGTATTAATAGAAGAATACCGCTTCCGCATGGGAGCCAATGAGAGGGTAAACCGCCAAATCTACCCCGTACTTTTCCGTGATTCACTGTATTCCGAACGGCTGCCCATAGGGCTGCTCTCAGTATTGGAGACTGCTCCTATAGAAAGGCTGATAAATTACTATGAAAGATGGTACAGACCTGAAAATATGGCAATAATAATAGTAGGTGATTTTGATGTTGATCTACTGGAGACAGAACTGGAGCTGCATTTCCCCGTCCACAGGGAGCAAGACAACTACTTTACAAGGCCAAGGCACGATTTAAGACAGCCTGAACCCGGCAGCCTGCAAACCATTACAGTTACAGACCATGAACTTACAGATTCCTACGTGGAGCTTTACTGGCAAAGACTGCCCCTGCCCCGCAATATGGACATGGCAGCCTTCCGTGAAGACCTTATCGACAATTTAATAGATACTATGCTTTCTATCAGATTCCAGGAGGAAGCTGTAAAACTGCAAACTCCCTATGCATGGGCAGGGGCAGGCACTTTTGGCTTTGCAGCTCAATCCAGATTCTACTATATTGCAGCACAATCGAGGGAAGGCGAAATCGAGGGGACTTTAAGCGAACTCCTGCTTACCAAGGAATCTTTAATCCGTTACGGCTTTGTTGAAGAAGAACTAAATGAAGCAAAATCTTCTATACTGTCCTACCTTGATAGAATGGTAGCCGAAGAAGGAAGACATCAATCATCAAGATATATAAGGGCATTTACCCAGCATTTCCTGGATAATATAGCTGCACCGGGTTTTAGCTGGGAACTGGAAACTACAAGAGCTCTTCTTCCCGGAATTAACCTGGAAGAGATAAACAGTGTCGTTAGGAGCTACTTTGCAGAAGACGACCTAACCATAATAATTACAGCCCCCGATTCTGAGCTCTCTTCCATTCCAAGTGATGCGCAAATAAGAACCATAGCGGCGGAAAGCCGTTATGCGCAAATAGCAGCTCCCGTAAGAAGCACGCTCTCAGAAAATTTACTGGACTACATTCCCCGCCCGGGCAGCATAGTTTCTGAAAGCATAGACAGTGAAACGGGAGCAACACGCTGGGCATTAAGCAACGGCGCTGAGGTTATTTTAAGGGAGAGCCGCAACACAAACAACCAAATCACTTTGTACGCTCTTGCCCAGGGGGGGTCTTACAGCTATGGCAGTACGGGCATTGTTCCTGATGCGGCAGCAGCGTCAGCCGACATGGCGGCAGCAATGTTAGGCGCATCCGGCCTTGGCTCTTTTACAAGGACAGAACTAACACGTTTTTTACAGGACAAGCAAGCCTCCCTTTCCTTTTGGTCTCAGCCCTTTCTCCGAGGCTTTCAGGGAAGCGCTACAGTGCAGGACGCAGAAACCCTCTTTGAGCTTTTATACCTAAACTTTGTCCATACCCGCCTTGATGCAGAACCAATAGAAGTAATGCTCTCCCAGCAGCGCACTTCACTAAGCAATATGGAAAACGATCCAACTTCTGCATTTTTACGGGAATTTTCCAGAGTAGCCGCAGGAAATCCTCGCTTTCATCCCAGTGCAACAGAGGATCTTGATTTAGTCAATATTGATGAAGCTCTGCGTTTTATTACAATGAGTCTTAACCCCGCTGACTATACCTTTGTATTTGTAGGCAATATGGACATACAAATGATGCGCCCCCTTATAGAAAATTACATCGCTTCCATTCCCCGGGGGAATCAAAATTTCAACCGTTGGGCAGAAACCGATCCCCTGCGACCTTCCCGTGTTGAGCGAAATTTCTTCCGGGGCAGTGACGAGAGGAGCATGGTCAACCTTAGCTGGTATAGCCCTTATCCCTTTTCCGAAGAAGCCCACGCTGCAGCTTCAATACTGGACGCTTATTTAGAAATAGCTCTTAACGATGCCATAAGGGAAAGCCTGGGCGGAGTTTATGCAATAGGCTCCTCATTCGTAGTAACGCCAGTTTCAAGACCTGAGTTATCAGGCATAGTAAGGTTCATCTGCGATCCCAACAGGGCGGAAGAACTTTTGGATGCTGTAATTCTGGAATTGCAAAACATTGCAAGCGGTGATATTAATAATGTGATCTTCGCACAGGCACTGGAAGCAGTTTTACAGGGACATGATGAACTTGTTCAAAGAGATAATCTTATTGCCCAGAGTTATGCAAACTCTGTAAGAATATTTAATTCTCCCTTAAGCAGGCAGGACAATAGACCTAATTATTACAGGGCTGTTACGGTAAGAGATGTACAGGAAATGATGCGATTGCTCCTTGGCGGAAACTATATACGCATGATTTTATACCCCGAGCAGGGTCATGGAGGATAAGTGAGAAGCGCAGCTGCCCTGCTTCGCGGGCTTTGCATAAGTTTAACAGGACTGCCTGTAACAGTTATTTCTGCTCCGCTTGAATCCGGGGCAGATAATTTACTGAATGACAAAAATGTTTTTACATTTGATCTTTTATCTGAAGACAGCGAGATCGAGGCAGCAAAAAAAATCCACGCTGCATACGGCTTGTGGGCTGCGAACAGAACTCCCGGCACTCCACCCCCCTGCGCCATCTTAAAACTTGACAATGAGTTAAACGCCTTTTACCGCATAGGCGCAGATTACGACTCTGCTCTTGCGGCATTACCCACAGGTGCAACATTAACCGGCTCTGCGGCATTACCCAATGATAAAGCATCTACCCGCTCTGCCGCCCTCATAAGCCCCAACGAAAGGTCTAAGGTCGTAAAAAACAAAATAGCCCTTATTACAGGAGGCGCCCAGGGCATAGGCGAAGAAATAGCGCGTAACCTTGCCTCTCTTGGTGCTTTTGTCTACATCGCCGACTTAAACCTAAGCGGTGCAGAAAAACTCGCAACAGAGATTAACGAAAGCGAAAAGCGTACAGCCGCCTTCCCCCTTTCAGTTAACGTTGCCGATGAAGCATCAGTAGAAGCCATGTTCAACACCGTGCTTGTTACTACAGGCGGCCTTGATCTCTGTATAAGCAATGCCGGCGTACTTAGGGCGGGCAGCGTGCTTGAGCAGCCTCTTGAAGACTTTAAATTTGTAACCGATATAAACTACACCGCTTTTTTTGTTATAAGCAAGTTTGCAGGGCGCCTTTTAAAAACCCAGCACCTAACGGCACCGGGGTGGAAAACTGACATAGTGCAGATTAACTCCAAATCCGGCCTGGAAGGCTCCAACAAAAACGGCGCATATGCAGGCGGCAAATTCGGCGGTATAGGGCTTGTTACAAGTTTTGCTATGGAACTGGTTGAGTATAATATCAAGGTAAACGCAATATGCCCCGGTAACTTTTTGGACGGAGCTCTTTGGTCACACCCGGAAAAAGGGCTTTTTGTTCAGTATCTAAACACAGGGAAAGTTCCCGGTGCAAAAACAGTTGCCGACGTTAGGGCAGCATACGAAGCAAGAGTTCCAATGAAGCGGGGCTGCACAGGCAGGGATCTTGTGCGTGCCCTTTTATATATAGTAGAGCAGGAATACGAAACAGGCCAGGCCATCCCCGTGACCGGCGGCCAGATAATGTTACACTAAATTTTCATCCAAGGAGAAAAATGATGAGCGATCAACTAAATACAAAACCAAAAATAAAAATAGAATTAAAAATATTTTTTGTTATCGTTGCACTCACAGGCTTAGCCATGGGCTTAAGTGACAGCGTTATATCAAACTTTTTTAAGGATGCCTATGACGTTACAGCAGAGCAAAGGGGCTTTCTGGAATTTCCAAGGGAGCTGCCCGGTGTCTTCTGCTTTTTGGTTGTTGCCTTTGCAGCCTCCCTTGGAGACGTCCGCCTTGCAATTATTTCCCAGATTTTTGCCACAATAGGTGCAGTAGTTCTTGGTCTTTTTACGCCCGCCTTTGGAGTAATGGCACTATTTATTTTTATACACTCACTGGGACAGCATCTTTATATACCTCTGCAAGATGGTATAGGATTATCAATAATAGGAAATAAAGACGTTGGCAAAAGAGTAGGTCAGTATAGCGGAATACGCACTGCAACCGCAATGGTCGCAAGTATAATAATTTTCTTTGGCTTTAGAACAGGTGTTTTTAGCTTTACAGGCGAAATAAAACTTCCCTTCCTTCTTGGTACTATAGGCTTTATAGGCATAATAATTCTTTATATTATTTTATATTCAAAGTACAAGGTTCACGGCCAGCCAAGAGAGAAAAAGTTCAAAATTGTTATACGCAAAGAATACAGGCTTTACTATGTACTTGCAATTATGGTCGGCGTCCACAGACAGATAATGGTAGTATACGGCCCCTGGGTTTTAATAGAAATACTCAGCCGCGGTGCCGACACCATGGCCTTGTTAGGCGTAATTGGTTCATTTATAGGAATCTTTATGATGCCTGCAATAGGACGCGCCGCCGACCGCTTTGGCCCAAAAGTAATTTTGTTTACCGAGGGCATACTCTTTATCTTTGTTTACGTCGCCTTTGGCTTCTTAAGTGACGCCTTCAGCTCCGGAACCCTTGCAATGGTTGGCATTCCCGTCTTAATAGCATACGGTCTCTTTATATTTGAAAGACTCACCATGCAGATGGGCATGGCGCGTACCATGTACCTAAAATCCATAGCAGTAGACCCCGCGGACATCACCCCGACACTTTCAACAGGACTTGGTATGGATCATGTCATTTCTATAGTTTGCGCCTACCTCGGCGGTCTATTATGGGGCAACTTCGGCCCTCAATACGTCTTCTTTATTGCCGCAGCCTTTTCACTTGTAAACGTTGTAGCCGCTCTCTTAATTAAGGGTCCCATGATAGCCCCAATGAAGATCGCAAGCCAGGGAGACAGTGCAGCTTAAGTTAATGGTTTCTTGGTACCAAGTTTGCTCTCGACATACACTCATTTTTGGATTAACCTTATGGTATGTACGTTGAACAGTTTGATAGAATAACTTATAACCCTGCTGTAATGGGAGGCAAAGCCTGTATCCGAGGCATGAGGGTAACTGTCAGTATGGTTGTAAACCAAATTGGAGCAGGTTACTCCATTGACGAGGTTCTTACTTACTATCCATATCTTGAAAGAGAAGATATCTTACAAGCTCTAAAGTATGCCGCATGGCGGGTGGAAGAACGAGAAATTGCATTAGTTCCTGTATGAAATTACTTATAGACATGAACTTATCGCCACAATGGGTGGATTTTTTTTCTATAAATAATATTGAGGCAATACACTGGTCGGCATTAGGAGTTGACGATTCTCCTGATACAGAAATTATGGAGTATGCCAAAAAACATGATTATACAGTCTTTACACACGACCTTGATTTTGGAGCAATTTTAGCTACTACCAATGCCGGCAAGCCAAGTGTCGTTCAACTCCGAATGGGTGTTGTTATACCAGATAATATAGTCTCTATTGTCGTATCTGCTTTAAAAAATCTAATAGATGAAATTGATAAAGGGGCATTGGTTACAATAGATCAAAATAAAACCCGAGTGAGCCTGCTTCCTCTCCATTTGTAAATTAAATGCTCCGACATCTCAGACAAATCGTGTTTGCAAAGTTTCCGAGATGTCGGAAAGTGATGTTTATTACATCATCGGCTTAAGGTTACAGTTTCGGGATCTAGCCGAGTTTCTGATCTTGCGGCGCTTACACTGGTGAACTCGGGATTATACCAGGTTTCTCCATGTTGTGTTGTCGGTACTCCATAATATGCAACTGACATTCTGGTATTGTTGCTTGAAAAAATAGCCCTGAGTTTTGCATATCTGGTTTTGGCTTCTACACCTTCATTGATTAAGTAAGTTTCTAAATAGCCGGTACTGTACCACAGCGAAATAATATTCCATTGGGCTTCGGAAAATCCCATCCAGCTAATATTATTTGTACTTGCATCATACCAATAGCAAGGACCTGAAGGAATATTAGCCCAGGGGTCACCATCAAGTTTTGTTACAGAAGCAAGCAAGCCTCTTTCCTGTAAAACCTCTTTTACAGCATCATCTACCATTTCCAATGTACGCGGATTGTGCACAGGCTGTGTAAGCTCATCTATATAAATTAAACCGAATAATCCCTGGTCGCGATTAGCGTATTGCCTGTTAAAGTAAAAATTCCCTGCATAGGCTATGTATTGGATAAAGCCATATTGATTTATGATACGTTCAACATAACACCATGGTTCAGCAACACCAATCCCATCTATTTCCAGATACTTTGACTCATCATTATAGATGGTGGTGCCGGCCTTCCATTCTGCTTCTGTTATGATGCGAACATCTCTTTGATCAATTGCTATATACTGATATTGGTCAAAACTAGGCCATTTCACATTCTGCCATATACCTGTAGTAAAACCCCAGGGCGGACTATCGTGATACTCTGTATCATCCCTTAAATCTTCCATCAGAGCTTTTAGTCCGACAGTAACATCTGCGGGGTCAGGGTAAGTATATTCGGCTTCCATTATAGTGTTTTGTATGTCGTGATAAACTTGATTGTTAATGTCCATGTCTGAAGAAAAGCGTCCCTGGAATGATGGATAAAAAGAAATATGCCCCTGCCCATCTTCATGCTGTTGTAAGTAAACATAGTAATATAAGGAATCCAAATCAGGAAAACTAGGTGGTTCATTGAGTTTTGTTGCTGCAATGCCTCTGCCATCTAAAAATTCTTCTGCCGCTTCTTCAACCTGCTGTCTGCTTCCCTCATATATAGGGAACCCAACAATTATGTCGTAGCTATTGCCTGTGCCTGTGACTTCCACAACGGCGGCACTGAAAGATTCTATTTCTATGTTTTCATCATTGATTATTATGACATCTTCAGTTATTGTCCATTCAGAAAGAAGAACGCTTGCTTCGGCTGAACCGCCCTGCCATGATTCACTGTAACTCCACCAACCGCGAGCAAAAGACGGAACTCCTCCGGTTACAACATCAGTCGATTCAGTACCAGAAATTACAACTGCTGCTGTTTCATCAATAGGATAGGAAGTTGCAGTCCAGTTATCACCTCCTGTATTAACCAAAAGAGTAGCGGTAGAACCCAGAGAATCACCGCTGGAATTAAATGCCCCATTGATGGAAAAACGTATCATACTTGATGAAGCCGATGCTGTATAACTTCGTGCCACAGGATCATAAGTGCCCGTTAAGCGAAATATGATGGCACCGTCAACAAGTTCACCGCTAACTGCGTAACTGGAGGCAGTTACTGACCTTGCGTAATTACCTGCATCTGCAAGGCTAAACTGTACCTCCCCACCTTCAGTTTTGGTGAATGAACCAGAAACAGAAAATGCAGTTCCGGGTGGTGGGTTTCCCGGAGGCGGATCTCCTCCCGGACCTGCAGGGTTGGCGCAGCCTGTGCTTAACAATAGCGTCAAAATTACTGTCACAAGAGTAGTAATTTTTGCTATTTTTTGAATAGATTTAAAATTGATTGTGTTTTTCATAAAATTCTCCAATACCTAAATTAATATCCAAACCCCTACGGGCTTTTTTCTTTGAAATCTTCTCTTGACAGCTTGTGAACAATTGGCTACAATATTATTATGATTGTCGAAAAGACTGAGCCATTTGACAAATGGCTCCGAGCCTTGAGAGATGAAATTGGTAAAGCTCATATACTGCGTCGAATTAGAAGGATAGAGACCGAAGATTTTTTTGGGGACCACAAAAAACTGAAAAATAGCAATCTTTATGAACTTATTATTGATTATGGTCCCGGATACAGGATTTATTTTGACAAGCGCGTCAACAATACTATTGTTTTTTTGCTTCGCGGCGGTAAAAAAGCAGACCAGAAGCTGGATATAAAACTGGCTAAGAAACAATCTAAGGAGAATTAAAATGGCCAAGGAAAAAATCACACGCTGGAACATACTCGACTACCTCGACAATGAAAAATCAATAGCAGCATACCTGCAGGTTGCGCTCGAAGAAAACAATCCTTCGGGATTCCTTGTTGCAATCGGTGATGTAGTCCGCGCACGAGGCATCAACGCTATGGCGGAAGAAATGGGTGTTAGCCGCGAAGGTCTGTATAAAAGTTTCTCGGGAAAACGCAAACCGAACATTGAGACTGTATTCAACGCACTTGACAAACTTGGCTTACAGATAATTATCCAACCTAAAGTGAAAACTGTAAGAAAAAGAAAAGCAGCCGCTTTGTAAATCAAATTCATGGTTATTGACTTTTGTTTAAGACATCAGCGTCTTAAGGTTACAGCTTCTGGATCGAGCCTTGTTTCAGACCTTGCAGCGCTTACACTGGTAAACGCGGGATTATACCAGGTTTCTCCATGCTGTGTTGTCGGTACTCCATAATAGGCAACTGTCATTCTGGTATTGTTGCTTGAAAAAATTGCCCTGAGTTTTGCGTATCTGGTTTGCGGTGCTACAGTTTGACTAATTAAATACCTTTCCAAAAAATTAGTTGTGTACCATCTTTCTATCTTGCTCCATTGGGCTGTAGTAAAGCCGAACCATTGAATGTTATTTGTCTGAGAGTCGTACCAGTAGCTGGGGCCGGTGGGGAAGGGAGGCATTTCACTCAGTACAGGAATATGAGACAGGCCATTTTCGTTGAGATAAGCTTGTATAGCCTGACTTGCAACTGCGAAAGACGGCGGTCCTTGCAAGTCAGTATAATAAGTACTTAACTGGAAATTATAGGTTATATCGTCTCCATTGTTATAAAGATAAGGCTGTGGAGACATTTCTGGATGTTCAAATATTTTATAGTAAGCTCCCGAACCAGGAACAATATCCTCCCATTGCAGTTTTGTTGGACTACTTATTCCAATACTGGCGAAATATGCTGGAATTGTAACATCAAGTTTTGGTACTGTTACGCCATACATGGAATAATAAATTTCACTAACTGCTGAACCAACTTCAGCAGACAGCATGGACATGCCAAATGATCCATCATCACCAATAAAAATAAAAGGTGAATCCCATAATGGAGGTTCATTAAGCTTCTCTGCTGTTAAATTAATTTCAGGTGAAGATAAAAACTCCACCGCTGCTGCCACAACTAGAGCCGGGGTTCCGGTATATACAGGAAAACCAACAATCACATCGTAGGTACTGTCCGAGCCTGAAACTTCCACAATAGATGCATTGGATGATTCAAAAAACTTATTCCCCTCGAAGTCGGTCATAATAATATCTTCCGAAATTGTCCATTCTGACATCAGTACATTAACATCCCATCTATTACCGCCATAAGTTTCTGAATAAGTCCACCAACCGCGAGCAAAAGATGGGACTCCTCCGGTTACAACATCAGTCGATTCAGTACCAGAAATTACAACTGCTGCTGTTTCATCAATAGGATAGGAAGTTGCAGTCCAGTTATCACCGCCTGTATTAACCAAAAGAGTGGCGGTAGAACCAAGAGAATGGCCGCTGGAATTAAATGCCCCATTGATGGAAAAACGTATCATACTTGATGAAGCCG
>Ga0099364_10009034_pt1 | contig 13904 bp, 7 predicted proteins | sample TergutTh196P3_FD_73070 | JGI IMG/M metagenome (GOLD analysis project Ga0099364, IMG submission 73070) | Microcerotermes parvus P3 segment gut microbial communities from Pointe-Noire, Republic of the Congo - Th196 P3 | ecosystem: Host-associated > Arthropoda: Insects > Digestive system > Gut ...
AGAGAGAGAGAGAGAGAGAGAGAGAGAGAGAGAGAGAGAGCTTTTAGTCGTTAGTCTCAAGTCGTTAGCTATTAGCGGATTTAGTGTCCTGTCAGGGTTATTGTTAAACCTGTCAGCGCTTGTATTTTGGGGGAATCAAAAATCCGTGATAATCAGTCAAATCCGTCCAATCCGTGTATCTCCTTTCTACCAAAAACACAAAATATTAAATCTTAAATATCTTAAATATCTTAAATTGTTAAATCTTAAATATCTTAAATTGTATGTTGTATGAAGAATTTTAGTGTTGTAGTATTTTTGTGCATATTATTATATGTATGCACTATTTCCTGTGAAAATCAGGAAAATAGCAGTAACCGTCAGGTGTATAATCCCAGCAGACGTGTTACTCTGTCATCGTTTCATCCCCAAGAGGGACGCATTGCCGAAAAGATGCTTTTGGATGGCGATAACTTTGGAAGCGACCCCTCTATTATAAGGGTGTATTTCAACGATAAGCCGGCATCTGTGTTGTCGTCTACCGGAGGGCGTATCTATGCGCTTTGTCCGAGAATGCCCGGCGATGAATGTGTTATTTCTGTTGTTGTAGGCAACGATTCAGTTGTTTATGACGAAAAGTTTACTTACCATGTTTCGGTTTCAGTAAGTACTGTTGCCGGTAATGGAATAGAAACTTTTAGAGCCGGCAATTTGGCTGATGCGCAGCTTAGACCATCACATCTGACGGTAGACAACGAAAACAATATTTTTGTTGCTCTCAGACAGAATGTTCCTCAGCGAGGATTAGCCAGAATAAACGAAGGTGAAAACGTTATGATCCCGTTGTTATTAGACGGAACGTTAATCACCCCTAACGCGCTTTGTGTGGATAGAAATACCGGTATCATATACATTCCCTGCGAATCGGGACGGGAAATTTTTTATACCATGGACCCGCGAGAGGGATGGGCGCCAAGAAGACGTTCTTTTACATGGAGAAATCTTAACGGTAATGCCTTGCCCTCAAACTCTTGGAAACATTCTATGGGATTTTGCTATTTGGAGGGATATGAGGGCATTTACACACGTTTTTTCGATGGACAAATAGTCAGAATTGACCCGCGAACATATGAGGCTGACATTATATCCATGTCGCCAAATGGAACTTGTGTAGGCGTTACTTTTCATCCTTTGCGTCCCGAATTGCTTTACATTGCAGGACGTTCAGGAGGTATGAGTCAAGGTATTTATGTGTTCGATGTGCGCAACCCCGATGATCCGCCAAGACGTCTGAACCCCGCAGGTAGAGGACATAGAGACGGTGATATTTCAGTTGCCCTGTTCGATAATCCATGGCAAATATATTTTGACCCGTACGGATACCTGTATATTGCCGATGCCGACAATCATTGCATCAGACGGATGCGTCCCGATAATTTTGTAGAGACAGTTGTGGGTATACCCGGCACCGCCGGATGGAGAGACGGAGGCAGAGATGAGGCGTTGTTTGACGCGCCAATGGGCGTAGGTGTTGATAAAGACGGTACGGTATACGTTGCCGATTGGAACAACAACAGAATACGAAAATTAGCTATGGAATAATCTTTATATATAATTAAATGTAAAATATAAAAAGTGATGAATAAATATATTATATTGTTGATTTTTACAGTGTTGTTTTGTGGTGCGCTTCAGGCTCAACAAAGAACAACGTTTACTATGACAGGTGTTGTTTATGATGAAACCGAAGAAACACTACCCGGCGCAACAGTTTTTGTTAGAGACAGGGTAGGTGTTGGAACAACCACCGATGGTAATGGAAGGTTTTCTATCAGGGTTTCGCGTGGCGATGTTATCATCTTTTCTTTCGTAGGATACGAAAATGTTGAATATATTGTTTCGCGCGAAGACGAAACAGATATCAGGATACAGTTTACCAACGCTTCGCAGCAAATGGAAGAGTTAGTTGTAGTGGCTATGGGCAGTCAAAGAAGAATTAGTTCGTTGGCTGCGGTTTCCACTGTAGACGTCAAAGATTTGCAGGTACCTACAACGTCTGTAGCCAATCTCTTAGGTGGACGTGTTGCCGGGGTCTTTTCCATGCAAGTTAGCGGCGAGCCCGGAAGAAATATTTCTGAGTTTTGGGTGCGCGGTATAGGCACTTTTGGAGCCAGCAGCGGAGCCTTAGTATTGATAGATGGGCTGGAGGGCGACATAAATTCTATCGACCCGGCAGATATTGAAAGTTTTTCGATTCTTAAAGATGCATCGGCAACGGCGGTCTACGGCGTCAGAGGAGCTAACGGAGTAGTATTGATAACTACAAAGAGAGGCGAATCGGGCAGGTTGAGCATCACCGGAAGGACAAATTTTTCACTTTCTCACTTGCGCAGGGTGCCTGAATATTTGAGATCGTATGATTATGCGCTGTTAGTAAACGAGGCAATGATGGTTCGTGGTAATGCGCCGGCATACAGCCCAATAGAAATGGCGCTTATAAAAGACAATTTAGACCCCGATATGTATCCCGATGTAAGCTGGCAAGATGAAATTCTGAACAAAACATCGTTTGAACATGGTTATTACGTGAGCGCGCGCGGCGGTGGCGATGTAGCAAGATATTTTTTATCATTAGGCGCTACAAATGCAACAGCAGCATATAAACAGGATAAAAACAGCGTATACAGTTCTAATGTGGGCTACAATACATACAGTTACAGAACCAATTTAGACCTTAACTTGACGCAAACAACATCTATCTTTTTTGGAACCGATGGTTTTCTATCCATACGCAATGAGCCGGGTATGGCAAATACCAATTATATATGGAATGCTCAATCGCAACTAAACCCGCTTGCATTTCCTACCCGCTATTCTAACGGCTTGCTACCGGCAGCGGGTCCCAATGACCTGTCGTCGCCTTACGTGTTGATAAACCATACCGGACGGTCGTCTACGCAGGATTACAGAGGAAAGGTTACAATAGCTCTAAATCAGGACTTTGGAATGTTGTTAGACGGATTGAGATTAAGAGCTCAGGGTTCGTATGATATACACAGTTTTTTTCAGGAAATCAGATATATACAGCCGGCTCTGTATCAGGCATTGGGCAGAACATTTACAGGCGACCTGATTATGAGAGAAAGCGTAAACGCAATCCCCACTCAATACGGATATGTAACGCATCAGTTTCGCAGGTATCATTTTGAAAGCACGCTCACCTACGATAAGCTTTTAAGCGCTGACCATCGCGTTTCAGGGTTAGTCTATTATTACGTTAGCGACCAAAAAAGGACCAGAGATGCCACCAGTAGCATGAGGGCTATTCCGGTTCGCTATCAAGGTCTGTCAAGTCGTTTTACATACGGCTTCAGAGATACTTACATGATAGATTTCAACTTTGGCTACACCGGCTCGGAGAATTTTCAACCCGGCAGGCAGTTTGGTTTTTTCCCGTCAATAGCCTTAGGATGGGTGCCAACAAGTTATCCGTGGGCTAAAGAAAGTATGCCATGGCTTGATTTTTTCAAAATTAGAGCCTCCTACGGCACAGTTGGCAACGACCGCCTTGCAGGAGATAGAAGATTCCCATATCTGACAATGGTAAATATGTATTCGGGCTCAGCTTGGGGCTCAGGAAACGTAGAAACTATAAACGTATCAGTGGTAGGAGCCGATAATTTGGAATGGGAAAGAGCCATCAAAGCAAACATAGGTATAGAAGGACGACTGTGGGAAGAAAAAATATCATTTGTAGTAGATTTTTTTAATGACAGTCGCAACGGCATTTTCCAACCCAGAGTGCAAGTGCCCGATTATGTTGGGGTTATCACAATGCCTTTCGGAAACGTAGGTAGAATGAGAAGTTATGGAACCGATGGAAATGCAAGTTTTACACAACCGTTAGGGCATAATTCAAGTTTTACCCTTAGAGGAAATTTCAGTTATTCCAAGAACGTAGTGATAAATTGGGAACAAAACAATTTGCCGTATCCATATTTAGAATATACCGGTTATCCTCACGATGCCTTGCGCGGTTATCAAGCAATAGGTTTTTTCAAGAACAACGATGATGTTTTGTATAGCCCTGAACAACCCTGGGGACGTGTAATGCCCGGCGACCTGAAATATATGGACGTGAACGGCGATGGTAAAATAACCGAAGAGGATATGATACCATTAACGCGAAGCACTTTTCCCGTGTTGATGTACGGATTTGGCGGAGAGTATAGATACAAGGACTTTACCGTAGGCGTACTCTTCAGAGGCACCGGCAAAACAGACTTTTTTCATGTCGGGCAACGCGTTAGAAGCGATGGCGTTACATACAACAATGGCATGGGTTATGTACCCTTTCATGGAGGCTCATCGGGCAATGTGTTAAAACAGGTAAACGACCCAAAAAACAGGTGGATACCTATGGACTATGCATTGGCAAACGGGATAGACCCTGTGCTTGCTGAAAATCCGAACGCAAAATTTCCCAGATTGGATTATGGAAATAATATTAACAATTCGCAAATGTCATCCTTCTGGCAAAATGACGCGCGTTATCTGCGATTGCAGGAAATAACAGTTAATTACAACTGGCGCAACGATGCATTGCGAAGAGCAGGAATATCTTCAATAGATTTCCAATTTGTAGGAAACAACCTGTATGTTTGGGACAAGGTGAAAATATTCGACCCTGAGCAAGCTCATTTCAACGGACGTGTTTATCCTATACCGGCTGTTTATAGAATTCAATTATATATTAACTTGTAAAATTAAAAATAAGATGAAAATTTTTGTAAAATACCGTATCAAAATCATTATTATACTGATACCATTCATTAGTTCCTTGTCGTGTCGCGATTTTCTTAACATAGACAGTTATTTTGACGATGAACTTAAGTTAGATTCCATTTTCAAGCAGACGCGACTTATTGAAGCTTATATGTGGGGCGCTGCTAACATGTTTACCGATGAGGGTCAAATTTTCAGCACCGCCAATCAGGATGCGCTGGGTCCTCTTGCTACCGATGAAGCCTTTTCGATGTTCAACATTACCGGTACAGGCAGTTATTCGGGATTGCGTTTCGTCTTAGGGCATATACGTCCCGATAATTTGGGACCGTTTTTGCGCAAATGGCAAGACGCATACAGGGCAATACGCATGTGTAACACGATAATTACCCGCATTGACGAAGCAGATGATATGAGTACCAGTGACTATCTTCACATCATGGGCTACACTCATTTCATACGCGCCTATGCCTATTATCGTCTGTTGATAGATTTTGGTCCACCTATTTTGTTAGGCGACGAACTTGTAGAAACCAATGCTGATTTAGAGTACTATAACCGACCGCGAAGCACTTTCGACGAGGCAGTGGAATACATTTGCGCTGAATTTGAAAAAGCAGCAATGTTCATGCCTGAGGAAGTTTCTTTTGTCAATTTCGGACGTCCTACACGGGGCGCCGCTTATGGACTTATTGCTCGCTTGCGATTGACGCATGCAAGCCCGCTATTCAACGGCGAGCCGATAGCAATAAGATATTACAGTAATTGGAAGCGCAACGATGGAGCTCATTACATCAGCCAAACGCCCGATGAAGAACGATGGGCTATTGCAGCGGCAGCGGCAAAACGTGTGATGGATATGCAACGAGCCGGAGTGCCCAGATATAGTCTTCATACCGTAGATGCCGACGATGATACGCCGGAGTTGCCAGTAGCGCTCACATCAGACCCTTATTACATTACTTGGCTTGATGGACGCCCACATAGAGACCCATACAGGTCGTATGCTGAAATGTTTAACGGAGAATCTGTATCTACAATAAACCCGGAATATATTTGGGCGCGAAGGTCGACCGGACTGAGAGACTATACAAGGGCATCATTTCCTGTAGATAACGGAGGATGGGGAGGAATGGCGGTAACACAAAAAATGGTGAACGCCTTCTATATGAAAGACGGCAGCAGTTTTGACGATACAACCTTCCCCACAGAGGGTTTTCGTCCCGCAACACCCGAAATGTTTTCGGGATATCGCTTAAACGGGAGTGTGCACAACATGTATGCAAACCGCGAAATGAGATTTTATGCTTCAATAGGTTTTAGCGGATGCAGATGGCCATGTTTGTCTGCTACTTCAACAGGCGATTCCGAAGTTGATGTGGAATATTATTTTGACTCGCCCAACGGCAAATCAAATTCAAACGCGCTTGTAAATCACACTCCTACCGGCTACGTTATCAAAAAGTTCATTCATCCGGATGACGCATGGACAGGAACAAACAACAGGCGAACTGATAAAGTGTTTCCAATAATGAGGTATGCAGAAATACTGCTTTCATATGCTGAGGCGCTAAACAACCTTACAAGAAGCCACACAGTTGAATTGGGCGATGTTGTGTATACTTTTGAGCCACGCGATGTGGAAGAGATAAGAAAATCGTTCAATCAGGTGCGCTACAGGGCGGGATTACCCGGCTTGACAACTCAAGAACTGAGTAACAGGCAAGAAATGCAAAGGCTAATTGAAAGAGAGCGTATGATAGAATTTCTTTTTGAAAATAGAAGGTTCTACGATGTTAGACGATGGGGTATCTACGAAGAAACAGAAAAGGTAACAATAACCGGAATGAACGTGGATGCAAACCGAGACGGATATTATCAAGTAGTGGTTCCAAACACCTCGCGTATTGGCGGAAGAGTGGTACATAGAAGAATGATATTTTTGCCAATTCCAAGAGATGAAATAAGACGGTTGCCATTGTTAGACCAAAACCCAGGATGGGATATTTAATAGTTTGAGTATAAATAAAATTAAAATAAAAATATCATGAAAAATTCCAAAAATAGAAAATGCTTAATAAGCAAAACATTGATAATAATATCTTTATTTGTATTTATCAATGCTTGCAATGATGATGATGTTTTTCAAAGAGAACAGTATAAAATCGTTTTTGCGCTTGTAAGTGAGGACGGCTATAATATTTTTAGCGTAGTTCACGATTTAGAAGAGGTAGAATCAACGGGCTACATAGCAGCTTCGGTAGGTGGTACAAATTCAACCCAACAACCCGTTGAAGTTGCTATTTCCTACGATATGGAGGCATTTGATGATTACAATACATCAAATTTTGATGTAGATTTTTCAAATTATGCTATCCTTTTACCCGGTGTTGTCAGCGGCGCCAGTAATAACCGCGCCAAGTATCGCATTGACGACTACAACCTGACTATTCCCACAGGTGAACGGTCGGGGCTTATGGCTATAAACGTCAGACCCGATGGATTGTCGCCAGATTCAACGTATTTCATCCCGCTTAAAATAGAGCGGTATAATCAATACGAGGCAAACCCCAATAAAAGCAACGTACTGTACAGAGTATTAATAAAAAACCTCTATGCAACTACGGAAATGCCAACAAATTACAACATGAGGGCATATAGGGGAGAAGTATTTATACCGGGCGTGAAACGGATGCATCCAATAAGCAGGAACAAAGTGAGAATCATGGCTGATAACATAGCCTTTGAAGAAGACTTGGAAGTTATTGATAGAAACGCGATAGTGTTGGAAATAACGCCAAGCAATCAGGTGATTATTACTTCATGGAAGGATATGGTGGTAACACAAATAGATGGAGACCCTGAGTATCCTAACACATTTGATATTGTAGATGATGGTTTTAGAAAATTCAAGACTTTTCTTTTGAGATATGATTACAGGAATGTAAATGGTGTAACTGTTGAAATGAAAGAAGAGTTGAGAATGGAATTAACGGAGTAAAAATTTAGATAAAATAAATCAAAATGAAAAATATATTGAAAATAAATTTTTTGGCAAGCGTTTCATTAATTTTTTTGGCAATCGCCTTTGCGGGATGCGATGATTATGAACGCAAAGGGAAAGTAATACCCGAAATCACCGTCAATATGCGGTCGTTGAACTTAAAGGTGGGTGAAACCAAGCAGTTGGTAGCCAGCCCCACTGTAAATACCTTCACCTGGTCGAGCGAAGATGATGATATAGCCACAGTAGACGGCGCAGGATTGGTAACTGCCAAAAGCGAAGGAGAAACAGGTATTATAGTAAAATCGGGCGATGCAATTCGCAGAGTAACCACTATTGTAACAATAATTGATTAAAAAATGATGATGATGATGATGATGATGAAAATAGTAAAAACAATCATGATGTTGGTTTTTGGTACTGTTATTGTTTCATGTAAAACAACGGAAAACGAGCCAAGTCAATTTTTGAATATCTCGCCTAAAGAGCTCATCTTTTGGCCCGAAGCAAGCCAAAGACAAATTACAGCGTCAGCAAGCGGCACACTGACTGCTATGTCAGACGCCTCATGGTGTACAGTGGATATTTTTGCTTCATCAAGCAATAACGTTTCGGTATCAGTATCCGCAAATGACGTAGTAGATGAACGCAAAGCCCAAGTTACTGTCAGCAACGGCGAATTATCCGAATATGTTGCTGTAACTCAACTCGGTATAGCGCCGGCTATCTTGTTTGATGAAACAAGAATTTTCCTTAATTACCGCGACGGATTGAACTTTACTTTAGAAGTAAATTCAAATGTTCCTTTCGTTTTCGACCTTCCTGAATGGATTTCGGAAGATGCCGGAAATAGCACTATTGTAGGTCAAAAAACATATTCGTTCCATGCTGCCCAACTGCCTCAGGACGTTGAAACACGCACTGAAAATTTGGTTATGAAATCAATAGAACACGGCATTAGCGCAAGCATACCGGTTACGCAAAGTTTGGGCGTGAGTACCATACGTATAGCCTCCTACAATATTTGGAACGAACGTGGCGCCGACTGGCAAAATTTCAGACGGGAAATTTTGAACAATCTGATAAGGCAACATGATTTTGACATTATGGGCAGTCAGGAAGGTTTTTTGAACCCGCACCTGAACAGCTTAATAGCTGATGGTACATATGCTTATACAGGCGTGGGACGCGATGATGGTATTAATGGCGGAGAACACTCGGCAATAGTATATAAAAAAGAGCGTTTTGAGCTGTTGGAAGCCGGTGATTTCTGGTATTCTGAAACACCACAAATACCAAGTTATGGATGGGGCGCCAGTTACAGACGAATATGCTCGTGGGCGAAATTTAGGGACAAAGAATCAGGACGTCAATTCTATGTATTTAGTTCGCACTTGGACCATCAAGTAGCAGTAGCACGTTTTGAATCCGTAAAACTGATGCTGGTCAAAATAAGAGAAATAGCAGGGGAAAATGCTACAATCTTTTCGGTGGGCGATTTCAATAGCCAACCGGGTGCAGACCCAATAAGGTATATATTGAACGATGGATTGTTTAAAGACTCATTCGATATTACCGAAACACCAAGAACGGGATCGATTGGTACAATGAATAGTCGCAACACAAATAACCCGACAAGCAGAATAGATTACGTGTTTGTAACATCTAATGTTCGCGTTTTAGAGTATGGTGTGATAAACGACCGCCCCGACGGGCAATACCCGTCAGACCACGACCCTGTACTCGTAGTTGCTGAATTTTAAATCTTAAATCTTAAATAATTAAATTTTTAATCTTAAATAATTAATAAAATGAACAAAGTATCGTATTACATGTTTTTATTACCCTTGTTTGCTGCCTTAATGACAATAGGTTGCAAGGATGACAAGGAGAGTTCCGTTCCTGTAGCTTTTACAATAACAGCTACTATTGACGGCAATTTGGGAATAGTTTGGCAAGCCGGCGACGAACTTAGAGTTGTCTGCGCAGACGAAACCTACACTTTTGTTACCACACAAAGTGGTAGCGAATCGGCGCAGTTCACTGCGCAAGTTGAAAGCGTATCGGCTATAGCAGGCGGTAGCAGTCCGGTCATAGCCTATGTACACTGCGCAACCTTAGACGGAAATTTCAACATTCCGGCTGAACAGACGGTCAGGGAAGGCGTTAACACAACGCGTATACCTATGTATGCACACGCAACAAGCGGCGCAAACAATATGACGTTGAATTTTAAGGCATTAGCCTCAGTGCTTGAGTTGGAAATAGAACCGGTTAATCTGGTTGCCGAAAAGCTTACAATAGCGCCGGCTGAAGATGCACAAATTAGCGATGGCGTGATTGCCGGTGCATTTAGGGTTAACGCCCAAACCGGAGCCGTAACATCAAACAGTTCAGCAGCAGCAATAACTGTAAATTTCGATGGTGGCTTAAACGTTTCGCAAAGTCCAAAAGTACGCATACCATTAGGTTGGTTTGCCATAGATGGTGGATTGGAAATAAGCCTGATACAAGGAAACAGCACCTTCACAATGACTATTTGGGACGAAAACGGTACGGTGAGAACCTATACCGAAGGAACAGGAGGCGTCAGACAGGCGCGACTGCTAACACAATCACCGTCAATGTCAGTTAATGTTACGGCTGCAATTGAAGGTAATTTGGGTATAGAATGGGAAACGGGCGATGAAATAAAATTAGTTTGCGCCGGCGAGGTATTTACCTTCACCGCTGTTGGAGACGGCTTAACAGCGCAATTTATCTGCGCCGATGAACTATCAACGTTGATGTCGGGTAGCTCAGTGAGTGCGTACGCAAATTTTGAAACAACGGACGGCGGTTTCGAAATACCCTCGCAAAGGGAATCCACTGACAATGCTGTACCCATGTTTGCTTACATCGCAAGCCCCGACGCCAACAATTTGCATTTTACCTTCAGACCGATTGCTTCTATACTCGAATTGGATATAGAGCCAAACGATTTAGTAGCAGAAAGTATTACTATATCGGCGGCTCAAAATGCAACAATCAGCAATGGCTCAATAGCAGGTGAATTTACTATAAATGCTGCAAATGGAACTGTAACTGTAACCAATCCGGACAATTCAGTTACAATAAATTTTGCCGGTGGGCTCAACATTGAGCAAGGCGCAAAAGTAAGGATACCTGTAGGATGGTTTACAGTAAACGGTGGCTTGGAGATTTCAATGAAACAGGGCGCCGATACCCATATCATGACTATTTGGGAAAACGATGGCGCTGTTTCAACTTTTGTTGAAAGCGGTGGTTTGAGACAGGCGCGAATGATTTCGCAATTCGTTAGCGCGGTTGTACAGACGGATTTCTACGTCAAGGCAGATGGTCTGTCCACGTCCAGAGGCTTGTCATGGGATGCGCCCACGACATTAACTTCGGCGCTTGAAAATGCATCAAATGGCTCGACTATACACGTTGCGGCGGGTACATATTTTCCGGAAAATGAAATTACCGGACGCCCATTGTTTGAAGAAACAAAGACTTTTGAAATATCACGAAACGTTGCTATCATAGGCGGCTATCCGGCAAATGCGACTACTGGAGCCGTATCAAATCCAGCGTTACATAAAACTATCCTTGACGGTAACGAAAAATCATTCCACGTTGTGTTGGTTGTTGCGCCTGTAATTGAAAATCAGAAAGTTATAATAAAAGGCGTTACTGTCAGGAACGGTTTTAGCACTGATGATGACACAACCACAACGCCTATTGATGGATTTAATTTGGAAGACAGGTGGGGTACCGGCTTGGCAATACTTGGCACACGATTAGACCTTATAGACTGTGTTATAACAGAAAACAGGGGACGCGAAGGCGTAGGCATCTTTTCCAGAAATGCGGAAGTAACCATATCAGGTTGCGAAATTTCTGACAATCATGCAAGCAATCGTGTCGGCGGAGCCTATTTCCGTGATAACGGCAAGCTGACAATGGAAAATACGGTAATAAAAAACAACACCAGTTTTGGTAATTCAACAGGATTATGGCTGATGCTTAACAACGACCCCTCGTGGAATTTAACAGCTGAGCTTACTAATGTAACAATAATTGATAACGAAGCCGGCGTTGGAAATACCGCAGCTGGCGGCAATAGCGGTATTACAATATTGTCTAACAACGCCACAAATAAATTGAGAGCCACTTTGACTAATTGTGTTATTTCCAATAATGTATCTTCGGGTCCAAGCTCAGCTGTTAACATCGGCAATGCTCATGTTACGTTCACAGGTTGCACTATTAGCGGTAATACATCAGGCACAAATGGAGCTATTGTTATAAATACATGGGAAGCAAACGGCGGCGATCTATTTGTTTTATTCGACCGTTGTGTGATTAAGGATAATATAGCGGGCGCTACCAACGGATGGGGAACTATATATTTCCAAAACAATAATACCACAGCAGGAAATAACAACAACTGCGAATTGATAATTCTTAACTCTACGTTTTCTAACAATGCCAGTGGGCAGCGTGGCGGCGCTATAGCTATTGTAAACGATGGTGCAAACGGCGGTGCGATGAGATTTACCTGCGTCAATTCAACCTTCACCGGAAACAGAGTCAGAGCGCAAGGTGGAGCTATCGGATTATACAAAGGTAGTAATACCGGTGGACCCATTATTGCCGATATAATATCATGTACGTTCACCGGAAATAGAGCCAATACCGGCGGTACAGAGACAAATAGAGGGGGCGCTATCAGTATGGAACGAAGCGGTAATGGTATTGCAAGTGAACACGATATAACTTTGAGGTCGTACAACAATCTCTTTGTGGGCAATTTTAGCGGCAATGCAGCCACACCCGTGCTTAACGATTTTCATGAATGGAATCCCTTCGACGGATGGGCAAACAACTTTGCAGGTTATTTTAAGCACAGGTATACAATAATGACTCAAGGTTACAATGCCTTCACTAATGTATTATTCGATGGCACTGGCGAGTCGTCTCCGTGCGATCCGCCATTCAACGCAACAACCATGCTTGGTGCATTAGGCGATAACGGCGGCTCTACGCCAACAATAAGATTGTTAGGCGCTGCCGCTACTAATCCTGCTTTTGGAAACGGAATGACCGCAACAGAACTTGAAGCATTTGCATCGCAAAATGTGCCGACAAGCGTACTGCGGCAAGACCAAACCGGAGCACAGCGAAATAGTACTCGAATTATCGGAGCTTGCGTAAGGTAAGATAATAAATTAACAAGTCTGTTGCAAGTTTTGTGGCAGACTTGTTTTTTTTCTTAAAAAAAGATGAAAATATTAAAAACAATCATGTTGTTCGTTTTTGGAACTCTTATTGTTTCATGTGAAACAACGGCAAACGAGCCAAGTCAATTTTTGAATATTTCGTTAAAAGAGCTCCTTTTTTGGCCCGAGGCAAGCCAAAGACAAGTTACGGCAACCTCCAGCGGCAAACTTTCAGCCTTGTCGGACGCTGCATGGTGTGCTGTAGAAATAGACGCTAGCGCGAATGAAAACGTATTGGTTTCGGTATCTGCAAATGAGGCAGTAGGAGAACGCAATGCGCGGATTACCATAAATAGCGGCGACCTTTCCGAATATATTATTGTAACTCAGATAGGTATAGAACCGGTTATATTGGTGAACAAAACAAGAATTTTCCTTAATAATCGCGATGGTTTTAGCTTTACGTTGGAAATAGATTCAAATGTTCCTTTTGTTTTCGAACTTCCGGAGTGGATTAGTGAAAATGCCGGAAATAACCCTGAAATAGGTCAAAAATCTTATTCGTTCTATGCTAACGAAATGCCGCAAGATATTGAAACGCGCACCGAAAATTTGATTGTAAAATCTTTAGAAACAGGAATCAACGTTGACATATTGATTACGCAAAGTACTGGAGTGAGTATGTTGCGTATAGCCTCGTATAACATATTGGGAGGTGGATGGAATCCTCCCATTAGAGAAACGTTGGTGAAAAATCTTATTAAAGAGTATGATTTCGATATTATAGGGGCACAAGAAGGAACAAGTAGCCAAATGAGAGATTTGACCACCGGCACCGGCTATTCATATATTGGCGATGGTCGCGATGTCGAAGGAGCGGGCGAGCACAACTCCATTATTTATAAAACAGA
>Ga0099364_10009035_pt1 | contig 13904 bp, 12 predicted proteins | sample TergutTh196P3_FD_73070 | JGI IMG/M metagenome (GOLD analysis project Ga0099364, IMG submission 73070) | Microcerotermes parvus P3 segment gut microbial communities from Pointe-Noire, Republic of the Congo - Th196 P3 | ecosystem: Host-associated > Arthropoda: Insects > Digestive system > Gut ...
GGCTTCACGCTGTTGCACTGCATTTTTAAAATTGATGTCAAGATTGCGTTTGCTTGTACAGGTATACGCTTCATTCACGCTTTTAATCGACACACGACCACCCGCCACGTTACTTTTATTCGTTTCTCTTTTTCAGTTATGTCAAAGAACCCAAACTACAGGGGGTCTAAAAATTATGTGTTGCAAATACAATCACTCTTTTTATACTTCACCTTTCTCGGATTAAAAAACCCGCTGCAAAAATATGAATTATTTTTTTATCAAAGTTCAACAAAGCAAATTTTTTTTCGCTTTTTTTCGAATTATTTGATGAACGTCCAAAAATCGGTGACGAACGGCAGAAAAATGCCACGAATGCACGAATGAAATGCATCATCACGGTTTGAGAAAAATGCCACGAATTCACGAATGAAATGCATCATCACGGATTGCCTCTTGCCCCTTCAACGAATTTGCGACGAACGTACACTGATAACTTTTTTTATTACGATGAAATTCATTTCCGCAAAATTACCTACCTTTGTGAAAAATTTAAGGACGAAATCAATTGAACCATTGAATCAATGGATGACAAACAAAATCTTCTCGACAAAAGATATTTGGCAATGGCGCAAATATGGGGGCAAAACTCTTATTGTCAGCGTCGTAAGGTGGGCGCTTTGTTGGTAAAGGACAAGATGATTATCTCGGACGGGTACAACGGTACGCCATCGGGCTTCGAAAACGTTTGCGAAGACGAACATCAGGTCACCAAGCCGTATGTGCTTCATGCCGAAGCAAATGCCATCACGAAAGTTGCCAAGTCGAACAACAGCAGCGATGGCTCAACGCTGTACGTTACGGCTTCGCCATGCCTCGAATGTGCCAAACTGATCATACAGTCGGGAATCAAGCGGGTGGTGTATGGCGAAAAATACCGCATCGACGACGGCATACGGCTACTGCAACGCGCAGGTATTGATTTGGAGTATATCAATTGCGACATGCCAACTGAATGATGGACACAGAAAACAAAAAAATAGACGCTTTTAAGCCCTTGATCCTTGCATTGACCTTGTTGGGCGGAATACTCATCGGTCTGCAAATCAGAAATAACGCCGGCATAGACAGAAGCAAGCGCGATTTCTTATTTTTGTCGCCATCGGGCAAATTAAATCAAGCGTTTGATTTTATCAAAAACTCATATGTGGACAGTATTTCAGCCGGTATGCTCGAAGATGAAGCCATCAGGGGTATGCTGAAAAAATTAGACCCACATTCTCAATATATTCCTGCATCCAATTTTGCAGCCATCAACGACCCCTTAGAAGGTAATTTTTCGGGTATCGGCGTGTCATTCAACATGATGAACGATACCATAGTGATTGTCAATACCATTGCCAAGGGACCTTCGGAAAAGGCGGGAATCATAGCCGGCGACCGCATCGTCAGCGTTGACGATCTGAACGTGGCAGGGGTGAAGATGTCCAGTAACGATATTGTGCAAATGCTCAAAGGCGCCACAGGCACCAAAGTGAAGGTGGGTATCTATCGGAAAGGCAACGCCGAACTGCTCGACTTTACCCTCACCCGCGACCGAATACCCTTGTTCAGCATTGATGCGGCATATATGATTACCCCTGAAATAGGGTACATCAAAGTCAATAAGTTTTCAAAAACTACTTTTCAGGAATTTGCCGAAGCAGCCGGAAAACTGAAAGACGAAGGAATGAAGAAAATGATGGTGGATCTGCGCGACAACCTCGGCGGACTCATTGAAGGAGCCATCAGAATGTCGGACATGTTTTTACAAAACGGGAAACTGATTGTTTACACCGAAGGCGTCGAACGAGGGCGCACCAATTACTTTTCAACCGGTAGAAATTCGGAATACCACGATATGGACTTACTTCTACTGATTGACGAATCATCGGCTTCTGCCAGCGAAATTGTGGCAGGCGCTATTCAAGACAACGACCGCGGCACGATTATCGGACGTCGCAGTTTCGGCAAGGGATTGGTACAGGAACAACTTTCGCTTTCTGACGGGTCGGCTATGCGGATCACTATTGCGCGGTACTATACGCCCACGGGACGCTGCATCCAAAAACCTTATAACAGCAACGACAACGATGAATATTTCAACGAGTTAAATGCACGGATCGTTCACGGTGAAATGATGCAGGCAGACAGCATCCGCTTCAACGATTCGTTGCGTTATGTCACACCCGGAGGAAAGGTAGTATATGGCGGCGGCGGAATCATGCCCGATGTTTTCGTGCCTTACGACACAACCGGTTATTCCAGATATTACGCAACGGTGATGCGTCGCGGCATTGCCTATCGTTTTTCATTCGACTATGCCGATAAAAACCGGAAGGAATTGTTACAACTTGCGGATTATCAGTCGATGGAAATTCATTTGAAACAACGCAAGGTATTTGATGAATTTGTAGCGTATGCCGCCAAACAAGGTGTGATGAAAAATGAAAAAGACTTGAACATATCGGGAGCCCTTATCGAAAACGTCCTTATGGCTTATATTGCGCGGAATATCCTCGAAGATGCTGGTTATTATCCTATCCTTAATCGGATGGACAAAATGGTGCAAAAGGGAGTGGAGGTGTTGACAAGCGCTACGTCAACAAAATAAATCGGACGTTATCCTGTCGGCTATCATTTTTCCTTTGCGGGAAAGCGTAAAAATGCCTGCTTGTTCCTGTAAGAAGCCATTTTGCAGATATACTGCTGCTTGTCGCAAAAATTCACCTGCAAACGTATCGCCAAAATGAGCGCGGATATAATCGGTATCCACGCCCCATATTGTTCGCAGCGAAACCAATATATAATCATTGTACTGTTCGGCGGGCGTTAACTGTTCGCGTTCGAACCATACTGTTTCGTTTTCCACTGCCGCGATGTATTGGCTGTTGTTGCCGACGTTCCATTGCCGCGATTGCCCGTCGAAGGAGTGAGCGGAGGGTCCGACGCCGAGGTACGGCTGTTGCTGCCAATAGGCGGTATTGTGGCGCGAACGGAAACCCGGAAACGCAAAATTGGATATTTCGTAATGCTCGTAACCTGCTTGTTCCATCGTGTCGAGCAGAATATGGAACTGTTTCGTGCTTTCCTCTTCGGAAATGGTATATGATTCGCCCTTTGCCTGCCGCTTGCCGAAAACAGTTCGCGGCTCTATGGAGAGGTGGTAAGCCGAAAGATGAGGAACATCCAACGCAAGCGCCTGCTTCAGATTTGCTGTCCAACGCGCCTGCGTCATGGAAGGCAAACCATACATCAGGTCGATATTGATATTGTGAAAACCTCGCTTGCGGGCGGTCTCTAGTGATTGTATCGCTTCGCGGGCGCAATGTCTGCGGTTCATCCATTGCAAATCGTCGTCGAAAAACGACTGTACTCCGATACTCAACCGGTTGAATCCCAAATCAGATAATGCTGCTACGTAATCGTCGCTGAGATCGTCGGGGTTGGCTTCAAGGGTGATTTCGGCGTCGGGAACAAACGTAAAATATTGAGCGACGGTTCCAAGCAATCCGGACAGTTCGTCAATGGTCAAGACCGATGGCGTACCGCCTCCTAAATAAAGCGTTGCAACGGCTTGGGATACATAATCCTTCCGCAATTCGATTTCCTTCTTCATCGCTGAAAGCATGGCAATTCTGTCTTTCATCGCCACGCGAAAATGGAAGTCGCAATAATAGCATACCTGCTTACAATACGGTATGTGAATGTAAATCAAATATGGTGTACAATTATTTGATACAAGCGATCACGGCAACACGGTTAACACAAGTTTACGCGCACCGCCGCGGTTTCTATACTCGCACAGGTATACTCCCTGCCAAATACCCATATTTAATCGTCCGCCGGAGATGGGTATCATCAGCGATGTACCCACCATTGACGATTTGAAATGCGCCGGCATATCATCGACTCCTTCGTCATCATGCGCATAGATATTTGATTCGGGAACCATCCGATTCATGATGCTCTCGAAATCATGGCGAACCGTTGGGTCGGCGTTTTCGTTGAGCGTCAATCCTGCCGATGTATGTTTCAGGAATATTTGCAACATGCCGCATTGCGGAAGGCTGGGCAATTGCTTCTCAATGAGATGGGTAATCAGGTGATGCCCGCGAGGGAAGGGAGGCAAACTTATTTCGGTTTGAAACATGTATATAAATAAAATTGGTTTTGCTTGCAGATCAGTCGATTTTTTCGTCGGCTTCTGCCGGCTCTTTTCCTTTCAGTACGCTTGGAATACCGGGGATAGACTTCATGATGTCTGTCACCGGCGCTATGGATGAAACCAGACCGGTGAGCAGGTTGGTCAAAGTACCGCCTTTGGTGGTATCCATGACATTGACGTTGCCAAGGTTGATGTGTTCAAATGCCTTCACCTGTTCGGCGGCTATATCTTTCCACTGTTCCACCATCTTCCACTGTATAGCCACCTGCGGATTGTTTTCGGCAACGCGCACCATCGCTTCAAATCCTTCGGCTTGCGCCATCAGCGACGCTTTTTCGGCTGCCGCTCTCGCTAAACCTTGCTGTTCTATTACTTTAGCGTGCGCCAATCCTTCGGCGGTGATGGCTTCGCCCTTCCCGCGTCCTTCGGAAGCAATAGCGTCCGCGCGCCCCTGCGCTTCGATACGTTGCTGATTGGCGTTGGCTTCCGCTTCCTTTTCTAATTTCAACTGATAGGCTTGCGCATCAATCAATTTTTGCTGTTTGGAAATTTCCGAAGGCACAATCTTTTCGGCTTTCAATGCGGCTTCGGTTCGCTTGGCGCGGGCATCTTCGGCTTCTTTACGGGCAATTTCCTTGTTCCGCTCAATTTCAGCCAAAGCCCGTTCTTCCGCCGAATGAGCCAAACTCTGCGATTCGGCTTTGATCACCTCCAATTCGGCATTGGAAACCGTTACTTTCTTGGTGGCTTCGATTTCGCCTATACGCGCTTGCGAATCGTTTTGCGCAATGTTGATGTCTCTGTCTTTACGGGCTTCCGAGATTTTTGAATCTCTTTCGGCTTCGGCTTGCGCCACAGAGATACTCTGGTCGCGCTCGGCGTTGGCAATGGCAACCAATTCTTCTTTTTTCGTCTCGGCAACGGTCGCATTTTTGATTTTCAACTGTTCGGCTACTTTCGTTTCACCCTCGCGCTCGGCGGTAGCAATTTCTACGTTTGCCTGATTGATGGCTTTTGCCTGATCCTTCTTGCCCAACGCCACGATGTATCCCGCTTCGTCGCGGATGTCGGTGATGTTGATGTTGATCAGGTACAAGCCAATCTTGCGCAATTCGGTGTCGATAAGTCCTTTTGCTTTGGCAAGAAATTCGTCGCGGTCGGCATTCAGTTTTTCGATGGTCATGTCGGCAATAATGGTACGCATCTGACCGTAAACGATGTCGCGCACCAAGTCTTCTATTCCCTGACGTCCCATGCCCAGAATCCTTTCGGCAGCCGCCTGCATGACTTCCGGTTCGGTACTGATACCTACCGTTACCGTTGTTGGCACGTCTACGCGGATGTTCTGCGACGACAGCGCTTTTTGCAGATTACAGTCAAATTGAAGCGGCTTCAACGACATGTAGGCATAACCCTGCAAAACAGGAATGACAAAGGCAGCGCCGCCCTGAATACAGCGCGACGATTTGTTTCCGCCCGTTTTTCCGTAAATTACTAAAATTTCATCCGATTTGCATCTTCTGAAACGGGATAAAATCCCTATGATGGTCAAAATGCCCAGAACCACCAATGCGCCTATAAGTGTAATAAATTCCATGATATTAAAAATTTAAAGTTTGAAGTTTGAAGTTTATTGTTCACTGTTCATTGTTCATTGTTCTTTGTTCACTGTTCACTGTTCATTGTTCTTTGTTCACTGGATAAACAGATTGTCGGGTTCCTGAAACCCTGATTTTCTGTCCTTTTTCAAAATGAATATCTTCGTCGCATTTTAACGTCACCGTGACCGGACGCCCTTCGAGGGTGATAAATACTTCGCCTATTTTCATTTTGTTGTTCCAGAAATATATTTCGGCTTCCAAATTGTCGATCTCGGTCGTATATTTCATGTTTTGCTGCAATTTTTCAAAGAGCGTTTTGTACAGGTAATACAACACCAGCACAAAAACGATTCCCGTAGCCACGCCGGCAAGCGCCGATACGAGCGTAAAACCTCCCATCAGCGTCAACGACAACGAAAAGCCGATGGTGAAATGAATCAATCCCTTGAACGAAATCAGATCGCCCAACAAAAAATCAGAACCGCCAATATCCAAATCAGCGTCCATATCCATATCCATTCCTCCGAAAAACAGAGAACCAATCGAGGCAATCACAAACAACCCCGACGAAACGATGAGAACAATTACATACCAAGCCATAACATCTATTATTTTGAATTTTGCAAAGATAATCAAAAATCTTTATTAATCGCCTTCCTTATTTTCACTAATCCCAGCAGCAATTTTTCCAAATCATCTAAGGGCAACATGTTTGCGCCGTCTGATTTGGCGTTTGCAGGGTCGGGATGAGTTTCGAGGAAAATGCCGTCGACGCCGGCGGCTACGCCGGCGCGGGCAATGGTTTCTATCATTTGCGGTAATCCGCCCGTTACGCCTTCGGTGGTATTGGGCTGTTGCAACGAATGGGTGATGTCGAGCGCCACAGGCAGTCCGGTTTCCTGCATTCGTTTGATACCGCGAAAATCTACTATCAGGTCGTAGTACCCGAACATCGTGCCGCGATCAGTCAATATCACACGGCTGTTGCCCGTCTGAAGCGCCTTGTCGGCGGCAAACTTCATGGCTTCGGGCGCTACAAACTGTCCTTTCTTGATGTTCAGCATTTTGCCTGTCTTAGCGGCTGCCACCAGCAAATCTGTCTGGCGACAGAGAAAGGCGGGAATTTGCAAAATATCTACATATTCGGCAGCCAACGCGGCGTCAGCCTCCGTGTGAATGTCGGTAACAACCGGCACATGCAGTTTTTCACGAATGTCGGCTAATATCTGCAAAGCCTTGCGATCGCCAATGCCTGTGAAGGAATCCATGCGCGAACGGTTGGCTTTCTTATACGAACCCTTGAACACAAACGGAATTTGTAACCGGTCGGCTATTTCCTTGATTCTTCGGGCAATATCGAAACAGATACCTTCGCCCTCTACGACGCATGGTCCTGCCAGCAAGAAAAAATTGCCGCAATCGGTATGTTGGATATAGGGAAGCGTGTTGAGCATTTTTGTTGATTTTTAACTGTTTACCCACGTATCGCGAAATCCGGGTGCAAATATTTTTTGAACTTCTTTCAGCAATTCCACGTCTAATGGAGTATTGGCATAACGGATTGTCTTCAAAACATTTTCGGGGTTGGTGGCGCTGAACAGCGTGGTGGCTATTCTTGGATTTTGCACAGAAAATGAAACTGCTAATTCCTCAATGCACGCTCCTTTTGCTTTGCAATAAGCAACGGCTTTTTTCGACAGGCGCTTCAACGCCTCCGGCGCAGGATGCCAGTCGGGTACGCCTCTTTCAGTGAGCAGCCCCATAGAATAGGGTGAGGCATTGATGACGCCTGTTTTTTTTGATTCGAAATAATCAAGATCATCCACTAAGGCGTCGTCGTTCAAACAGTAACGACAAAATGACAGGATGCTTTCTACCGTACCGTCAGGAACATGGTCGATGACGTACTTGAAATGACGCAGGTTAAGATTGGTGACGCCCACGTGTCGCACCACGCCCCTGTGGCGCAGTTCGGTCAATGCCGGCAACGTTTCATTGCATATCATTTCCAGGTCGGCAAACTCAATGTCGTGTACATTGATAAGGTCGATATAATCAATATTGAGCCGCTCCATGCTTTCGTACACGCTTTCGATGGCGCGGCGGACACTATAATCCCATGTATTGACGCCGTCTTTTCCGTAGCGTCCCACTTTCGTGGAAAGATAATACCTGCTTCTTTCGATGTTTTTCAATGCTTTGCCCAATAGCATTTCAGCCTTGTAATGCCCATAATACGGCGAAACGTCAATAAAGTTGATGCCGTTGTCTACGGCGGCATGTACCGCCGCTATGCCGTCTTCTTCCTTCAGCGAATGAAACACGCCGCCCAGCGACGAGGCGCCAAAACTGATGTGGCTAACCTCCATTCCTGTTTTTCCTAATTTCCTGTACTCCATTGGCGTTTTTTATAAACTGAATATTTTGTCCATCAATTTCCACTTTTCAGCCGAGCTTGCTCCCGGTTCGCTGATTTGAAAGATTGACATATATTCTTCCCATTCCGCTTGTCGCGGAAGCGTTGCTAATCGGGCAAAAGCCGTATCCCAGTCGAAATCCGTAGCCGTTTCAACTATCATAAATAATCGAGAGCCAATCAGGTAGATCTCCATTTCCAAAATACCTACGCTGCGAATCCCTTCCACAATTTCGGGCCATCGTTTAGCCTCGCTGTGTCGCTCGACATATTCGGCTATCAATGCAGGATCGTCTTTTAAATCCAACGTTTGGCAATATCGCTTGGTTGGAAAATCAAATTTTTTAACGGAATATCCGGTTTTTTTTGTATTCATATGATAAAATCTAACGCTCCGTTCCATCTCATAGCGACCATCCTTCGCGGTATGTGTGCTTGATGTATTCTTCGGCAGCCTGTTTCGCGTTGATGGTTATCTGACGCGGTTCCTGTCTGGGAATACCATTGGCTACCCTGACAACGTCGGAATCGGACAGATTGGTGATCCGCATATTGTCGCCGTCCCATGCAAGTTTTTTGTTCAGGCTTTTCAAGCGTACAGCCAAATTGCCCATCACTACCATCTCGTTGAGCGGTCCCGAATATTCGAAATTTGACAACGGCAACACCCTGTTTTCAGGCGATTCCTTACAGGCGCGCACCCAATCCATTTCGTGGCTCATCCCCACGCGACGTAAACGGGCGGCGGGCGGCTTCAAATTTGCAAATTTACTTTCGGGCAATAGACGATATTTTTCACCATAATTGCCACAAGTCAATACGCCTTTCGTGCCATGAAAGATCACGCCATTTCTGCCTGTGCCCAATTCTTCGCCTTCGGGAAATCCTTCGGGACGACGGGGCAACAAACCGCCATCGTACCAAAACACGGTAACAGCGGGCATGTTGAGGTTGCTTTCCTTAGGTCTTGCAGGGAAATCGTACTGTATGGTAGCGGCTACCGGAGCGCTTTCAGTGTTAAACGCCGACGACGAAGCTTCTACAGATACCGGATGCCCTAATTTCATTGCCGCAAAAACAACGTCAAGTACGTGACATGCCATATCGCCGAGGGCGCCGGTTCCGAAATCCCACCATCCGCGCCAGTCCCACGGGTGATACGCGCGATGGTATGGTCGCATGGCAGCAGGACCGATAAACAAATCCCAGTCGATATGTTCGGGAACCCACATGCCCTGTTCCGGGCGGGTCAATCCTTGGGGCCAAATGGGGCGGTCAGTCCACGCATCTACGCGGGTAACCTCGCCAATGGCGCCGCTCCATATCCATTCGCAAACTTCGCTTACCGTGTTGTTGCTGTGTCCTTCGTTACCCATCTGGGTTACAACTTTATACTTGCGGGAAGCCTCGAGCAGTACCCTCGATTCATACACCGAATGGGTCAACGGCTTCTGCACATACACATGTTTGCCTAATTGCATGGCAGGCATGGTGCATACGCCGTGTGTATGGTCTGGGGTGGCGATCACCACAGCGTCAATGCTTTTGCCCATTTCGTCAAACATTTTGCGATAATCTACATACTGTTTGGCGTCGGGGAAACGATCGAAACATCGTTTGGCATATTGCCAGTCTATATCGCACAAGGCAACGATGTTCTCCGTCCTCATGTTGTTGAGGTTCACATCGCCTTTACTGCCTATGCCTATGCCGGCGATGTTGAGTTTATCGCTGGGAGCGACGTGTCCGAGACCGCTCACGGCGTAACTCGGGATAATAGTAAACGCGCCGGCTGTTGCAGCCGTCATTCCGATAAATCGGCGTCGAGAAATTTGATGGTTCATGGTTGTTGAATTTTTTATTGTTTGATAAATTGTTGGTTACAAAAATTGTTACAAAGATAAGGGTTATTTTTTAATTATAGTCCAACTATCGTTACCGTTTTTCCGTCTGTAGTTTCTTTTTTGATATACATCTTTTTGTCCCAGCTAATTTTGGGACGCCTGTCGAAGACGGCGAGCCAACCTTCGCTACAGCCGAAAGAATCCATATAGCGAAGCGTTTGTTCGATCCCTTCGGCGATGGATTTGTCCCCTCTCCTGAGTTTCAGTTCGACGGGATATTTTTGCGTCTCATACACCAAACAAAGGTCGGTGCGTCCCGTGCCGGCGCCCATATCGCGGATGATATATCCGCCTCCATTGATGATGCGTTGCAGAAAAGCCATCAGGATCAGATGGGGCGCCGCTTCCTTGTACTGAAACTTTTCAATCCAGATAGCGCTGTTTTCACGCCAAAACTGTTGAAAGTCCAGCATCAGCGCATCCATATCAATTTTTCCGTCTTTCAGGTAAAAAGGAAGGGTAGCATCCGGTTTTTTAAGTTCAATTTTTTCCTGCGCATCATGGCTCAATGTGCGGGCAATGACTTCACCGTAGATTGGATTTGCCGGCTGAATCTTGCCTCTTATGCTTTTGATGATTCCCAAATCGGTAACGTATTGATAATCGTCTGATAAACGTCCGAAAAAATCTTCGCCTGAGATCATCGGCTCAATGACCGTTCTAACGCGCTCTTCCTTCAAACGTTCGAGCAAACTGTCGATATGCGTATCGCGTCGCAGAATAATGGTTTGAATGGCTTCATCCACCAATGACGCCGTGACAGGCTTCGAGTAGTCCGATTGCAGCATTTTTACTATCACCTCCCGAGCAATGGCATTGACCAACCAAGGTTGCCCCTGTGTTTGTTCATCCACCAAATCAATGGCTTCCTGTTCAAAGATTTGTCCCGTCTCATCGGTATGTTGCCGGTAAAGCGAGGCAATCTCTTCTTTGGTGAAATTTTTTAACGTCATCGATTCTGTGACGATATTAAAAGGACTTGCGCTGCCCAGCGATTGACTGTCAGGACGAACCTTGGCTTTGTAGTCTCTGATGTTGCGCATACCCACCAATGCCAACGAGTGAACAAAGGGAATGGAGCTTCTGCTGTTATATCCTTCCCGTAATTGACGTAAAAATGTGACGAGTGTATCTTCGCTTAAACAGTCGGCTTCATCAAAAAGCAAAACCAATGGCTTGTCAATGTTCATGCAAAACAAACTGAGCGACATGTTTAAGACGCCGCTGATATATGTATAATCGGCGTTTTCAGCAAACTCTTGTCTATTCGGAATATTGGAAAACAGGAATAATTTTCTCATCAATTTGACAATTTCAGGAATGCCTTCTTTTGCATCTTCAAATTTCTGCAAACTCTCTAATGAACAATACAAGGCATGATATTTTCCACCTTCATTGAGACGTTGCGTCAAATCTTTCAGATAAGTTGTTTTCCCGCTTTGTCGCGCCGCATGAATGACAAAAAACTGCTTCATATCAATCAGTTGCTCCACGTCGTTCAAACGCGAGGAGGCTTCTATCATAAAATGGTCTGTTCTGTTACAGGGACCTGCTGTGTTGAAAAATCGTGCCATAAAGAAAATGATTCAATTTCATTTTTGCAAAGTAAACCATTTTCATTGAAAAAGAAAAATTTTTCAAGACTTTCTTTTACAGTCTTATTCTTCTCTCTCTCAATGTCCCGCCAAGGTTATAATCATGGTAGGGGGCTCCTTCCTTTCCGACGCCCTTTATCATCAAGGTTTTCAGCTCTTCCAAATGTTTTTCGTATACGCCGCGCGGTTTTACATTGTTTTGCTTGCATACGGCGGCAGCCATACCTACCACCTCGCCCATCATGCCGGTGGTGCGCATCACACGGACGGTACCCAACGCCACATGCGTTACGCTGATGTTGCGTCCTGCCATGAACAGATTGTCTACATTGCGCGAATAAAAGCAACGGTAAGGAATAGGATAAGGGTAAATATTCTGATGCACGGCAATGGATTTGAATTCTCGATTGGGAAACTGTTCGGTATTTTGCGGGTCGGGGTAATGCAAGTCGATACTCCATGATGTAGAGGCGGTACCGTCGGGATATACGACATAATCGTTGATATCCTGCTCCTTGAGGATGATGTCGCCCAACAGACGGCGCGATTCTCTTTTACCGGCTACATAAGCCACCCATCCGAGTTCGCGCTTGGCATAGCTGTCTTTTTCACTGTATTCGTTTTTCAGGAACGACCAGTTGGAATATACCGTCAACAGACCATAATCGCGAATCCGTTCAAAATCGGTTATTTGGTTGAAATTCATCCCTGTTTCCCATGTCCACTCGCCCATGGTCACTTTCTGAACGTTTTCTTCGTTGAAGTCCATGCCGTATTTGAACGCAGGGAAAACGACCGGAGCGTCTTTTTCTTCTGAATACCATTGTACGGAGCTACCCATGGTCATCTTGTCGCCTGTTTCGGGAGCGGTATCTTCGCCAAATTCATCCTTGCCTTCGCGTCCCATCCTGTAATCAGCGCCGGCTAATGCTCCAATGGTTCCGTCGCCGGTGCAGTCGGCAAACAAAGGCGCGACGAATACAAGTTCCTTGCCCGTTTCGATATGTTTGGCGGTGATTGATTGGATGGCGCTGCCTTTCATCTCAACGGCAAAAGCCCTGTAATTCATGAACTGGGTAATATTGGGTTCACCATCAATCACCGCTGTTTTCTTTTCGTCTTCGTACTGGCTGGCAGGTTGGGCATTGCCGCCTCTTTCGGGACTTAATTCTTTGACTACGCCGCCAAGATTGGGATAAGGCTCCAATTCAAGGCGTCCGCCAAGATGCACGCGCACTTCGGAACTGTTGTTGCCGCCCCAGATGGGACGATCGTGTATCAAAGCCACTTTCAGACCTAAGCGCGCAGCCGTCACTGCGGTACAGATGCCCGACAAGCCGCCGCCGACCACTACTAAATCGTACTTGCCGCCGGTTTTAGGTTTAACGCCGGTTTGTTTGTAACGAAAAGCCGTCAGTGCATCTGTTTCCGACGGAGGGATAAATGTGTTATCCTGTGTGAAATAGATAGCGTCGCATCGTCCGTTGAAGCCGGAGAGGTCGTGCAGACTGATTTGAACCTTGGTATTTTCGACGGTTATTTCGCCGCCGTCCTGCCAAAGCCATGCCTTACCGGTATCGCCGAAGGTTGTGCCGACGGGCTTTCCATCGATCATCACCTGAAACTTTCCCGGTCCCTTGCCATCGTACCAGGGCGATGTCCAGTTAAAGGTACGGACGAACATACGATAGGTTCCCTTGCGGGGAAAACTCAGTTGGGTAGATGCATCTGCAACAGGTTGCCCCATACCGTGCGCCAGCAGATACGACGAACCCATCAGGTCCATAAACTGTTGATCGACTAGCCAGCCGCCTTTGTCGGTAAAACTTTCCGTTTCGACAAAAAGTTCGGCAGGTTTTGGATTGCATGCTAAAAAGAGGCTTGCAAGCGATAAAAATATTAAATGATTGGTTTTCATGGTGATATAAATTTATGATTTTGGTGTTACATGTTCGCTATTTTGATTTGTTTTTCAGCCCGTCGAAGCCTGTACGCGATTTCATTTCTTCAGTAGTACAAAACCACAGCCGGTTTCGCGAATCGCGAAAAATCTGTAACGCCTGATTCCCACTGATGCTCGAAGTATCCGCGCTACTGAAATATTGGTGATATTCATGCACGTTGTGTTTGTTGGCGCCTCGTACCGTTGCCATCCAGATATGCCCCAGCGCATCTTCGGCAAAACAAGTGACAGACTGACTG
>Ga0099364_10009036_pt1 | contig 13903 bp, 1 predicted proteins | sample TergutTh196P3_FD_73070 | JGI IMG/M metagenome (GOLD analysis project Ga0099364, IMG submission 73070) | Microcerotermes parvus P3 segment gut microbial communities from Pointe-Noire, Republic of the Congo - Th196 P3 | ecosystem: Host-associated > Arthropoda: Insects > Digestive system > Gut ...
TAGTACCTGCATCTTCTAATGTCCAAACGATAGTTTGGTTAGTGGCATTGGCTGGAGTTACTGTGGCAGCAAGCTGTACGGAGGTGTTTACCTGAATGGAAGATATAACGTTAGTTATGCTGGCAACTGGCACAAAATCAGGTGTAGTACCATCTGTAATAGTGATTACAAAAGCTTTTGTGTAAGGAATACCTGTACCATTACCATCTGCTACGGTAGCAAGAACTGTGACTGTGCCCGATTGCGCTGCAGCTGTTGCTGTTAGCGTATTGCCAGCTAAAGAGATGCCAGTTACCGGTGAAACTATTGCCCATGAAACAGTTTGAGGCGCAGCTGCAGGCGTTACTGTAGGAGTAAGCGTGAGACTACCGCCAACTTCTATTTCTTCAGAAGCAAGTGTTATGTCTGCTACGCGAGTAATTGGGTCGGTAGTATCCTCGAGTACAAATTGTATCGCGAACGGTTGAGAAAAATTACTTGTTGCAGTCAAACCATTTGTTATGGTTGCTCTGATGTTTACCGTGCCAGCGCCTGTTGCCGTTAATACGTTTCCGTTTAGCGTTGCTATAGAGCTTGTACCTTCTATGCTCCAAACAATAGTTTGGTTAGTTGCATTAGCCGGAGCTACCGTTCCTACAAGATAAAGTGGAGCGCCAACTAAAGCGCGATCAGGTACATTTGTGATGCCTGTTACAGCTACAAACGGAGCCGGAGGAGCTGTTACTAATACTACAAACTGCTTAACGTAAGGAATGCCTTCTCGTAAACCATCTGCTATGCTTGCTTCAATAACTACTGTGCCTGCATTGGGGGGCGTTAGCGAACCGCTTGTTATTGCGCCCAATGTCGCGCCTGTTGTTCCGGCGTTTACAACTCTCCATGTAACAGGTCTGTTTGCTACCACTGCATTAGCTTCTGGCGGGTATGCAGCGCCTACAAGAGTTATAGTAGCGCCTGCCACTATTGTTGTAGGAATCGCAGGGGTTGTTGTTATATCAGTTACTTGAGCATATACTGCGCCTTCAATAACTTCTATTGTGAAGTTTCTTACGAAATCGTCGCCAGCTTCAGTTAAGCCGCCATCTATTGTTGCCGTCAAAATAACTGTTCCTTCAACTGTTGCGCCTTCCAAATAGCCATTAGCAATTTTTGCGCCTGTGCCGCCATCATCAGTTACTGTCCATACGATAGTTCTAAAGGTAGCATTAGCGGGCTCAACTATGTTGGCTATACTTCGCATTTCTCCGACTTGAATTTGCAGAGGAGCAAAAGGTGCACCGATTTCTGTTACAGCCACAAATGGAGCCACCGGTGTGGCTTCAACTGTAGCGTAAGCTCCGTTACCAACGCTATTTACTGCTCGCACAGCAAAGAATGCTTCTATTCCATTAGCAAGGTTTGTTGCTGTAAAAGTCGTTGCAGTGGATTCTGTATTTATCCACATTCCATTAACTCTAACCTCGTAACGAGTTATCTCGCTACCGCCAGCTGATACAGGAGCGTCCCATGTAAGCGTTACTTGTCCATCGCCTGCAACTGCAACCAAGTTAGTTGGAACTGTTGGCGCAACAGCTGGAATTGTAAGAGTGGCAGTTAAGAAACTGTTGAAACCACCTATACCGGTTACAGTAAGCGTAACTGTTTTTCCAAGATGCGCTTCGCCTATTACAAATGTTGCATCGGTAGATACAGATGCTCCGTCTATTGTCCATGATATGGCATAGGTTGCATCAGCTGGGACAATAAGGGTGAGATCGGCTGTCAAAGTCGAACCGAGCGTAGCATTGCCCGTTATGGCAACACTTCCAGTAATCGGTGTTTTGGTAACATCTCTTTCAATGCTTGTTACAAAGCCTGTGAAATTTGAATTATCCGCTGCAGACACAGTTACTACAATTTCAACACTTTTTTCAAGGTCATCTTGTGTGATAACGTATGTCGGTTCGTCATCGCCAATAGGCTCATCGGTAACATTACCGTAGCTTCTTGTCCACGCGTAAACTAATGCATCAGCTTCAGTTCTTGCAATTTCAGGTGTGAGTTGGCTTATATTTGCCGTGAATATTGTGCCTACCGCTGTGACGCCGCTTGTATTATCAGTGATTGTTACAGTACCGCCAAGTACTGCTTTTTCAATTTCAAATGGAATCGGAGCTCTCAATTGTTCCGGCACATAAGTGAAGTTGCCTAAACTTACGGCATGTTTGCCGGTAGGAGTATAAATTGCATAGAATTCGTGTATACCTGCATCTAATTCAGTATCAGGATCATCTTCCCATGCAAACTCAGCGCCCTCCAAAACTATATCATTGAGGGTTTGTCCGTTGTACACAACGTCAGCCACTGTGGGCCAAGGCGTAGCGCCGGCAGCAACCGGTGTTATTTCGATAGTGTTGGTTGTGCCTGTAGCAGCTGCAAATGGGAAATTAGACGCTGTTGTAACATCGATGGTAAATACACCATGTCTTTGGACGTCTAATTGCTGCAATTCGCCTACAATTTCGCCTTCTGCTGTGGCATCGAATGCTGTTACGCTATATTTAGGCGTTCCGGCGCTTGAATGAAGTACAAACAAATCTGTAACGCTCACAAGGTCTATGGTAAAGGATCGTGATATTGGCGTTGTTGTTGCCATATTTTCTATCTCAATCAGATTACCGTCAAACAAAGTCTGATCATCGGTAGCCGTGATGCTACCTGTGCCGGTGGCGTTAGCTTTATCTTTGATAGTACCATTATTAGTTACCTTATAACCGGTAATATCCAATGTAGCTGGTTGAGCCGCTGTTAGCGTATGAGTTGCTGGAACTGTCAATTCGCTTTGCAGCGTAACAGCGCCGAATACATTACCTTCATTGCCGTTGAACAATATACCTTTTGTTGTGGTAAGGTCAGCGCCTGTGGCTCCTATGCTTGATGCGAATACTATTGCATTGCCGTCGATAGTGAATGTACCGTGTGCAAGACCATTATCTATTACTGCTGCCGCGCCTATACCTTCGCCACCATTGCTGCCATTGGCAGTGATGGTACCGCTTAATATTGTCACATCGCCAGCGTTGTTAACGTCCAGGTCTACCGGATGCGTAGCGTTACCGCCAATGCCGGCTGCTAACGCACCGCCTGTTGCGGTCAATATACCAGCGCCATCATCTACACATTCGATAGTGAGCGATGCGCCTTCAGGTACGTGAATACCGGCAAACATATGAACACCAGTGAGTGTGCTTGTGCCTTCGAGCTGAAGAGTGACATCTGAATCATCGGCTAACGTAAACGGTGAAGAGTCGGCAACATCGGACATCGTAACACCGCTGAAACGTATTGTTACAGGTTCGTCTGTTCCAATTTCTAATCTTCTTCTTCCTGCTCCGGATGTAGCATCATTGTCGCCTACAACTAGAATATATTCGCTATTTGCAGGTACTCTTGTAATGTAGAAAACTCCATTCTTGTATTCCCAACCATCACCTTCGGTAACATCGTCGAGTGTTTCATTCATTTCAGCAGACAAATATATAACCGCTTGTTTGCGAATATTATCAATTCCGCATACATAATGCTCATCTAAAACATCTTGACTTGCAACAGCTGGGTCGGGAAGAAGTATACCCGAAACTTCTAACATACCATAATCTTCGTCCACACATAATTCACCATCTACTGTTAATGTGATGTTAGGCTCAATAGATAATGTTTGCAAAGCTTGATTAGCTATATCGCCAACTGTTAATTTGTAGCCTGCGGGTATGGTCATATCAGCTTTTAGATCAACACGATTGCCCCAAAATTCGCCTTCGATTAGTCCTGTTTGACTTCCGATTTCGAAAAGGATGCCTTGCGTTTTAGTGGAGATATCAGTTGTTATTTCTTGAGCAAATACAACTGCATTGCCGTCAAGAATTAAGGTTGTTGCATGAGCCGGAGTCATACCCTGAGCGTCCAATGCTGGTCTACCAACTCCATTTCCAATCAAACCTGTTCCTTCCGCGATGATAGTTCCGCCTGTTAGTCTAATCTCTCCAATTCCAACGCTAGTGAACGGAGCTCCTGTTGGGTTTAATGCTATTCCAGCTCTGAAACCAGCGCCTATAGCAGCTGCATTGAAACCACCGATAGCAGTTATTTCGCCTCCGGTTATTTCAATTTGACCGATACCTCCGCCTTGGAGTATGTCACCACCTGTGCCTATGCCACCGCCGCCAATACCGGCTGCGAAAAATCCGCCTTCGGCTTCGATAACGCCGCCATGGATAAAGATGTCGCCGCTATTTAACAAATTACCCGTCATACCTACCGCTCCAGCATCGCCACCTATACCGGCTCCTCCGCTTTCGCCGCCTTTTGCTATCAATGTTCCATTCATTGGTTCGCCAAAAACGCCTATGTTAAGAGTAACACCTCTAGAACGTAAAGCCGCTTTAGTTGGTCCTGCTGCTAATTTGTTTACGCCTTCTAATTTTATGAGAGTTGCACCGCCGCTTCCAGCTATATCAACATTTTGCGCAAGCATAATAGCATTATAATCGTTTGCTCCACTGAATGAAATATCAACGCCTGCAAGAGTTATTTCGGCTCCTTGCCCTTGTGATACTATTCTGCTGCCAGTATACTCGTTATTTCCTTCGAAAGTTACTGCTGCGCCCGGTTTTACAGTGTATACAACGCCTTCGCCAGCGCCTAAACCAGGCGTTCCTGTGCGTGTCCAGTTGAAACCTTGATGTTCGCCGGTTCTCCACAGAAGGTCTGTGGCATTCCAACCCAAGTCAATGGTATTTGTAACAATGTTGAAACGATTGCCTTCCCAGTAGCCATATTGAGCATCGCCATATCCATCATCAGTGTGGTTGAAGTTAATTGTAGCGCCTGCTTGTTTTCTAAAGCTAGCCGTTGGCGTGTTATTTTCTACTTTCAAACCTAATGGAATAGTCAGTGTTTTTCCGGCTTGCATATCAAACCATGTGCTCGGTATTTCAACGCTTTCAGTTATTGTAACCGTATGCTCTGCAGCGCCTGCCGGTAGGAAAGAACCACCAGCGCCTGGATAGAAAATTATACCGGAGCCGCTAACACTTGTAACGCTTGAGGCTACAACAAATGCATCATCTTCTAAAACAAGCGCGCCGCCGTTACCACTTGGCACACCTATACCTACCAGACCTGTTATTGCTGTAACAAAACCGCCTGATATTGTTATCGTGCCGCTTGTAGTACCCAATCTTCCGCCAATTGCTGAAGAATTAGTACCACCAGTTGCTTCAATAACGCCACCTTTTATAATAATGTCGCCATTATTGCCGCCTGCGCCTGAACGACCACCTATACCAGCTGCATCGTTGGTGCCTGTTGCCACTAATGAATAGCCTTCGCCCGGGGTTTTGGTATCAATCGTTAACGTTGAATTTGGCGAAACTCCTAAAGCAGCGCCCGAAGTAGAAACAAGTTTACTGTGTCCCTCTAATATTACTTCAACCTCGACATCCATACCATCACCGCCTATCATAATTGGGGAATTACCACTAATTTCCACATCTACCAAAGTAACAGTAGCATCGCCTGCAACAACAATTCTTCTGTCAGTTGTTGGGGTTGCTGCATCGTCTTCTTCAAGAACGCCGTCTACGATACTCCACTTGCTTCCATAAACAGTTACATCGCCGCTTTCTATTGTGTAAACGCCATTGTTATAAGTCCATGTTTTACCGAAGTTGATGTCTTCATCGTAGGCAAGGAAAATGTCTTTCATGTCAGACGCTTTCAGCAGGTGCGCTACATTGTCCCAATTTGTTAATAAACCGAAATCAGGTGCGCCTGCAGGCGGCATGTTGCGGTGGTTTATAGTCCCACGCTCAATAATTCTACCGTTATTAACCACTATTATTTCTTCTTCAAGGGTCAATACGTTATCTACATCTACTATCAGGAAGTAATCAGCGGGTATTTCAAAACTATATTCTAATATTAGTTCATCGGTAAGGTCGCCAGTGCGCAATTCGCCTTGAGTGCCTGTGTACAATAAACCGCTTTCGAAATCAATGCCAAAACCGTTAATAGATTGCATGAATACTACTGCATTGCCGTCTAAAATCAGTTCGCCGTGAGAGCCAGTACCTTGGTTGCTACCAATTCCGTATCCAGCTCCGCCTGTGCTTCTTGCTGTAACCACGCCGCCGCTTATTGTAACATCGCCTGAAGCATTTCCACCGCCGCCGCAGCCAATACCAGAGGCGTTAACGCGTCCTATTGCAGTTATATTACCGCCAAGGATTGTTATATCTCCAGAAGCGGCTTCTACTGACGGTGATAATGGTGATGTTATCTGTTGTGCATTTCCGCCTATACCAGCTCCACCACCGCCAGTGGCTGCATTACCACCAGTTGTGATCAATTCACCAGTTTTAGTCGCATTGTCGACAATGGTAAGGTCTGCTCCACGCGGCACGCGTAAACCTGCTGCATGTCCTGAAGCTAATATTTCGTTTTCTCCTTTCAACTCAATAGTAACTTCTGCTGTGCTTGCCGCAAGCGCAATAGGGCTAATATCATCTGGTAATCCGGTTATTTTAATACCATCAAGAGTTACCGTTACCGGGTCTTCACTGTCTATAACTATGCTGTTGTCATCGCTTTCGCCAGTTACTGTTACACTTGTATAAGTTTCGTCTTCGTTGGCGTATTTTTCCCATTCTCCGCCTGTGCCTATAACGTATGTATCGTTAGCCGTCCATTGCCAGCCCAAACCGAAGAGTATCGGGTTTTCTTCCTCAAGGTCTATTTTTGCAGATGCTTGAACAGTGCGTCCATCGTCTACATCGTCAATGTTTTTAGCTTCTCCAAAATAGATAATTGTACCTTTGTTTGTAAGGGTGGCGTCAACGTCCACATCCAATTTAGCGCCAAACGGAACAACTAATACTTGATTCGCAGCAATTTCTGCGTCATATTTCAAAGTAACATCGCCGTACATTTCGCCTACGTTGAAGCCTTGCCTGTCATTGGTTAAATCAAACAGAATACCGTTTGCTTCGTCTTCATCGAAATCAGCGCCTATGCTTGATGCAAATACAATTGCATCTCCATCAAGGATAAATTCAACAGTCATTGCTGCGCTACCGCGTCCTATACCGCTGACGTTTGCAGCTGCGCCTCCTGTAGCCGTAACTGTACCGCCTTTAATAGTTATACCAGAGCCTACACTACCAGTTCCATTTGAGCCGCCTATACCAGCGCCAGATCCATTGCCTGTTGCAGTTACAATTCCGCTCTCTATTGTAATAGATCCAAGCGGTCTGTTACCTCCATTTGCTTGTCCATTCATACCAATACCTGCGCTATTTGTAGCGCCTTGTGAACGCAAACTACCATTTAAGCCATCTCTAATAGTAAGTTTTGTATCTTCGCCCGGCACATAAATACCGGCAGCGTTACCTGATGACGTCAGTCTGTTGTCGCCGTTTAGTATTATGATTGCATTCGCGTCTTCTTCAAGACTTATAGGTGCTGGCGAGCCATTACCTCCTGTAGTAGTTATCACTACATCATTTAATGTAATTGTTGCCGTGCCGTTGATTTGAATTCTTCTTGGGCTTGCAACGCCATCAGGAAGTCCATATATATTCAATTCAGCGCCATCTTCTATTATGTATGTGCCATCAACATATGTCCATCCTAATCCGAAATCTACCGCATCATCGCCAGTCACATCGTCAGCAAGGAATATGTCTTTTTTCGGCTCTAGTGGATTATAATCTGTAACCGGTGTCAACAAGCCGTATGTATCATCTACAGTTAAATCTTCTGCATAGTTGAAAATACCGCGATTGATTATTCTGCCTTCATTGGTCATTGTAGTGCCCTGTCCTAATGTAAGGGTTTTTCCTGAAGGTATTGTCAATAAATGGTTTGCCGGTAACGTAACGCTGTTTTTAAGTTTTACGTCTGCAAACATCTCTTGCTGTACGCCTCCGACAAATACAATGCCGCCTTTTTTCCAATTTTCTTCAAAATCTGGCTCAGCTTGCCATACATTTATGCTTGAAGCAAATACTATTGCGTTAGAGCCTTCCATGTCAAGCGAGCTGCCATCTGGTGTACCAACGGCGCCTGCACCTCTTCCGATACCTGCTGCGTTACCGCTTCCTCCGTTGGCAATAACCGTTCCTCCTGATATAGTAATTATACCTGCCTGTCCGTTAAAATCGGAACCGCCAATACCAGCTCCGCCACCACTTGTAGTAGCAGTAATAACGCCACTTTCGATTGTGATTTTACCACCATTCATAGCTTGATTACCCCAAGCGCTGGTATTATTAGCTCCACCTACGCCAATACCTGCTGCGTTTAACGCTCCGGTAACGGTAAGTTCTCCATCTAATTCGCCTTCTTTAATTATAAGTTCTGAATCTGTAGAAACAAAAATACCGGCTGTGCCTGTATGAGTCGCTGAAAGAATATTTTCGCCTTTAAGAATTAGCGTCAATTTTGCGTCTCTTAATTCAAGCGGTGAAAAATAATTTGTTCCTCCTGCCAGAGTTTTCATATCAACATCGTCGAAGGTAATTTGCGCTTCTTCCTCTACTACTATTATGCGTCTATTATTCGGCGCAATTCCAGTAAAGACAACATCCATTGCATTGTTTGCATCGGTCGCTAATGATGTGTTTTCAACTATGAAAGCATTACGTACGCAGTCAAAGCTCCATCCTGTGCCGAATAGAATCGGATTGGTTGCAGCTAAATCTACTATATTGCTTGCTGAAATTGCTTCTTCATCAATATCAAAATCTATATTGTCAAGTCCAACTATAGAGCTTGCGGCTCCATAAATAAGGAATGAACCTTCCGCATCTACCGTCACAGTGTTTGGTACGGTCAACACTGCGCCTTCCGGTATAAATAATGTATGTCCGGCTGGGAATGTTACGTCTGCAAATAATGTAACCGGCCCTTCAAATATTGCTATTTGGCAAGGGGCTGCGTTGTTGAATAGAATACCTTTTTGGTCTTCATCTGTAACGGTTGTAGTCGCCCAGATGTTCGAAGTGTGTACAACATTGTTGCCTTCCAGGGTCAGAGTTGTTGTAGCAATACCTTCTGAAGTTTCGCTTTCGTCTCTCGCCGCTATTACAATAGCATCTTTTATCAAGAGCTCGCCGCCGTCAACTGAAATATTTCTATGAAAGCCTAAAGCCGTAAGTATTGCTTGTCCTTCAACAGTTAAGGTTTTGCCTGTTCCTGGAGTAATTATCAAAGCATGTCCATCGGTTGCTTCAGCTGAAACCGTAGCGCCTGTGATTGTTACATCTTCAGCCGCCTGAATACCTGCTGATACACCAGTTGCAGTTACTACTGTTTCTGCTCCTGATATTTCAATCTCGCCGGCAGAAATACCCGCTCTTTGTGCAGTATTCTCAGTACCCGTTGCTGTGGCAGTAACTTCGCCTCCAGATATTGTAACAGTAGATGTAGCGGTTCCGCTAATAGCTGAAGTGTTATTACCGCCAGTAGCTTCCACTGTTCCCGCTGTTATTTCAAGGCTTCCAGCTCCTATAGCTATACCTGATCTTTCGCCTCCATCTCCGCGTCCGGTAGCTGTTATGTCGCCTCCGTTGATTACAACATCAGCGCCTTCAGCACGTATACCAGCTCCGTTGAAACCGCCTGTGGCTGTCAGTGTACCTGCAGTCATTGTAAATGTGCCGCCAGCTCCTACGACAACGCCAGAACTATTGTCGGCTGCAGTGGCTGTAATTTCTCCGCCATTGATAGCAATCGTGCCACCTGCTCCTACAGAAATTCCTTTTGTTTCAATTTCTCCGTCATTGATAGTTATCCCGCCATCGTCTCCTACACTAATAACTTCTGTGGTAACAACTCCGTTATGGATAATGATCTCGCCTTCTATTCCTACATTAACATTTGCTGTGGTAACAACTCCGTTATTGATAGTAATAGTAGTATTGACGGCTGCGGTAATGAGGTCTGTGGTTAAAAGTCCTTCGGCTGGGACTAAACCGCCTATAGTGAAATTGAATTGATAAGGACTAACTTCTTGTGGGTTACCTCGTTCTAAATCCTCTATTAATTCCGCTCTACTGTGTTTTATATGGTCGTATAAAGGTCCAGTTGTTTTAAACGTACCTTCTACAATTGTTAGTGAAGCGCCAGCTGCTACTTCTATACCACCTGTGAGAGAGTTCTTATAAATAGTTGGTAAACTTTCTATACTCGTTGCTCCTCCACTTGCATCTACATTTCGCACTAGAAACTCATCCAATATCAAGGTCAAACTTGCACCCGCGCCTACATAGATTGCCGGGGTTGTTGTGGCAATATCAACGCCGTATAGCGTTATTTCTGCTGTTACTCCTTCTGCAATCTCTATGCGTCGATCCGAAGAAGTTGTTGGCGCAGCGGGGGGAGCGATTGGCGCATAAGGGGGAGTGGTTGCAACTTGTAGTATATAATTCCAAACTGCAACTTTCGTAGGTTCTCCAGTAAGGGCTGTAATTGTATATACCTTATCTGTTGAGTTATACTCCCATCCAAGTCCGAAGCTATTCGGCGTTGGATCTGCCAAGTTAAATTCCGGTTGCGGAACTGTAATACATGTACCAACATCTTCACATGTAGTGGTGCCATCCGCATATGTTATAGCTCCATCGTCGCCTCCAATAATTTTGGCGCCGGTGTCTGCAGTAAAATCAATATCTGATGGTACTGTAATTGTCGCGCCATCATCAAAAGTTAGCACATCATTTGGTCCCAAATTCAGGTCGCCCGGTAGGGTAACATCACCAAACACAGTGCCAGTGAAGCCATTGGTATCATCGCCTTCTAATATGATACCTTTTTCGGCATCCCATTCGCTGTCTATGCGTGGTGTTGCTTTCACTATCAGGTTTCCATCGAAATTAGCTTCACCATCAGTGCCCACATGCAACACACCACCTCCAAAGCCGGGCGCTCCACCTGTTCCTCCAATGGCTTCGACAACTCCGCCGTGTATAAATACATCGCTGCCTGAACCGCCCTGTCCGCCTCCTATTCCTGCGGCTAAAGCTCCACCAGTAGCAACAACATGTCCACTGACAATCGTGATTTTTCCTGAGCTCGCCTGTAGTCCAGAATTGCCTCCAATGCCGGCTCCACTTTGACCTCCCGTCACTTCCAATTTTCCATCTCCCTGTATGGTAAGCTCTGCTCCAACCGGCACATAAATACCTGCTCTGTAATCTCCTGATTTCAGGGAAGATGTTTCCGTACCCAGAACCTCAAGCGTGAGATTTGATCCAACTCCTAATGACAAAGCTGCACGTCCCATGCCAGGTGAGGCATCTATGGAAAGAATATCAGCTCCATCAAGCGTGATTTTTGCGTTGGCACCATCCTCAACTTCGAAAATAATCGCAGTTGCACCAAATGTCTGCCCTTTAATCACAAGTTCCGCTTCGTCTTTTACAGTGATAACGCGTGTCGTTTCGTTCCACCCTACGTACGGTTCTTCTTCTTGTGCGAATGTCCCAGTGAAGTGATCGAGGTCGATCTCGACATTCTGTGCTTTCGCTGGCATCGCCATCCCAAGCACAAACAACATTAACATCAACATTTTCAACATCTTCGAAAACGTTGATTCTCGGGCTCTTAGGAACTCTCTTCCTTCGCCCGATTCTACATTCGTAAAATTATCTAAATTCATTATGGATAAAATTATTTGAATAAATTAATTAAAAAAATATTATAAATTACATTAATTACTAACTGCATTTTTTTTATAAAAAATTTCGGTGCAAAAATGGAAATTATTTTTCAGAAAAAAAAATAAAATTTTGAATTTTTTTTCAACATTTTTGCAAATCCGCATCTATTGGGCTTTTGATGTAATTGGTTGATTGTCTGATTGTTTGTAGATTAAAGCCCCCCTACCCTACCCTATTTGTGTGGAACTTAGAGTAAAATTTGATTTGTTTTTTTTTAGATTTTTATTGCATAAAAATCTAAAAACTTTTTTGTACCTTTGCGGTTTTAAATTTTTATATTTTTTTGTATGATGGAGTTTGTTTGTACCACATGTAGAATGAGGATTGACAGCGCCGACGTCAATATTTCTACCGACCTTGCCAAATGCGCGCATTGCGGGTCTATTCACAAGGCGAGTTCGCTTGTTCCGGCGCCCGACGCCAAAGCGCTCGCAACGCCGCCCACAGGCAGTAAAATAGAACTGAAAAAAGGAATGGGCGACAGTTTTCAAATATTTATGCCCAAAAAAGGCATCGACAAGACAACTATTCCGTTTTTGGCGTTTTGCGTGGTATGGTTTGGTTTTATTGCCTTCTGGACTTGGGGAGCATCGCAGGCAGACGAAGGAATTCTGATGGCATTGATTTCAATACCGTTTTGGATAATCGGTTTTGTAATATTGACAATAGTTGTAAACAAAATCAATGAAACACAGACTATTGAGGTCACAAAAACGGGTTTGACGATAATCAAAACAAAGCCGGTCATGTCCAAGCGATACGAGCACGTTTTCAAGGATATTCAGTCAATAAGAGTAACAGATTTGCCTTATTACTATACTTCGGGTTCGAAAAGAGGAAGTATCAACCATCAGGTGGTTCAACCTAAGGCTCCGGCAATAATAACCGGTTCGGGAACAAAATACTTTTTCGAACAGGCAAACGAAGCCGAAAAACAGTGGGTAACAAATTTTCTTGAGGCATTCAGGCAAAATCAAAAATAATTGAAAATTGAAAATTGAAAATTGAAAATGAATAAAGTACATATTTTTTTAGCAGTCGCAGTGATGATAGCGGCTTTTGGATGCGGACAAGCGCCGCAAAAACAATTGGCAAGCATACAAGACCTTGTCGAGCTTGCCGAAGATGTAGAAAATGCACAGGCAACACTCACTGTAGATATTTCCGACACGTACGTCGCGAAAATATATATATCTAATGTGGAGACCGATGAATATGATAATTCATACGGAAACGCCATAGTTGTTGTTTTCGATAGGCAAACGAAACAACCGCTCATCAGAACCAGACTGGAATATATCTCTTTTACAGACAAAAGAGAATTTTTCAGAGATGAGCAGGAGTTTTTTATCTATCAGGACTTCAATTTCGACGGCATAAACGACATTGCCTTCTGGTATGGTAATTATGGCAATTATAGCTCGCCTGCCTATCAGATTTATCTCGCTACGGCAGACGGCGAATTTCAACACAGCGAAGAATTTACCGAACTTGCACATGGCTTGGGAATGTTTGACGTGAACTACGATGAAAAACGACTTTCAACGTGGATAAAAAGCGGTTGTTGCTGGCATCAGCATACGATTTATGAGGTGGAAAACAACCGTCCGATAGCTGTGCATGTATGGACAAGGGGATTTCACGATACGTATGTGCTTATGGAAATAGAAGAAAAAAATCGCATAGACGGTAGAATGGTAACAAATGAATACAAAGTTTTTGATGTAGACAAGGAAGATAACGTTATTTATTCATTTGAATTTTCAAACCAAAAGAAAATGCGATTATTCAATTATCAGAATGAACATCTGTTTTATATTTTTACCGATAAAGACGATGTAGTAGAATTGTTTATTGACGGCAGCCGTTTCTTTACTTATACCATTGAAAATAACAGTCTGTATTTTGGAAATGGCGACACTTCATATACAATAACACTCAATGGTATTATTGTTGCCATGCCCTCTAGAACAGTCGAAATGCAGGCAGAGGCAGATACCCGAAAGGGCTCGTTGAGAGAATTGATCAATAATAATTTTGAAAATGTATTGGGTAATCATACGCAATTACCGCGAACAAACAGTGTTACAAATGCTGATATAGAAAGATTTAGCAATGATTTTATTGAGCGTATACTGTCGGGC
>Ga0099364_10009037_pt1 | contig 13903 bp, 14 predicted proteins | sample TergutTh196P3_FD_73070 | JGI IMG/M metagenome (GOLD analysis project Ga0099364, IMG submission 73070) | Microcerotermes parvus P3 segment gut microbial communities from Pointe-Noire, Republic of the Congo - Th196 P3 | ecosystem: Host-associated > Arthropoda: Insects > Digestive system > Gut ...
GAGCAAATGGTATATCTAGAGACATAGCAACATTAAATAAAATGCCTTCCTGGGATTGGCAACATATAAATGAACAAATAAACTTGCTTGAGTTAGCAAACCTTGTCGAAGTAGATAAAAGTGAAGTAGCGCTTAATCTTCGCGAGTTGAACACTATCAAAACGTTTGCTGAAAGATATGCGGATAAACCGGAGTTTGATGTCTATTCTTATGACTTGAGAAAGTCTACGAGGAAAAAAGCGTTTTATTCAGACTGGGATGTATATTTTTCGAAACTTTCCGATAAAGCCGCTACCTTTGATACAACAGCTGAAGCTCTTGGTATTCCTACAACTACGTTTTCTGTTGATGTAACAAAAGGAAGTAGAGGCGTTAGGGATAATTCAATCGTAATCGGTGATGACGGTGAACGGTATGTATATGAGTATGAAAAGAGCAGAGTTAAAGCATTTAATTTCCGCCTTTCAGGTAAGGTGATCCATCTTGGGAAAACACGTGGACTTGGTTACGATATTCAATCGGTTGTGGCACTTGCTGGAGATACAGCTGAATTTGTAAAATATATTGAAGTTAAGTCAACAAAACGTGTTACAGCACCTGACATTAATGATTGTACTTGGAAAGATAATTTTCCTATCACAAGGAATGAGTGGGTTGCAGCTCAGCAACATAGAGGCTCATATTCGATATTCCGTGTTTATTTTGTCCGTGATTCTGTCATTATGTTTGTTTTAACTGACATAGCCAAGAAAAGTACTGAAGGAACTATACAAGCTGTTCCGACAACATACAGGCTCGATTTTAGTAACAACGCCGTTGACGAAGTGATTCTTCCGACTGGAGGTGTTACCACATATGCTTAAAGCTACTTCCCTGTTTGCAGGGTGCGGGGGTGCGGATTGCGGTATGCTCGGAAACTTTGAGTTCAACAAAATAAAGTACAGCAGACTCCCTTTTGAACTTTCCTACGTTATTGACATAAACGAAAAAGCTATTAATACACACAAGTTGAATTTTAGTTGCGAGAATGTTGTTGTCGGAGACATATGCGATGTAAGTGTGGATAGCGTCCCGGATAGCGATTTAGTTGTTGGAGGTTTTCCATGCCAGTCTTTCAGTACGGTTAATCCGACAAAAGATCCATTTGACGAACGCGCCAATCTCTACAAGGAAATGGTTAGGTTTGTCAAAGCGAAGCAACCTAGAGTCTTTATTGCTGAAAACGTAAAGGGGTTTATGACCCTACATCGCGGTTCAATCATAAAAAAGGTTAGAGAAGCTTTTGAAAACGCCGGATATGCTGTGTATACCTCGTTGATGAACGCTGCTGATTACGGTGTGCCGCAACGCCGTGAACGAGTATTCATGGTAGGCGTTCGCAATGACATATCGGCAGCGTATACTTTCCCGCTACCTGTCACAGCAAAAAACCCTGTTCCGCTGTCGGTGGCTGTACCTTTATTAGCTATAGAAGAAAAAAAGTATTATTTTTCGGAACGAGCTGTGCAAGGTATGAAAAATGCTAAGAACAACATGAAACGTGGGCTTGCTCAAAACTTGAATGAACCATGCCTGACGGTGACAAGCCATCTTGCAAAAGTAAGCCTTAACTCACGCGATCCTGTTCTCCTTGTTGACCCGGACAAAGAACTATACAGACGCTTTACTCCACGTGAAGCAGCACGGATACAATCTTTCCCGGATACTTTTGCTTTTGCCGGGGGTGACCTTGACACATATCGTCAAATCGGAAATGCAATTGCTCCTGTGATGTTCTGGCATATTGCGAAGAGTATTTCAGATTTCCTTGCAAATCAATGTTAGCATTGCTCTATTGAGATATAGTCTACATCGATAATCGTATCATTCTAATCATCTTCATCTTTATCGATGAATTCGAATATTTCCTCAACTGTTGCATTGAATGCTTTTGCGATATCAATTGCCAGCTTTAACGAGGGATTGTAGAGACCTTTTTCTAGTCTGAAAATGGTCTCTCGCCTAACACCAACCATTTCAGCTAAATCCTCCTGTTTCAATCCGGCTTTATAGCGGTATTCTCTAATCCTCGTCATCAGTTCCGGCATGTTTCATACCCCTCCTATCGATGAAGAGATAAAATCCGTCGTATAATGCGAATATACCCATGTATGCACAATATGCAACGGAGGAATTAAGAACTATTTCCATGTGTGCAAGGCTAATAATCACTGAAGTAACCATGATGGCACACATTGCAATGTGAATTGCCAAATCTGCCGCTCTTCCCTCGTTGAGTCGTGACATCTCATCGTCGAATACCTTTTCGTATTTTGATGATGAACGAGCAACGAGCAGGTATATGGCACATATACAATGAACCATAACTGCAATTATTGCGAATGTTTCAAGTATCATTTCATATACTTCGTATGGATTAAAGAAGATAATCAGATACAAGATAAAAACAAGAATTGAAATGATTAATCTTATCCGTTTAAAACTATTTAGGCTCAATGATCTTAGCATTAGTAGTACCTCCAAGTGATATATTTGTCACATTTGTGACAAATATATCACTTGGAGATGTAGCTGTCAATACTTTTTTTATTATTAGTAAACATTTTTCGCATATGTTACAACAGTATCAGCTTTCCTTTGACGCAGCTTGAGTATTCCATTATAATAAACATAACAACTATTTTGCGAAAAGTGGGAATGGGGAATTCCTTGAAGATATACTCAGGAAGGGGCTTTTTGATGGAAGAGTACGATTTTAGCAAAGACTTGAACCCTGACGAATTAGCGGTAGCTAATAATCAGGGTATCATTTTTGAAGAGTGCCAGTATAAAGGCATGGATGCAGAAGATTACATCACCAAATTCATGCAATGCCCTGTTGCCGTTCAGCTGGATAATATGGAATCCGGTATATTCAGTTCCGGTGCGTCGCAATTGGCTAGTTATGCAATGGCTGTGATGGGTGAGGTTAAAAAACTTGATGAACGTAAGCGTGCGTATGATGCCGAACTGTATTGGATAGGGTACATTTACCGATATTGGTCATACTTGCTTGGAATGCCCAGCAACGAGATAATTGAAGTTGCACCGGTTGAACAAGCGTTGAGATGCTATCCCGCATTTCATTGCATGGGTAATAAAGAAGCTATCGCACAGATGCTCAGTCTGCGAAAGACTTGAACAAAACAGAGATAAAGTGAAGTAAATACTTTATTAAATCTGTATTAGGTTTTTCACAACTGTATATAGGATAAATCTCATTATGTATGTTCACATGGTGATATCTAACGCCGGAGCCTATAGTTATCAACACAGGCTCCGGTGTATAAAATCCCCTTTTATGTTATTGCAAGATTTCGGATATTTCCACAATGACATGGTCACGCATTCTCCTCAAGCCACTTCACCACTCCGTCGGTTACATTTGAGCCAATAACGGATGTAGCCAGATTTTTGACTTCCGGTATAGCGTTGGCGACGGCATAACACTCATCGCAAGCGGCAAAAAGTGGTAGGTCATTCGTGTTGTCTCCAAATCCAACTACTTTCTCAAACCCATATCTCTCCCTGAGAAATTGAATCGGGCTGCCCTTTGATGCGGACTTGCTGAAAATTTCCAGAAACCACAAATCGTCGGCGTAAATGTCTTGAGCCATATCATAATGAACATCGATGATGCTCCCAATTTCCTTCTGTAGTCGATTGATTTCATTTTTAGTATCCAGAAAACAGAAATATATTGGCTTTGAATCGGTAGAACCAAAGTCGTTGATATGCGTAAATCGCTTGTTATACTTCTTTATACGTGTTTCGACGAAAGCTTTGAGTTTTATATTGTCAAGCCGTTCATAATAGACGTCAATTACGTCATCTGTGAAAGCATACATCAACCCATTCTGCCCGGTATTCTTTATCGCCGATAGGATTTCATTAACCTTGCTTTTTTCAAGCAGTTCTTTCCTCACATACTGCATTGAATTTGTGTCATATACCAGAACACCGTTCATCAAGATTATAGGAACATTGATCGATACACGTTTCAGTATATGTATCGCAGTAGCGGCTGTTCTCGCAGTCGCAACAGAAAAGTGGATTCCCGTATCAATCAGTTTGTTGAGCGAGCTTACAGCGTATTCGGACAATTCGGCGTTTTTATTGAGCAATGTCCCATCCAGATCAGATATGTATAGCGTTTTATCACGCTGCTTGAATGTACTAAACTCTCTATCCATTCATTCTACTTCGTCTATATATGGAGTCTCTTCATTATAGGATTCCTGCTCGAGCTCTCCTGCTGTGATTCCGCTCACTTCGCCATATTGAAAAACCTGATCCAATATCTCGATTGCAGCGCGTATTTTCGTCCGTAGAAAATACCCGCAAGACCACACTGTTTCATTAAATTCATCAATATTGATTTCAGGTTTCCATTCAAAGGCTCTAGAATGGAAATCAACAATTCTATTCAATACATCCATAAACTCCTTATTATCAAGCGGCTGCAACTCTATTGCAGTCTCTATTCTTGAGAGCACATACTCAATTAGTTCATTGTTAAAACCGTCCGATTCAAGCAGATATCTACGTTCTTCTTTACCTTCTATGACTTGCAGCGCATAGTTGTTCGTCATTGTGAAGAGTGAAAGGGTATGGCTATTGTCATTATCAAGGAACATTGACATATTAGTATATGCATTAAAGCGTGATTTTCGACCTAACCTCCCGATGTGTTCCGCTTCATCAAATAGAATAACCCATCCATTTAGCCCTGACAGATCGAATAATCTGCTTAGAAAGCTTATATAATCCCACATATGACGAGTTTTGACAAAGCTGGTGGAGTATATGACGTTTTCTTGAAAGATATCCTTATATATCTTTTTCAATTGCGTATTGGTCACAAAATATCCCATCAGGTCTGAAAGCAGCTTATACTTGACATCATGATCATCGGTATTGCAATAAGCTTTCAACAAATAATAAAGCTTGTCTGTTTGGAGTTCCTTCGCGGCATAAAGCTGTAACTCAATCATCTTTCCGGGATCAAGGCTCTCGAGCAGCGACTCGAATCCGGACTGTTCACGTTTTGGTAGATATGTATTCAGTGCGATTCTTTGATATATCTGGGAGAGATTATTGAATGGTGTTTCCCGTGATAAAGAAACCATAGACACAGCCATGTTCTTTTGCTGTGCCATACGGAACACCGTACCCAGCAAGTGTGTCTTGCCTTCTCCATAACTGGCGGTCAATATCTTTCCTCCGCCTTGCTTAGCGTCAAGCCATTCTGATACTTCAGCGAGCAGCTCTGCTCTAGCACTCCCAAAATACCCCGCAATTGTCCTTGATGGTATTCCGGACCGTAGTGCTTCTATGACTTTTCTTGCTTCAAAGTCCATAATTTAGTTCGCCTCCCATTTTCCGAGAGTTGCCATAACAACCAAGCGCGGCAACGCCTGTTCGCTAAAATCGGATTTCAACAGAAGCTCTCTTGCAGCTTCTTCATTTAGCGATTGCGCAGGGCGATCACCTGCACTGTTCAACAGTTCAGCAATACGTGCGGACATATCCATAACAGTTCGGACATCATACATTGGTATACGATCTAAGTCGATCAGATTAGAAAAACGATTCACACGGTCGCTCTTGATTTCATTCTGAATACGAAGCCAAAGCGCTTGGTATGACTTTATACCATTGATATCATCGTCAATTAGTTTTCTATCAAATGCGAATAAAAAGAATATATTGCATAGTGTATCAATCTCATCAATAATCTCACGAATGCTCTCATAAGCATCTTCTCGCTTTAGGCGAGTGTAGCGTATGCTTTCAGTATTATCTCGAGAGACTAGCATTTCCAAATCGTCCACAGCAATTACGAGACCATTATAACCGGCCATTTTTATAACTTCGACCAAGGAACGGAGCATATGCCTTGCATTATTTTTTGTAATTCGCACCGGTGCTAAGCCTAGATTTCGCAAGGTTGAGAGTTTTACTTCCTTGCTGCCGTTCATCCATCCTAGTAACGCTTCTCGTGCAGGTTCTTCCAACAGCGGGTGACCAAGCAACCCTCCGGTCAGCAAGGCACAAGTATATGCGAAATTTACATCCATTAATGGGTTACTCATGAACAACCTGTTGAGCTGCAAGCGTATTTCTCTCTTCGTGATCGGATCTCCTAATCCTTTCGATGCTAAATAATCAACAAAACGCCCATTGTATTCCTCGGGCGAAAAGGCAAGCTCCTTTACAATAATTGATGAGCAACGTTGGAGGCATTCTTCAATATCGCACTGTCGCAATACTTCAAAAAATATCTCCTTGAAATCATGAACCCAGATCTCACGGGCAGAAAACGATACGACTTTATAATTTTCCGCACGAGACAGGAAGTATTCAATTAAATGGGTTTTCCCGCTGCCTTGCCGCCCCATGATAAACTGAATACGATTCCCACCTTTTGAGATATACTCATTCAGATAATTCTGTGTCCAAAAATCGGTAAGGAAATCAATGCCAACTGTTATATCACTAATAAGTGCGGAGTGACCGGGTGCTATACCATCTTTTAGACGTGATATCGCTGTTTGTAATTCGTTATCCACAATCGTCTCCTCCGCTATTGTTTCGTGTAAAATCTTATTGTTGTTATATAATGCTCATTACCGTTCATATCCAGTATTCGGATTGCTTTTTTTGCATCTCTAACCGTATCAAACCGTATCGATCGCCCATCATCTAGAGATATATCATTAACAGCGAAGAGGCGTGCAAGATCGAACGCAAAGTTATGTTTTGTATACTCCTTTTTATGCCGTCTCATTGGAGTCAGGTAGTCGTACAAATCCGATAAATACATTGGAGCATCAGCAGCACATGCTTTCTTGCGAGATGTCTTTACTATCGCTAAATCGTATGCAGATGCCAGCTCTTTTGCGAAAGCGGACGCATTAAATGATACCTTGGACAGCTTGTCTATCTCCTTCTTAATGTCGTTAACAAGCTTTGACGGACGTAAACATTGGAGTTTTTTTCGATCTACCGTTATATCTTGCGTTTCCGGGTTAATTGTCACCCTGCATGGAAACATTTCATACACAGGGAAATTCCCTTGGACATCAACACTAAGTTGATGGCAACACTCAAGCATTTGTTCAGCGAAATCACCGCTTGACATATATTCTTGCCCATTAAATCCGGTAGTAAGAGTTTCCAGTCGTAGCAACGCTTCTTCACGAGCTTGGGATGCATCCCGAAGCGTTATAAACAGTTTCGGAAGAGCATTGAGATCTCCCTCAGCAAGGCACTTTTGCACATTCTTCACGGCTCTCGATTGTATATCAGTCTTTTCTTTTACCCCTTTTGCACATGCTAACGCATCTGCAAGAAATTGTTCATAATCCAACTCTCTACCCTCCTAAAATTTCTAGGAATAATGATTACTTGTAATCATTATATCGCGCATTGCCTGACTCCCAATAGCTCCTGTGAGGACATTATATATAATTCAGCGGAAAGTCGCAAGAGGCAAGTAACAGGTATGTGATTACGGTTAGCTCAAATCATTTGATTTATTTGCCGCAGCATTTTTTATATTTTAAGCCACTACCGCAAGGGCATGGTTCGTTTCTCCCTACCTTAACAACACGGACAGGTTCTTTTCGCTCAAATGCCTCCTCCCCAAATACATTATCGGGAGCATCGAAATCATAATCATCTTCTCCCAGCCAATCCATGTCCAGCCTAAAGCCTTCGTCATCAATTCTCAAAAGACGCCGTTTGATTTCGTCATATACTCTTTGTTCGCTATATCTGCTTATCGCGTTGAAGAAGTCCGCTGAGTATTGATATAGCTCGTAAAACTCGTCTCGAAACCGCTTTATATCCGGCTTGAGCCGTTTATACTCAATCAAAATATCTATTTCAAACATGATTGCTTCTTCTCGATACGCATCACAATCGTTTTCATCTATCTCTCGCTCTTGAGAAAATACCCTCGCAACAGATAGCGCAGCGAGCGGTTTTGGGATTCCTTTTGTAACCGCATCCAAAGCAGCATACCCGACCGATGCAACTTTATACGCTGATGTTTTAAAAATATGCTCCGCATCTATGTTTCTAATGATCTTGTCAATCTGTGGCAGTATGTCGTAGCGATCCGTTTGATACATTCCATATAAAACTCCAACCTCTAATGTATACAAAAACGGTTCAGTATTATCACTTGGTAAACCAAACGAGGACTCGACCAGCTTCTCTGCGACGAATATAGGATCGTCCCATGGTTGTACTTCCTGTCGTATATCCGTATCTGCATCTCCAAAAAGATCAATTTGCTCATATTGCATATCATACTCTTCGATTACATCGTTTCTGAGGCATTGAGCTAAAATACAACTGCAAATGATTGGAGCTTTTCCCCCATGCTGCTCAATGCTCTCAACGAGTTTTCCCATGTAATGCGGCGAATGATTCCCTTCTGCAAGCATTGGTATGATGCTACCCTCATTACCGGGATCAGCTTCTTGCAATATTCTGATATAAGTATTTGCTTTGTTTATCCAGCCCCGTTTCATATATGCTGATGCTGCCAGCTGTAGGAATTTTGTATTTCGAGGGTCCTTATTAAGTAGTTCCTCTGCTATTGTGACAGCTTTCCCGCTCTTCCCTATGTCCATGTATAATATGCTGAGTGCATATTTTAGTGCATCTGTGACGGGATTGTTCCCTTTATGCTCCTTGATTTTTTCAGCCAAAAGACTAGCAGCATCATCGGACAACCTGTTATAATGCAGGCGCTCAGCTTCCATCAATATCTCGATCGCCGGTTCCGGCATACCTTCATAACTCGATAATTCTTTATCATAAGATGCTCTGATCTCCGGATTTGATAGTTCTTCATAAGCCTTTCTTATTCGCATGAACTGTTCAGGATCATTTTCCGGAGAATGCTTTCTCACCAAACGGAAATATGCACGTTTAATTTCATCTCCCGTAGCTGTCCTATCAATTCCCAGTTGGTCATATAGCGTCATATGCAACACCTCATAATGCAATATTGATACTCATCGACTCGATAAGTATAGCAGTGCTTGCCTTGCGATTTCGTTTCCCGAATCTATAATCATTGACTGAATGAACTCCTTTCGCGCAAGTCGCTTTCGCCCAAGCAGAGCATAAAGCAACCCACGCGCAACATACGCTTTTGATGAAGTTGCTTTGCATAATTTCAATGCTTTTCTATATTCTTTATTCGTAGTATGCTCACGCAATCCGGTTAATGTCTGTGGGTCGATATCTGTTCTGCTCTGCAACAGTTCAAGCAGCCTCGCTGCTGACGGTGCGTCTTCATTAATCGCAAGGGAACACTCTACAAGGCATTTCGCCTTTGTAATATTCGAATTGGCGGCAGCTGCAAGAGCGGCACGGTAATAACTCATTTCTGTTGGTACCCTTTCTCCTTATTATCAGAAATCATCATCCCAAATCGACTCGCTCGGTGGTTTCCATGTTTCAATAAACTCTTTAATGAGCTTTGCCTTTTTTTCTGCTTCTTCCTTTTCTCCGTGAATTAAATCTGCTCTAGCCCCATCGCACATATCATGGAAAATAAACAGTCTTTCTTCTATAAATATGTCATCGCCAATGTATTCATCAAGTATTTTCTGCGCTTTCCTTAGTAATGGGCGAAGCTTAGACGCACCATCTGCTTTTTTCCATTCGCTTAGTTTCACGGGGAGCGAAACCGGGAGATCGTTGTTGTTGATATCTATGTCTATTGCAACGGTATTGTCATTGCCAAGTGCTCGCGCCTTGACTTTTAAAATACCGTTGACATCGTAAGAAAACGTGACTTCTGCTTTTGCCAGCTCATCACGCCGTTGCGGTAGCTTATCGAGGTCTAGCCTCCCGATACGGGTATTTTCATATGCGTTGTCATGCTCTCCCTGGTATATTTCAAAAATGATTCCTCTTTGATATTCTTCAAGAGCTGTATAGACTTTGCTGTATTCATATGGAATCGTTATGTTTCTCTTAATGAGCCGGTCAACGACAAAACCTTTATTTGTTGCGATTTTCACACCTAGGGAGAAAGGGCATACATCAGCCAATACCACACTTTCGTCCTCATCAATCACCCCGTCTAGTATCGCTGCTCGCACAGCCGCTCCCCTCACAACCATCAGTTCGGGAGTCAGATCATGAACTTCTGTTGGATTGTTAGTAATTCCAAGTTTTTCTTCCACAAATCTACGCACAAGCGGTACACGTGTCGTCCCTCCAACTAGTATGACTCTTTGAATATCGCTCTTTAATAACCCCGCATCCTTGATGGCGGTATCAATCTGCTCACCGGTTGATTCAACCAGTGGTTTAATTAGCTCTTCGAATTTTTTTCTTGTGACTGCTATATCGATAGATAGATTCTCTGTTATCAAAGGGATGCGTACCGAAGCGGATTCGTCGCTCGAAAGCGTAATTTTACACGTTGTCGCCGCTTGTTTAAGCTTCATCTCAGATTTTGGGTCATCAATGAGCTCTTTATAACGATTGCCGCCTATATGCTCCATCAAGACTTCATCAAAGTCTTTGCCGCCAAGCTGATTGTTCCCACTGCTCGATTTCACATCTATAACACCCTCGAATAATTCAAGAACGGTTACATCCAGTGTACCTCCTCCGAAATCATAAACAAGTATATACTCGCATTCAGACATATTTTGTGTTCCGAAGTCCATAGCCGCAGCCGTTGGTTCGTTGATGACACGTTCGATGTCTATACCCGCCATTTCGCCTGCTCTAATAGTTTGCTTTCTCTGCACATCCGTAAAATACGCTGGAACCGTTATGACTGCAGCAGTCACCTCTTCTCCGGTGTACTCCTCGGCGCAGTCAACCAGATACTCGATGATGTGAGATTGAATTTCTTCCGGAGTATAGATTTTCCCACGCACCATAAGTTTTTCATTCGTCCCGAATTTACGCTTAATTTCCATAAATGTGCTCTCGGGTCGAGTTAACAGGTATTCGCCGGCTTCGCTGCCGACAAGAGCACTGCCATTTTGCTTGATATGCACTACCGATGGGGTTGCAAGCTCGTTGTCACTATTTGGGATAACGATAACCTTTCCATCCTCATCGACATAAGCTATTTCCGACGTGGTTGTCCCTAAATCAATTCCGACTATCATAGTTCATTTCCTTTACTAACAATAACTGTCGCTTTTCTAGTGATGTTTCCTCTATAAGTATACCCGCTCTCAAGCACTTGCGTGATAGTCTCATGAGGTGCTTCGCTTTGTTCAGCCGAGGCTACTGTGTGCAACTTTGGTTCTAGTTTTTGTCCGGTGAAACCTGTCTTTTCAATCCCGCACGCGCTTAATACTTCATCTCGACGTCCATTGATGACCTTTATATGCGACATATCAGTATTTGGCATATACTGGATGATGCTGTCAAGAAGGTCGTTTATTGCGATAAAGCCGCCAAGCAACGTTTCTTCGCGTTTTGCTGCGTTTTTGATTTCTCTCGCGTTTTCCTCAGAGTCTTTGATTATGTCGTATATTTCTTCAACTTGCAATGATATTTCAGATGAGTTTTTTGTTACTTTCTCAAGCATATTCAGTTGTGATTTCGCAATCTCTTCTAAAGGGTTTTGCAGGGGTATTTCTTCTTCATTAAGCAGTTTTTGTAGTTCAAGCGCAAAATCCATAAGTTCATTCCTTTCTCATTTATGGATGAATATCAGAAAGGGTATTGCAATAAGCTTTCAGCAAATAATGATGTATGAAATCTCTTATCATCAGCGTCTTATCGACGTAGTATCTGCCTTCTTCCCTAATCTCCCTAAAGCTGTCAATCCCGATTGGTAGGTTGTTTTGCATATCCTCCATTGCTCGTTCTCCTAATCGTAGCGCAAGTATTACCGTTGCTAATCAAGTATTGCCTGACTCCCCATAGCTCCTGAGGACATTATATATAACTCAACGAAAAGTCGCAAGAGGCAAGTAACAGGCGAGATTGCTGATGAGGTATATTGTTACGATTCACACCTCACCCAAACCTTCGTCATTACAAGCCGCAGCGAAGCAATCCAGTCTCTTTGCGTCATGAGTTGTTCATCCATCAGACGGTCCTCGCCATAGCGACTTCGCAGGTTTTCTTGTGAAAAGCAATACCAAAACGCAGTATATTTGTATAGCCTTCGTGCAACAAGCCATGCAAATATGATTTGTCCTCTATCTGCTCTAAGCCTTTTCTCGCTTCCATTGCAAGCATATACGAATCCGAATCAGTACCATCCAGCAACTCCGTGTCGCTACCCACATTTAGGTCTTTCACGTGCTTGAACTCGACTACAACGGCGTTGTGGGTCTTGTCGTTAGGTTTTATTACACAGTCAGACCTACCTTTACCTGACTCGCGGTTTGACATGACTGTATAGTCATTCGACAACGATAGTAGAATCCCATATATGAACATATGATAACTGTTCTCTTCCTTGAAGTCAAAATAGCTCGGGTTGTTCAACAGTTCATCGTTCAGCATTCTCTTGACCCCTTCTGCATCACCTCTAAGCAAGCAATCAACAAACTCTTGGATAGTATCAGTAACTGAAGGAGGTTGCTCTCTTAACCAACTTTTGGCATATTTTGATAAAGTATCCTTTACTTCCATATTTACTAGCTCAGCTTTGAAAATGTCTCCCACAGCTCCGTTGCATGGTTTCAAGTACCCTGCGTTAAATAAAAGTGTCCAAAAAACATCCGAGCTTGAATAGTCTATCGGGTAAGTTATCTGATCAGTAAGTGACATATTGACAGGTGTCCCTGTCAGCAAGCCGGCTATGTCATTTTTAAGCCTGTCATCGCCTTGCTTGAACATATCTCGAAGCATCTGAACCGAGCCGGTGTTTACCCAATAGTTACCTAACTCAAGCGTATCCAGATACATTGTGATACTCCAAGGGTTAAAGATATCATATCCGCCCATCCGATATCCATCGTACCAGTGTTTGATCCTATTGTAGTTTTTTCCTTCCCCAAACATATCGCAAGCCGCTCTTACTTCCTCTTCTGTGAATCCGAAGCTTGTAGCAAATGCTCTGTCTAAAACTCCGCATACCTTTGGGTTGTTAAAGCTGCTAAATAGTCCTTCTTTCGATATTCGCTGAACTCCCGTCAATACACCAAACTCAAGATTATCATTTGTCTTAAACACACTCCTAAGAAATCCCCGCATGAAGCCGATCATTTCCGAGTAGTATCCGTTTCTTTCAGCACTGTCTATCGGAGTGTCATACTCATCAATCAGAACAATTACGCGTTTGCCATAATATATATACAAGCATTCCATCAAGAATGACAAAGCGAACTGAAGTACCTCGTCAACCACTTTCCCATTTCGGTATTGCATGAATCGCTCTTTATCAACATCATCAAACTCATCATGTTCATGAATGTACCGATATTGCTTGTACAGACTGGAAACTAATGAGTTTAGCTTGACCATAGATTTGTCAAATGTTGTCTGTTCAATGTCTTTTAAGGTGATGAAGATAACGGGGTACTTGCTCATATGCTCCTTTGTTGTTTCTTTATACTCCATTATCAGTAGATCATTAAAGAGATGAGTTCCACTACTTCTCACATCAAAGAAGCATTTCAGCATGTTCATGTTTAGTGTCTTGCCGAAACGCCTGGGGCGAGTTATGAGAGTCGCATCACCTCTGTTTTTGACGATTATATAAGGTTTTCTACAATTAATCAAGCTGTTTTTCGAGTTTTTACACGTTTTATGGTGAAAATCAGCCTTCTTACCCTACTGTATGGCGTGGTATCAAAATGTTCACTTCGGTAGTTTTGCAGCAGTAAAAAGATAAGGAAGCAAAAAATAT
>Ga0099364_10009038_pt1 | contig 13902 bp, 13 predicted proteins | sample TergutTh196P3_FD_73070 | JGI IMG/M metagenome (GOLD analysis project Ga0099364, IMG submission 73070) | Microcerotermes parvus P3 segment gut microbial communities from Pointe-Noire, Republic of the Congo - Th196 P3 | ecosystem: Host-associated > Arthropoda: Insects > Digestive system > Gut ...
TATTTCGCTCAATTTATGCAATACCTTGCCTTGTTGCCGAATATCAAAGCTTTCTACCATTTTAAGGTAATCTAATGCTTTTTTCATCTTTTCTCAGCCCCCTTATATCAGTGAGGCCTTTTGTGTATATTCTTGCTTTTGTTTGCTTTCAAGCTTTGTTCATACTTTGTTAATTCGTGCGGAGGTCGTGTCCCTCTTCAGGGCAACAGCATTTACTTTATTTGACACTAATAAGGTGAGGTGGTGTCAAAATGGAAATATGGCGGATAAAAGAAGAGCTGCAAAAAGTGAAAGACCCACGCCGTCAATGGGGAAATATACGGCATAAGTTAGATGAAATCCTGATAATCGGGCTATGTTCTGTCATATGCTGCGGTGAGGATTTCACAGACATGGAAGATTTTGGGGATGATCGCGAGGAATGGTTGCGCAGTTTTTTGGAATTGAATAATGGAATACCGGATAGTGACACATTCCGGCGTGTATTTGAGCGGATAGATCCCCATGCGCTTGCGGACAGCTTAAATTCGTGGCTTGATGCCGCAGGGCAAAGCGGCGGACGCAGTGTGAACCTAGACGGGAAAACCATTTGCGGCAGCAAAAACCCGGAACATTCCGCCTATCATGTGGTAAGTGCATGGGTAAGCGAAAATTCCATCACATTAGGCGAACTTGCCGTAGAGGAAAAGAGCAATGAAATAACGGCAATCCCTGAGCTTTTGGACTTGATAGATGTAGAAGGAGACATAATCACAATAGATGCGATGGGTTGCCAAGAAGATATAGCCCAAAAGATTCGGAAAAAGGGCGCAGATTACGTTCTTGCCCTCAAAGATAATCACCCGACATTACATGCGGATGTGGCAGATTATTTCGACTGGATTGAAAAGGAACAGCCGAAAAGCGAAACGATAGACCATTATAAAAGCAAGCCGGAAAAAGGTCATGGGAGGATTGAAACACGGGAGATTCTTACGGCCTGTGCAGATTGGCTGGAGGATAAAGACAATTGGAAAGACCTTCAGACTATTATCCGCTACCGTTGCACACGGGAAATGAATGGCGTGAAATCGGTTTCTGTCCGGCATTATATCAGCAGCTTTGATACAAGCGCAGAAGATTTCGGGGCAATTATATGGGGTCATTGGTCGATTGAAAATCAGTTGCACTGGATATTGGACGTTGTGTTCAGAGAGGATGGTGCAAGGGCAAAAAAGGATAATTCACCGCTAAACTTTCATATTCTTAGAAAAATTGCACTTGCTGCTTTGAAGAAAATCTCCGTCGCACGGTTAAGTGTCCGCAGAAAAATGATGAAAGCTGCCCGTGACCCGTATTTCCTCGCCCGGGTGTTGTTTGAAAAGTAAATGCTGTTGCCCTGATCCCTCTTGCTTGATATCATTTCGCTCGTTTTTTTCGACATGGTTTCTCAATAACCGAAAAAGTCTGCCGCCTTATTACTTAAGCGATTCCGCCAATCTCAGGGCTGATAGAATCGTTTTGTCCATGTCATAATACTTGTATTCCGCAAGCCTGCCGCCGAAAAAGGTGTTTTTCTCGTTTTGCGCAAGGGTTTGGTATTTTTGCAGCAAAGCCTGGTTTTTATCGTCGTTTACCGGATAGTAAGGCTCATCGCCGGGGTTCCATTCGCATGAATATTCCTTTGTAATATATGTGACGGGAGATTCTGCAAATTCAAAGTGCTTATGTTCGATAATCCTTGTAAAAGGCGTTTCGGCGTCCGTGTAATTGACGACGGCGACGCCCTGATAATTGTCGGCGTCTATTTTCTCCGTGTCGAAGCGAAGGCTTCTGTATTCGAGATTCCCGCAACTGTTTGAAAAATAAGCGTCCAGCATGCCGGTGTAAACCACGAACTTCGCCTGATCCCGGTGTTTGTCTTTTTCAATGTTAAAGTCAACGCCAAGCTTAACGTCGCAGCCTTCGAGCAGTTTCTCAATTAAAATATTGTAGCCGCCCTCGGGGATGCCCTGGTAGCGGTCGTTGAAATAATTGTTGTTGAAAGTATAGCGTACCGGCAGCCGTTTAATGATAAACGCCGGCAGGTCTTTGCATTTTCTGCCCCATTGTTTTTCAGTATATCCTTTGATCAGTTTTTCATAAATGTCACGACCCACCAAACGAATGGCTTGCTCCTCAAGGTTTTGGGGTTCGCCTGTAATTTCGCCCTGCTGCGCCGCTATGATTTTATGTGCTTCATCGGGCGACGCGATATTCCACATTCTGCTGAATGTATTCATGTTAAAGGGCAGGTTGTATAATTCCCCTTTGTAATTCGCGACGGGGGAGTTGATATAATTGTTGAAGCTGACAAACCGGTTCGCATAATCCCACACCTCTTTCTCACTTGTATGGAAAATATGCGCACCATATTTGTGAATGTTGATGCCGTCAAGATTTTCGCAATAAACATTGCCGCCCATGTGCGGCCGTTTGTCAATCGCAAGACATTTCTTGCCCCGCTTTGAAAGTTGATGCGCAACCACGGCGCCGAATAAACCTGTGCCGACGATTAAGTAATCATAGCTGCCGCTCATTTTTCTTCTCCTATCAGTAAGTTTATCATATCGATTATTTTCAGATAAGCTTTCGGGCGGTCAAACTGTGTTTCGGCAATGAAACGGGCCTTTTCTCCCATTTGTGCGCGCAACGCGTCGTCTTTGTACAACCGCTCAATGGCGTCAGCCAAAATAGCCGTGTCTTCCGCTTCGACATTTACGCCAAAGCCGTCCCCATCAACCTTTTTTCTAAATTCCGGGCTGCTGCAGGTATTGATCATCGGGCGTCCCGCAGCCAAGTAGTCTCCAATTTTTGTTACGATACTCTGCGGCGCTTTTTTTACAAAAGAGTTTACCAGTATATCCGATTTCGAAAGATAAGCCGCCATTTTTTTAAAAGGTAAATACCCGATGAATTCAACGTTACAGTCAATGCTTTTTGCAAGCTTTTCAAATTCTTCTTTTTTGGGTCCGCCGCCCATGATTACCATTTTAATATTTTTGTATCCGCGTTTCAAAAGCTCGCCTGACGCCAGAATCATCGTCCCTATATCATAGCTTGTCCCCAAGTTCCCGGCATAAGAAACCCAAAACTCATCCATCGGTTTTACGATTTCGTCTGAATATTCATTTACCCCCGCGTCAAATTCTGCAATTTCGCTGCCCACATAGACGGTAGCGCTCGGAATGTCCCTGTTGTTGTTTTTGGGACGGTCACGATATTCGTCAGATGTACCGATTACGCCCGATATCGCACCGTACACCTTTTCAGCGTCGCGGAGAAGAGGATAGAAGATGGCGTCGCTTATGACGGGGACGTCTAAAACCATTCGCATGGCTTCGGGCCATAAATCGTTTACGTCAACAATCACCGGAATTTTTTTGGCCTGCCCAAAGGAGGTGATAACTGCTGCTACGTCATTCGGCGGCAACTGGATATACATCAGGTCGTAATCCGAATGCCGCTCAAGGAATGCTGCGACATTTTTAGCCGCAATGCTGTGGCTGCGCACACGCCGCAAATCTATATTTTTTTTATAGCCCGGTTCATTGATAAAATGCAAATTGTACGGCAGTTTTATGTTTTCCCATTTAGCCAGGTCTCTTTGCGCTTTTTCCCAATGCTGGAATGACGACGTTATCAAATCAACCTCAAACCCGTGCTGTACCAGAAATTCTGATAAATATCGAAATCTTGTATATCCTTTTTCTTCCGGAAGGGCCACGCTCATCGCAAAAACAGCAATCTTTTTCACAAATCACAACTCCTTCAAATAATTTAGCGTGCAGGCCACCAATGGTATATAGTGTGGAATTCTCCGGGCAAAAAGCCGTCTGATGAATATAATCTTGTAGCGGGTAAATTATCCGCTTGGGTCGGAATCATAATCATCTGCGTTTTTAGCTCCAATGACAGCGCATGAAAAGCGTCAAGCAGCTTTCGGCCGATCCCTCGTTTTTTAAATTTGGGATTGACCGCGATCAATTCGCAGCTCAATTCGCTTTCAGAAGAAACAGAACAGAGCAGAAACCCCACCGGCATGCCTGTTTCTTGATATAGAATAAAATATCTGCCTTTTTTAGAAAAAGCGTTGTTTATCCATTCAGAATAAACCCGCCCTGCTTTTTTTTTAGAAATGAAAGGATCTTTAAAAAAACGGCTGTTTGAAAAGCTGATTCCCGCCAACTGCATTATTTCATCGTTATAATCCAACTCATCTTTTATAGAAATACATGAATCTATTTGCCTTTCAATGTCCGCCGCTCTGCGGTAATATACGTTGCAATCTGTTAGAAAAGCATTTGTATGGGTTCCAATTAAAATATTATTATGCGAATTGTTTCCCCGGTTGCGAATCGTAATAAACTCATACTGCCGGGCCAAACCGGTTATCTCGTCCACATCGGTTCGGGAAATCTCGCTTTCCAATTCCAGTCTGGCCGACGCAACACCGAAATATTGCGTATCCCATTCCAGATTCTTTAAAGAATATCCGGCAGTCTCGCGCTTATCGACCATTTCAACTTCCTTCTTTTACACTAATTCTTGTAAACGCCCTGCTTCATAAAAACGCACATACCCGTTCTAAAAACGATACGGCAATCCATAAAAAATCCAATGTTGTCAATATAAAACAAATCATATTCAAGACGCTCTTTCACGTCGATTGCGTTTCTGAAATATGCCTGGCTGTATCCTGTAATCCCGGGCTTAACTGAAAGACGTTTATCCAGCTTTTCCATGCAATCCGCATACAGGCTTGTCTGATCGGGCAAATCCGGTCTTGGGCCGATAAAACTCATTTGCCCCAAAAACACGTTTATTATTTGAGGCAGTTCGTCGATGCTTGTATTTCTTAATATCTTCCCAATTTTTGTCAACCGCGGGTCGTCGTCTTTATTAAACGTCGACCCGTCTGAATTTCGTATATCAGGCGCATCCGCTTTCATTGTGCGGAATTTGAACATATTAAATGTTTTGCCGTGCTGGCCCAGGCGATTTGCCCTGTAAAAAACGGGGCCGTTATCGTCAATTTTTATTAAGATGGCGATAAGGCCGCTCAATATTGCAAGAAACGGAAGAAAAACAGCCGATATTATGATGTCAAAAAAGCGTTTGATATAGGTTGCGTACATAGCACATAGCCTTTCAGTCACACATGCAACGATTATTATATTTTGCTTACAATATCACGGTACGTTTCACAAACATAATGAGCGTCGTCATCCGCCAGTTTGGTATAAAGAGGCAGCGTTATTTCATTGCAATACCGATTGTATGCATTGGGGAAATCTGTTATATGAAAGCCTCGTTTTTTGTATGCGGTAAATAAGGGCAGCGGTTTAAAATGAACGTTAGTTGCGATGCCTTTTTCTGCCATTTGGGCAATGATGCTGTTTCTCTTATCTTCATCCACGCCTAATACACGCGTCATGTAGAGATGCTTGTTGGAAATAAAATCCTTGCCGCTGTGGCAAAGCAATTCCACATCACAGCTGGTCAGGCCGTTATCATATATGCGGGCAATTTGCTCGCGGCGGGCAAGCATTTCAGGGTAACGTGCCAATTGCGACAACCCCAGAGATGCTGAGATATCCGTCATGTTGTACTTGTAGCCCAAATGTACGATATCGTATTCCCAGGCGCCAGGCTTCATTTTAGACAGCGCATCTTTCGATTGCCCATGCAAAGCCAGCAACATAAATTCGCGGTAAATATCTTCGTCGCTGATACCGGGTTTGAAGGGCCATATAATTGCTCCGCCTTCAGCGGTCGTTAAATTTTTTACAGCATGAAAAGAAAAACATGAAAAATCCGCCTCGCACCCGGACTGTTTTCCGTTCCTTACAGAGCCGAAAGAATGGGCCGCGTCAGCGATAACAGCAATCCTGCCTATCGTTTTCTGCCAATCGGTCTTTGGCGAAAACAAACGTTTTTTTTCTTCCGCCAGCGCAATCAGCGCGGGATAGTCAAAAATCATCCCGCCAATATCAACCGGAATGACCGCCTTTGTTTTTGGCGTAATTGCTTTCTCCACAGAGTCTATATCAAGAAAGCAGGAATCCTTTTCAGTATCGCATAAAACAATATCGGCTCCGACATGAGCGATTACGCTGGCCGAGGCCGAATAAGTATACGCAGAGGTTATGACTTCGTCTCCCGGGCCAATGCCGAGCAATCGAAGAGTAAGTTCCATTCCGGCAGTTGCCGATGAAAGACAAACCGCTTTTGAAGCGCCGCAAAATAATGAAATCTGCTTTTCAAATTCTTTTGTTTTAGGACCTGTTGTAATCCATCCCGATTTTAAAGCATCCATAATGCAATGGATATCCTGCTCTGAAATGTCGGGAGGTGAAAAAGGGATCATTTTGCTTGGCAACCAGTTCACTCTTTCCTTACTAAAATAAAAACTGCCGTATTTTCTTTATTTTAAATGCATTTAAAGATTTTATTTTACTTTTGTATCCGCCGCCATATCCTGAAACGTCGGAACAAGGTCGCGCAACTGCTCCACAATCGCGATTGTTTCGTTTTTTTCCGCAGTCGTTTTCATATTGCGCAAAAAACCAAACAAATACTCGGGCGAAACATCAATCGGGGCACCTATAAATATTTTTTGATTTGCCGTTTTTTGAATTCCCTCTTCATTCATCAGCAGTTCTTCAAAAAGCTTCTCTCCGGGGCGGATCCCCGTAAATACGATTTCAATATCCTGATACGGCTCATAACCGGACATGCGTATCAATGTTTCGGCAAGGTCGACGATTTTTACAGGCTCCCCCATGTCAAGAACAAAAATTTCGCCGCCTTTTGCCATTTCGCCCGCGGTCATTACAAGACTGACAGCCTCGGGAATCGTCATAAAATAACGGATGATATCTTTGTGGGTTACCGTGACAGGCCCGCCCGCCGCAATCTGCGCTTTAAAAAGAGGGATTACCGAGCCGTTTGAACCAAGTACATTTCCAAATCTCACCGTGACAAAATCTGTTTTGCTGATTTGGTTCATGCTTTGGACAATCATTTCACATGCGCGTTTTGTCGCGCCCATCACGTTTGTAGGATTTACAGCTTTGTCGGTGGATATCATTACGAAACGCCGGGCCTTGTATTTGTCGGCACAGCGGGCGGTATTAAGGGTTCCGAAAATATTGTTTTTTACGGCTTCTTCCGGCGCGGATTCCATCAGCGGCACATGTTTATGGGCCGCTGCGTGGTAAACAATATCAGGCCTGTAGGTTTCAAAAATAAGGTCAAGCTTTGCTTCATCCCGAACGGACGCAACCTCGGCGTGAAGCGAAAGTTTATCGCGGTATTTCCGCAGGAGTTCCTGTTGTATATCATACAACCCATTTTCGCTTATGTCAATCATAACCAGTCTCTGTGCGCCTTGAGCAACAATCTGCCGACATAATTCGGAGCCGATTGAACCGCCCGCGCCTGTGACCAATATGGTCTTTCCAACAAGAGATTTCGATTTGCCGACTCTTAAATCTATTACGTCCCGGCCGAGCAAATCCTCCACGCTGACGTCTTGAATTTGCGATATAACGGAACGGGTGTCCGTAACAAAATCAAATAAATCGGGAATTTTTTTAAGCTGGCATTTCGTCTTTGCGCAAATATTGGAAATTCTGCGTTTATCCTTATTGGCTGCCGACGGAATTGCAAGTATGATAACATCGATATCATACCTTTCTACGATGCGCGGTATGTCTTTTGTTGTACCGATCACCTTTATGCGCTGAATTTTTCTTCCATGCTTATCAGGGTTGTCGTCTACGACACAAGCAACATCATATCTGCGGTCAGGGTCACGATAAAGGTCTTGTATGACAGCGTTACCAGTTTCTCCCGCGCCGACAACCATAACCCTTTTCATTCTCGAAGTTGTTTTTCTGCTTGTTCGGGTGGTTCGATACGCACGGTAACTCATTCGTAAAAAGAGTGTGCCCATACCCGCCATCATAGACGATAAAAAATATACGGTTAATGGAATCCGGGTCGGCACATGCGGAGGCTGAAACCAAACCCATGTTGCCAGAACAAAAACGATGGAAGCGGCAATAGTCGCAAATGTGCATTTGATAAATTCATACGCTTCGGCATAACGCCAAAGGCTCTCGTACATACCAAAAATTAAAAATGATACAAAAAAAATGGCAATAAAACACAAATAACTGAGCATCATCGTTTCGATATGCTCAGTCAAAGAGATTCTGCGCATTAAAATAAACCACGCAAACAAGTAGCTCATGGAAATTACAATGAAATCCGCAAGCATCAAAAACCATTTGCGATAACTTTTTATGTTCGTCAATGTAGAAAGATTCATTTCAATCATCCAGCATAGTCATAAATATTATTCTTAATAAATATACCACAAACGACAGGAAAATACAAATATATTTTCGAAAATAACAAAATAGCAAATTTGGCAAATCTGGAATAACGCTGGATTTCAGGCAAAACATCATGATTGTTTCAGGGATTTCTTTCAAAGACGATGATCGCGAACCGCTCTGCATTGTTGGCATAAATCTGCGTAAAATTCTCATTGACATATTGATTGAATTTATGGTTTTCATCCCATAAACTTAAATGCTCCAGCCGCTCCCTGTCCTGTATATAGATGATTTTATTCGGTTTTCTGCCGAAAGCCCTAAAATATTCATGCAATAAAAAATCGGCTGTAGGGTCATAGCCCTCTATAAATCGATTAGCATAGGTATAGGTATACTGCAAGATGTCCCACGTTGACGGCGTGCTGTGCCCGGCTTCCGTCATCAGCCATGCCGGGGGCGCCTGGTCTCTGAATAAAACGATATCCTGCGCATTTGTTGCTTTTCTGATTTCATCTTCAAGATGAATCAGGGCCTTTCCACGCTCCGGAACCGTATGCAATCCCTTGAATACGCCTCTTTCCATTCTGTATGTAAGCTTTGGAATCGGCTGGTCCCTGTAAACAAATCCATAATAACCGACGATGTAAACCGTACAGAAAGCTGCCGTCAGCATAATGGCGCCGATATGCACAGCAATCATTTTTGAGGCGTTGGATAAAAACGGTATAGAAGCGTTTTCGAGCGCGTAATAGGTAAGCAAAATAGAAAGCATTACGCTTGGGAATAAAAGATATCCTCTGCTATTCAGACCTGTCCAGTTAAAGGGGATATTTAACAAATAACTAATCACAAAAGGCGACAGCATCAATAATACAAGGACCAAGTGTTTTTTCCAGTTGACCGCAAATAAGAGCAATACTGAAACATATACGTGACAAATGCTTATATCCAGCGAGAGGCTAAGATAATTGGAGTAGCGATAAATACAAAGGATTATGTTTACAATCTGCGCAAACAGCAAAGTGAGAGCGTAGATGGTTTGCAGGTTTATTTTATATCGCTTCCGCAGAGCATAGGATAAGAGAAAAAGTCCTGAAAAAACAGCAAATCCGGGTATTAAGAAATTCCTGAATATGACGACGGTTCTTCTTAATAAGCTGAGATTATAGGCCAAACCGACTTTTTCTATGTAAAAATAAGGCTGTTGGAGCGCGAGGGCAATGCCCTCAAAAACCGGTTTTATGCCGCCTGATACAAGGGATAAATAAATCGTCACCGTAATTGCCGTCAATAGCCCGCCCATGACAAAAAAGCATGAACGGGATAATACATGAAACCGCTTTCGTTCGAGAATAAAAAATAAAACCAAAACATACGCGGCTGTGAACAGCTGCATCACATGAGAAAGAATGGTCAAAGCCATTAATACTCCGCTGGCAAAAGAAAACGGTCTGTTGTATTTTTCGCCATCCTGTAACGCCGAAAACAAGAATACACAGCTGCTTAACAGCAGTGAAATCGACAATGTATTGTAGGAAAAGTTATCAACGCTTGCTATGCTCAGCGCAAAGTACGGCAGCGGAAGCAGCAGGGATAATAAGAAAGGGAAGTTCCGCTTGAAAAGCAATACAAGAACCCCCGCGACAAGCAGCTTATAAATAAGAAACGCCTGCCGCATGAACAGAAATATCCCCTCTGTTCCGCCTGTGATTGTTGTAAAAAGCGTTACAATCGGCCCATACAGCAATGTCGCGCCGGACAGCGCCCAATTATTCGTATAAGGAATCGCACCGTTGGATACAATATAAGCTTCGGCAACATAAAAAGCCTCGTCGCTTATTTCAACGCCGTAATGAAGGCGGTTCCAATTAAGCGCAAAAACAGCAGCGTATATTGCGATCACTACGATAAATAATGGCTTGCTATTAAATTGTCCGGATTTCATCTGCATTGCGAACTCTCTTTCTCGGCATCTGCAAATTATTTTATCCTAAATTAACTGGTTTTGCAATTCTTATCCAACGAATTTAGAAATCCGCCGGACAATGAAGTGTCCCCCAAAAGTTAGACAGCACTTTAAAACTGGCTAACCAAAAAGCCCACTATCATGCAAAATTTCAAGGCCATTTATAATACCTATCCCCGACACAGCCATTAATGAATCAATGATAATGCATTTCGGCACGCGCCTGGTTTTCCGTATGGTCAGGTATTCGATTCGTTTGTGCGAAAAACTTCGTAGACCTAGTGCTAGGTACGTCTTGACGCCATTGAAATCGGGAAAAGGTATGCTTCGGCGTCATTATTTCGCAATCCCAAATAATATCAATTTTTCAAGCAACCAAGGGGTACAATCCATATATCGTTTTTCATTCGAAAAGCGTATTCCGTTCCGGTGAGTACCATTAGAAAGCATTCCTAAAAACCGGTGAAAACTGAGTTTGAGGAAAACAGAGGTCTCCTGATAAAATGAAGTTGAAAACTTTTACAGGAGGCAGAGCAAATGCAAGAAAAGATTTTACGGGTAACAGATCAGACAATTATCGTGGGGATCGACATTGCGAAAAAAGAGCATTGGGCACGGATAACCGACTACCGTGGTGTGGATTTAACTAAGCCGGTCAAGGTAAAAAACAGCGAAGATAGTTTTGAGCGGTTGATGGCAAGGATTGAAAAACTTCGCATAGAAAGCGGATGCGATAAGGTCATAATCGGCTTGGAACCGTCAGGACATTACTGGAAACCGCTAGGATGGTATTTGTACTTGCATCTAGGCAATCCGATACTGGTAGGCGTAAATCCATATCACACCAAGCAAGCCAAGGAGCTCGATGATAACAGCCAGACGAAAAGCGATAAAAAAGACGCAATGACCATAGCCCACTGGTTCGGGACGGACAGTATTTCGATGTCTATCTGCCGGAGGGCGCATACGCGGAGCTACGGATACTGTGTAATGAGCGTAAGCGGCTTCAAAAGCAGATAAACCGCGCCAATAACGTCATCGTAGCGTTGATGGATGATTTCCCCGAATATGACGAAGTATGGGAGAAAGTCACCGGCCCGACATCACGGGAGGTCATGCGCTGGATTCCGTTTCCCACCGACATTTTGGAGGCTGGAGAAGAAACGCTAACAAAGCTTTTGCGTGAATCATCTTCTGGCAAAGAAGGCACGGCACGCGCCGTCAGGCTGATGGAAGCAGCTAAACAGAGCATCGGCGTTGCGGAAGGCTCAAAGAGCACCCGAATACGTTTGTTAAGTTTAATCGATGAGCTGGAGTTCTATGAGAAGAAAATCGTCATTGTTGAAGATGAAATGACAGCTATCATGGACAATTTGGAAATGGGAGAACTTTTGCAGAGCATGAAAGGCGTCGGGCCAATCATATCGGCGGTATTTCTAGGTGAAGTCGGTGATGTCAGTCGGTTCGACAATTGGAAACAGGTGCGCAAACTGGCAGGGATGAACCTTGTGGAGCAAAGCTCCGGGCAGCACAAGGGCAAACAAAAATCAGTAAACGAGGGCGACCATATCTGCGGTACATGCTGTTTCTTGCCGGACAGGTCGGCTCGCTGCATAACCCGGAAATGCGAAACTATTACCGATATTTACGGGAACGACAAAAAAATCCGCTAGCAGGTTATCAGGCATTTGTCGCAGTAAGTCTCAAGATTATGCGAATCATGTTTCACATGGCAAAGAACCGCGTTCCCTACGACCCGGCGAAAGCGCTAGGTGAAGTCCGAGAACAGCAAATATCAGCTCTGGCATAACACTTGCCAACATACCTTTCGGGGTGTTTGGAATATATGGTTTCGCAGGGAAAGCACATTTCATCCAGCAGGCCGTGAGCCAGTAAGAAAGTAAGTGCTCCCTGCCATAAGCCTGCACAAGGCAGTTTGAAGGAATGTTCGGGCGCATCAGGTTGTGTGACCTTGAAGGGCATGAGAGGGTAAGCCGTGGGTATTATGGCGGGAACCTTTGCGGAAACCGGCATAGAGTTGCCTGAAAAGCGAGGTTTTACTTTTGCTTCTGTTCAGATTGCCATTTGCAAACTTCGCGAGCGCCATTAACAAGCTTTCTTTACAACATATTTATCAATATGTTGTAATTCTATGAAAACAGAAGAAAAAGAGAGAAAAACGAAGAATATTAGGAGAGGACGGCTCATTCATTTTATCTGTATCAATCACTTGTTTCAGTTTGAGAAGGCTATCGCAGGCTTTGTCCAATTCGTCTGCGCCAAGCTTTACTTCAACGGCACCCCACCGGCCATCAGCAAGCTGAATGATGACATCAACTTCAAGACCGCTTTTATCACGGTAGTGATATACGCTGCCATCAATACTCTCAGCATAAACCCGCAAATCCCGAATGCACAGTGACTCAAACAGCAATCCAAAGGTATTAAAATCAGAAAGCAGTCTTTTGGGCGTCGCCCGCAAGGAAGCCGCCGCAATGGAAGGGTCGGTGAAATGTCGCTTTGCAGTCGTTCGCATTGCCGTTTTTGAACGCAGCTTTGCGCTCCAAGCAGGCAAATCCTCTATGACAAAGATTTTATTCAATGCTTTTAAATAGCTGTCAACGGTTACATGAGACAGCGATTCGTCATTGGTAGCCAAATCGTTTACCAGCGTCACTATTTTGGCTTCGCAGGAAACGCTGCGTGATATAGACCTCAGTAACGCCTTCACGCGGTCCGGGTCTTTTTCAACGCCGTCTGCCTTTGAAATATCTTCATTGGCAACAGCTTCAACATAGTCCGCGGCAACGGTCAGCGCAATTTTTTCATCCGTTTCGTTGGCGACAGCCGGCCAACCCCCGCGATTGATTAAAAATGCGTATTCTTCGACAGAAATATTTGATTTGTCGTCCGCATCCGCTTCTCCGCCCAAAAGGGCTTCCAGCGATATTTCACCGTTCGAATCACCTGTTTCATACAGGGACATTGTCCGCATTTTCATCTGGGCAATACGCCCTGTTCCTGTGTGCATATCATCAGTCCGGGTTGGAATAACCGAGCGTATAAAAAGCTCGGCGTGGACAACGCCGCCGACGCGGTGCTGAAAGCGAAGCTGTTTGGTATGATTGCATTTTGGAACAAAATGCGGGGGTTGAGGCGAAAATAAAAAAATTAATAATAATCCTCCGGCCGGGGGTATTTCATATGCGAGCAAAGCCCTATGGTGCTAACCGCGCCTTTTGACCCTGCCAAGTTGCCGCCCACCACGAAATGGACAGCCGAGCGCCACAAGCTTGCCGACGAGTTGAAAGTGCTGAATCGGGAGTATCAAACGCTAAAAACCGAAACCGTTGAGAAAATCAAGCGGAATATTGACGATATTCTGAATGGTGGAGCAAGAACGCAACAGCGCAAACGCAACAGCGACATGGAGCGGTAAAAGGATAGTCGGGGCAAACGTATTGCCCCGATTTGTTTTATTGCTGATTTGCTTTCTTGTACCGTTCGAGCGCCTTTAATTCCTCTGAATCCAATTCAAGAATATCAAGATTTTTTGCTTTTTCCAAAGCC
>Ga0099364_10009039_pt1 | contig 13902 bp, 12 predicted proteins | sample TergutTh196P3_FD_73070 | JGI IMG/M metagenome (GOLD analysis project Ga0099364, IMG submission 73070) | Microcerotermes parvus P3 segment gut microbial communities from Pointe-Noire, Republic of the Congo - Th196 P3 | ecosystem: Host-associated > Arthropoda: Insects > Digestive system > Gut ...
TTTGCCCGAACAACAAGCGGCGGTTATTTCAACTATGTTTTCTTTTCCGCAACTCATCACCGCATTGGTCGGCGGGGCATTTGCCCTCGCCCTGCTGCCGTCACTAAAAAAAGCAATAGGAGAAAGGCGGCAATAAATGGATTCCGTTTTTACCTATTCCCTTTACGGTGTGGCGGTTGTTTTGCTTGGCATATCCTTTGCGAAAGACAGGAAAAAAACCGCTTTGTCCCTCAGAAGGGCATGGAATATGTTTGCAAGTGTTCTGCCGCAGTTTATGGCAATCCTGTTGCTGACCGGGCTTTTGCTTGCGTTAGTCTCGCCGGAAACAATACAGCGCATCATTGGCGCGGAAAGCGGATTTGTGGGAATGCTGATAGCCTCGCTGCTTGGCGCGGTGACGTTGATTCCCGTGTTTATTGCGTTTCCCATCGCTGCTGAACTGCTGAAGAACGGCGCGGGGATTACGCAGATAGCGGTGTTTATTTCTACGCTGACAATGGTTAGGTTTGGGCTGAACATTGTCGTTGTATTCGCTATCGCGTTTATCATTGAAAAGCTGTTGTCGGGCGCGGATAAGGAAAAACTCCACTTTCTAATTTCGTCTGCAAGCCTAGTAGCTTGCGGCTCGGTCGGCTTCTCTGCTTTGATTTAAAAGGTAGAGTCAACCTTGCTTCTGACCAGATTCCTGACGGTTAATAATCTGAACACGCTAAGAACATGGTTAAGCTGTGTTGATTTTTGCGTTTATTGTAAAATTATGGTGAGAAATCTTAAAAAAAGTGTACAAACTGCAAATTTCTTGATATAATATTCGGCGTTGCGTTTACGCGCCAGAATGAGGCTGTGGAACTATCGAAAATCGCGGATGTAATCGTCGGCGTATGTCCTTTCGTTTGTTGAAGTAACTCATAAAATGGAAACAGCGCTTGAGGAGGTGGGTGATTTGGCTGCGGAGGCAGTTTTAAGGCTCAAAGAGGCTGAAAACGATGGAAGCGAATTGATAAGGCAATCAAGCGATGAGGCGCGCGAAATCGTCAGGAAGGCCGAAATCGACTGCGCTGCTAAGAAAAAGGCTATAATCGCCGAAGCTGAGAAAATGAAAACAGCGATTATTGAGGCGGCCGGGAAAAAGGCGGAAGCGGAGTGTTCGGAGCTTGTAAAGGCCGGTCGGTCGGAAAAAGAGAGAATCCTTAACCCAGACACCGCAAAACTAGAGGCGGCAGTTCAAATGGTGACCGATAAAATACTCGCGCACCCGTCCAATGATCACTAAACACCAAATGCTTACCTGAGGAGTTGCTGATGGCGATTGTTAGGATGAAAAAGTTCACGCTCTTGACTTTTGAGACGTATCGGGAGTCCTTGCTTCGTGAACTCCAAAAATTCGAGGATGTGCATTTCAAGGACCTTCAAAACAACGCGCTGCCTGAACTGTCTGAATTGGACAATTATTCCGATCAGGCTGCCGCTGCCGTCAATGGCTTCGAGGGTGAGCTGGCTAATGTTAAGTACGCTATGAAGAAGCTCGAGCCCCATACCACAAAGCCAAAGGGCTTAAAAGCGATGACCGCGCCGCCTGCGGCTATGGAGTTTTCGGACTTCGATGCGTATACCGACAGCTATGACTATAGCTCAATCGCGGCGAATGTCAAGGCTCTTGACGAGAGGATCAATTGGATCAAGACCGAGGTCGCAAGGCTGCGCGCCGAAAATGAAAGCCTGCGTTCGTGGAGCAAGCTAGATGTTTTGCCCAAATATATTGATGGGCTAAAGCATGTAAAAAGCGTATTTGGCATGATACCGAGAACAATAGCAGAGGACTTCCGTGGGAAAACCGAGCAGGCATTTAGCGCAGTGCATCTGGAGTTCGTCGGAAGCATCAAGGACGACGAGTCGGTTCTTATCATATTCCCTGCGGAGGATGCAAATGAGGCTATGCGGTTTTTCAAGACTCTGGGGTTCTCCGGCATTCAGCTTTCGTTTACGGAAATACCATCGGTAGCAATCAGCAAGAATAATGAAGAAATAAAGCGTCTTATAAAGGAGCAGTCAGAAGCCGCAAAGTGCATCAAGGATATGGCGGGGGAGTTTGAAAAGCTTGCGGTTGTGCATGACTATTATCATACCCTCATCGAGAGGGAACGCGCCAACGAGAATTTCCTAAAAATGAGGACGACTTTTCTAATAGAAGGTTGGCTTCCCGCCGGAAATGCGCCCGAACTGCAAAAAATCGTTGAAAACGTGTGCAAAGGGGAGTATCATCTCGCTCTGGAAGATGTCGAGCAAGACAGCCTTGATGTGCCAATCAAACTCGCAAACGGCAAAATGACAGCGGCCTTCGAAGCTGTTACGACGATGTTCTCCTTGCCAAGGTACAATGAGATTGACCCGACGCCTGTACACTTGCCTTTCTATATGTTGTTTTTCGGGATGATGCTGGGTGACGCAGGATACGGCATTCTTCTCAGCGTTGCAACGGCCTTGGCGCTTAGATATTTCCACTTTAAGGAAAGCATGCGCAGCTTTTTGAGATTCTTCTTCTTCTTGGGGATTGCGACATTTTTCATCGGAGGATTGTTGTACAACAGCTGGTTCGGTTTACAGATACCTTTCTTAAACTTCCTAAAGGATATTGACGGCAACCCAAAACCCATCATCGATATGGGCTTGGATATCGTGACCTTTATGCTCGCCTCGGTTGCCGTGGGTGTGGTTCAAGTGCTTTTCGGGCTGGGCGTGAAGGGATACATGCTAGTCAAGGCAGGCAAGCCGTTCTCCGCGATATTCGATTCCGTGTTTTGGATAATCGCGCTGGTGTCAGGCATCGCATTTCTGCTCTCCGTCGCTCTCCCGCTCCCGGCTATTGTAGCTTCCGCTGCTCCTTGGGTATTCGTGTTAAGCCTGGCGGGACTTGCAATTACGCAAGGCCGCGAATACAGGACGCCCGTTGGGAAGCTTGCGGGAGGGGTGTATGCCGTATACAGCATAACAGGTTTTGTCGGGGATTTTGTTTCGTATTCCCGCATCGCCGCTATTGCTCTGGCGGGGGCTAACATTTCAGGCGCGTTTTTTATCATGGCGGGAATGCTGCCCGATGGTTTGCCGAGCATACTCTTTGGCACGCTTATTGTCATTGTCGGGCATATGCTGAATATCGGCCTAGGCGTGCTCGGCGCTTATGTCCATACTTGCAGGTTGCAGTATGTGGAATATTTCAGCAAATTCTACGAGGGCGGCGGCGTTCCGTTCAAGCCGCTCAAGTTGATAAATAAGTATATTGTAGTTAAAAAGTAAAACAGGAGGATTTTGTTATGATGGAAATGTTGACGCAGTACGGCGGAATAATTTTTGGCGTGCTAGGCGCGGCCTTTGCTGCTGTCCTTGCGGGATTGGGGTCATCTAAAGGCTGCAACATGGTCGGCAAGGCTGCGGCGGGCGTAATCACAGAAGAACCCGAGAAATTTGGCAAGGCGCTGATTTTGCAGCTGCTGCCGGGTACTCAGGGGTTGTATGGATTCATTGTTGCGCTTTTGATTGCAACCTTGCACCTTAGCCCTAGCTTGGAGCTCTATCAAGGGGTTTATCTGTTTGTTGCAAGCGTACCGGTCGGCTTGGTAGGCTTTATCTCCGCCAAGCTGCAAGCGGAGGTCGCCACGGCCGGCTTGCAAATCTTGATAAAGAATCCGGACCATAACACAAAGGGCATGATATTTGCCGCCATCGTAGAGACTTACGCGATTTTGGGGTTTGTCATCTCTGTTATCATGGTTATGGTCGTTAGTTTTTGATGAGGGTGCGAGTTAATGTCTAGTTTGGATAATCTTATATCAAAAATACGAAGCGACAGCGAAGCGCAGGCTAGGCGTATTATTGACGCGGCTAATGCGGAAGCAGAGGCTATCATTGAAAAAGGCGCGTCGGAAGCCGAAGCCGAAAGGAAATCCATGCTTGCCGCTGCCGCAGATGAGGCTGCTATGGCCGCGCAGCGGATTACCCTTGAAAAGAAACTCGAGATCCGCGATGATACCTTGAGGGCGAAGCGCGAGGTCATTGATAGGGTTTTCAGCCTTGCTCTTTCGAAACTCAAAGATTTACCCAAGGAGCGTTACCTAGTGTTTATGAATGCCAGCCTTGAGGCGTTAACGCAAGGCAATGCGCTCAATGCCGATGCGGGCGGGTTTGTGCTCATTTTGGCGCATGACGTTGCCGTCAGCGATGTTGGCATGGCGGGTGTTTCCATCAATGAGGCGCGCCGTGCAAGCAGCGGGTTTATTCTGCAAAAAGAAGGCGTCGAGTACAACTTCACCTTCGAAGCCCTGCTCGAATCCCAACGTCATGAACTGGAATACGAGATTGCGCAAATATTGTTCCGATAAGGGGGCAGCTTGTTGAAGAATGAAGATTTCATAGAACTGACGATAAGAATAAGGCTCTTGGAAAAAAAGCTGCTGACTAAGGCGAACATAACAAGGATCATCGAAGCGCCTAACGCCACGGAAGCCTTGAGGCAGATTTCCCAGCACAGCGAGTACGATTTTTCCTCCCTGAAAAAAGCGGAGGACTATGAAGCTGTTGTGAAGGAACACATTGAGGGCGTATACGCGCTCATGTACGGCCTTTCGCCCGATAGCAGAGTCGTCGACATACCGGCGGCCAAGTACGGTTACCATAACCTAAAGACATTGCTGAAATCAAAGCATTCGGGCAAAGATGCGGGTGGAATGCTCAGCCCTGTATGCGTAATCGATTTGTCAAAGGATGACCTGCCGCCGCATATCACGGCAGCTTGGGGGGAAGCGGAAGCTGCGTATTTGAAGACCGCTGACCCGCAGTCTATTGACGTGGTGCTGGACAGGCACATGTTTGCGCGTATGCTGGCCCTATGCGAAGAGTTGAAAAGCGATTTTATTACGGAATACACGCGCTTATCAATCGACATCTTCAACATCAAAACCCTGCTGCGGGTAAAAGGCATGAAACGCGGGGCCAGGTTTCTCTCCGAGTGCATGGCCGCGGGCGGGCTGACGGACAAGCAACTATTGCTTTCATATTATGACAAAGAGCCCGGTGCTCTTAGCTTGATAGCTTTCTGCAAATACTACTTTGGGGATATAATCAAGAATGGTTTGGACAGCCATTCAAAAGCGGGCAATTATGCCGCTTTGGATAAGCTGTTTGATGATTATCTCGTCGAGTTCTCGAAAAAATCCAAATATTACGCATTTGGGCCTGAAGTGCTGTTTGCCTACATCATTTCAAAGGAAAATGAGATTAGGCAGATAAGGATTTTGATGTCCTGCAAACTAAATGATATACGCGCGGATATTATAAGGGAGAGGTTGCGTGATAATTATGTCTGATGCAAGCCAGCGCAACCATTACTCAATCGCAGTTATCGGCGACAAGGATTCCGTGATATGCTTCAAAGCGTTTGGCATGGACGTTTTTTCCGTTTCGGAGTCCGAGCCTGACGAGAACAGGAAGCTGATAGACAAGCTCGCGCGCGAGGGCTGCGGTTTGATTTTCATCACCGAGCAGATAGCGCAGCCGCTTAACGAAACGATAGACAGGTATAATAAAGAGATGACCCCCGCCATTATACTGATTCCCTCAAGCGCCGGTTCCCTGGGCATAGGCCTTGGCAGAATTCGCAAAAACGTGGAAAAAGCGGTCGGCATGAAGATATTGGACTAATTCCGAAAGGAGCGGGTATATTGGAAACTGGTAAAATCATCAAAGTATCGGGGCCGCTCGTCATTGCGGAGGGTATGGGACATGCGCGCATATATGACGTGTGCAGGGTTTCGGACAAACAGCTCATCGGCGAGATAGTGGAAATGCGCGGCGGGCGGGCCTCCATACAGGTATATGAGGAAACCTCAATGCTGGGGCCGGGAGAGGATGTTGTCTCAACGGGCGAACCTCTCAGCGTCGAACTCGGCCCGGGGCTCATCGAAGGCATGTTCGACGGCATACAGCGCCCACTGGACGCCGTTCGGGATTTGGCAGGGGATTTTATAGAGAAGGGCATCAGCGTCGCATCCCTTGACAGGACCAGAACATGGGAGTTCAAACCCTGCGCGGCAATAGGCGGATCCGTCGAACCGGGGGATATAATCGGAACTGTGCAGGAAACGCCCATAGTGGAGCATAGGATAATGATCCCCCCCGGGATTTCGGGAAAAATCAAAAGCATCGAGCGAGGTTCTTTCACGGTTACGGATGTCGTTGCAGTGCTTGAAAACGGCAATGATGACATTGAGATTACGTTGATGCAGAAATGGCCGGTCAGAAGGCAGCGCCCCGTGGAGCGGAAAATGGCCCCGGATGCGCCGATGATAACGGGACAGCGCATAGTGGACACATTCTTTCCCGTAGCAAAAGGCGGGACCGCTTGCGTACCCGGGCCGTTCGGAAGCGGGAAGACGGTCATACAGCATCAGCTGGCAAAATGGTCCGACGTTGAGATTGTCGTATATGTCGGCTGCGGCGAGCGCGGCAACGAGATGACCGACGTGCTCAACGAGTTCCCCGAGCTTAAAGATCCTAAATCAGGCGAGCCGCTGATGAAGCGCACGGTGCTTATCGCTAATACATCGAACATGCCCGTCGCGGCGCGCGAGGCATCTGTATACACGAGCATAACCATAGCCGAATACTTTCGGGATATGGGCTACTCAGTGGCGCTTATGGCAGATTCCACTTCACGCTGGGCTGAGGCATTGATGGAGATGTCGGGGCGGCTGGAGGAAATGCCGGGCGAGGAAGGATACCCCGCATACCTCAGCTCGCGCATATCCGAGTTCTATGAGCGCGCGGGAAAGGTGCAGTGCCTTGGGAAAGACAACAGAATAGGCACGCTCACGGCTATCGGAGCTGTCTCGCCACCCGGCGGCGACATGTCGGAACCCGTTACGCAAGCCACGCTCCGTATCGTAAAAGTCTTTTGGGGGCTGGATTCGGATTTGGCTTACAGGAGGCATTTCCCCGCGATCAACTGGCTCAATTCGTACAGCCTGTACTTAGACACGATGTCGAAATGGACAAACGCGAATATTAATGAAAACTTTGAGGCACTCCGCGCAGATGCCATGAACTTGCTTCAGGAAGAATCGGAGCTTAATGAGATTGTGCGCCTTGTCGGTTTCGACGCTTTATCGGAGAGGGACCAACTCAAGCTCGAGAGCGCGAAGTCGATAAGGGAAGACTATTTGCAACAGAACTCTTTTCATGAGCTCGACAGCTACGCTTCCGGAATCAAGCAGTACAAAATGCTCGACCTTGTTTTGTTTTTCAACAAGGAGGCCTTGCGGGCGCTTAACCAAGGCGTTTATCTGAAAAACATCCTCGCGCTGAAAGTGCGGGAACAGATTGCCCGCGTTAAGTATACGGCGGAGAAGGATTTGGCGGTTATTGATGATATCAAGAACACAATTACCGCAGATATTGGCAGCTTGGTACGGGATCAGGAGGTGAAGAGCCTTGCTTAAAGAATACAAAACCGTAACCGATATAGTCGGGCCGCTTATGATAGTTGAAAATGTCGAAGGCGTGAAATATGACGAGCTTGTCGAGATTGAGTTGGGAACCGGCGAGAAACGCAGGGGTAAAGTCCTTGAAATAACCCAGGACAAAGCTGTCGTCCAGTTGTATGAGAATGCGCAGGGGATAAACCCGAAAGGCTGCAAGGTGCGGTTTTTGGCGCGCCCGCTGGAGCTTGGCCTTTCATCCGATATGCTAGGGCGCGTTTTTTCGGGCATGGGGATAGAAAAGGATGGCGGGCCTGCCATTATTCCGGAGATACGCAGGGATATCAACGGCGTGCCGATCAACCCTGTCAGCAGGGATTACCCCAACGAGTTTATCCAGACAGGCATTTCCGCAATCGACGGCCTGAATACGCTGGTGCGCGGCCAGAAGCTCCCGGTCTTCTCAGGTTCGGGGCTCCCGCATGCGGAGCTGGCTGCGCAGATTGCCAGGCAGTCCAAGGTTTTGACCTCGGAGTCAAACTTCGCCGTAGTATTCGCCGCCATTGGCATAACCTTCGAAGAAGCGCAGTTCTTTGTCGATGATTTCACAAAAACAGGCGCAATACACCGTTCGGTGCTGTTTATTAATCTCGCCAATGAGCCTGCTGTCGAGCGTATATCGACGCCACGCATGGCCCTGACCATGGCTGAGTACCTTGCGTATGAGAAAGACATGCATGTTCTTGTCATATTGACTGATCTCACTAACTACTGCGAAGCCCTGCGCGAGGTTTCCGCCGCGAGGAAAGAAATCCCGGGCCGCCGCGGCTATCCGGGTTATCTCTACACAGACCTCGCAGGACTCTATGAGCGCGCAGGCCGCATCAAAGGCCGCCCCGGTTCCATAACGCAAGTTCCGATACTCACAATGCCGGAGGACGACAAAACGCACCCAATCCCGGATCTGACGGGATATATAACCGAGGGACAGGTCATATTGAGCAGGGACCTGCTCCGCAAAAGGATTGTCCCGCCCATTGACGTGCTCCCGTCGCTATCGAGGCTGAAGGACAAGGGCATCGGCGACGGAAAAACAAGGGAAGATCATGCCGACACGATGAATCAGTTGTTTTCGGCGTATGCGCAAGGCAAGTCTGCAAAAGAGCTGGCAGTCATCCTCGGCGAGTCGGCATTATCCGATACCGACAAGCTTTTTGCAAAATTTGCCGATGAGTTCGAAAAGAGGTACATTTCGCAGGGGTTCCAAACAAACAGGACAATCAGCGAGACCCTCAATCTCGGCTGGGAACTGCTGACCATCCTTCCGCGCCTGGAACTCAAACGCATCCGCGATGAGTACATAACTAAATACATGCACAAAGAAGGTGCGCAAGATGCCGATTAGCGTCAATCCCAATAGAATGGAACTGTCAAAACTAAAAAAGCGCATCGCGACGGCTATACGCGGGCATAAGCTCCTAAAGGACAAGCAAGACGAGCTGATGCGCCGGTTTATCAGCCTTATTAAGCGCAATAACGAACTGCGGGTGGAAGTCGAGAAAGAACTTGCGGGGGCATATAAGGACTTCGTTCTTGTGGGGGCTATTAACTCGCCCGATTTCCTTGAAGAAGCCGTGTTGTTCCCCAAAGAGGAAGTTAAGATTGAGCTTTCCACGATGAATGTCATGAGCGTCATGGTGCCAAAGATGAAGTTTGTCAGGAAACTTGAACACGAGGACGACGCCATTTTCCCTTACGGTTTCTCAAATACCTCCGATGAACTCGACAGGGCGATCACGAAGCTGTTCGCAGTTCTGCCAAAGCTGCTGGAGCTGGGCGAAATCGAAAAGACTTGCAACCTTCTGACGGATGAAATAGAAAAAACCCGCCGCCGGGTAAACGCTCTTGAATATATGACGATACCGCAGCTTGAGGAGTCAATAAAATACATCAAAATGAAGCTGGACGAAAACGAGCGCGGAAGCATAATCCGCCTGATGAAGGTCAAGAGTATGCTTGAAAATGCCTAGTAAACTATAATCAGGTAAGTGGGTATGCATATTAAAGCTAATTTGTCGACAGACCGAGTGTCCTCGAAAACAAAATGCCTAAAGATGGGTAAAAAGTGAAAAATCAGGCAAAAAGAGCAGAGCAAAAGGCTAAGAGAGAGCATTACTGATAAAAGGGCATAGCAAAGCGGACCTGCCAGAAACAGGAAATTTTGAACTATCGAGTTACCCGCAGATAAGAATCATGCGGCCATGTTCATAGCAAAAAGAGCGTTGAAGTTAATCAAGCCATCGGCTTTAGCCTTAGCGAGCTGGGCGTCAAGGTGTACATTGAACGCGGCAATGGTCGCAAGGAAAGAAATCCTCTTCTTGCCGCGCATTTTGGAATTCTCCAGCCCGTAGTGGTGCAGGATGCGGTTGTTAACGCGTTCGGCGGCGGTGCGTTCTTTCATGATAGACTTGAAACGTGCGCTGCCCCTGGGAATTCTAGTGAAGAGCCTCAAGTCCCATTCCGGTTTTGTGTAAACCACCCTGCCATAGGGGGAAGGCGAGCAATGAACGCAGGCATCCGAGCGTTCGCATCTGCCGGTGGCATACGGGCAGCGGAACTTAATCCGGCAGCGGTCATTGCCGCAGAAGCCCCATCTAACCATCTCATGCCCGGCAGGGCAGACAGGGATGCCATCATTGTTAACGGTACACTGCGGGAAAGTCCTATTGCCCTTGTTGGTTTTGTTCAAGGCGATGACTGCATTTATGCCCCACTTGTCCAGGAGATTGTACGTGGCATAGTTGTCGCTTGCGCTGTCTGAAATAAACGCATTCACGTTAAGGCCTGGGTAAAGGTCCTTGAACTCGGCCAGGGCGACCACAGCAGAGATGCTATCATGGCGCTTTGCATCCACAAGCCTAAGATACAGAGGCAGATCCAATTTCAAGGTACTGTTGTACGTTGAGATAAAGTACCCCGAATAGCCATAGAAGTAACGTTCGTTGTGGCTATCCCAACCCCAAGTGGCATTGGGGTCGGAGAACCTGCGGGGGCAGCCGCATAGGAAATCGGCGCACCCGCAGGTTTTCCTTCCGTAATGGGAGGCGCCCGTCTTGATGCAAGTGCCATCGCCCGAAATGCTTAGTGCATCCGGCACAAGCCCCATGTCAATGGACTGCTGCACACAGACGACCGCGAAAATCTCCTGCAGCAAACGCTCAGGCCGCTTGTTGAAGCGCCTTCCTTTCAGGATTCTGCCAACCAGCTTTTGAACGATACCCTTGCGTTTATGTGGCATCTTTTCCTTGCCGTACTTCTTCTTCGGCTTCCTCTTTTTGGGCTTGACGCGCGGTTTTTCATCCAGTTTGATGATGCGGTCGATGAAGTCGTAGTAGGAAGCGACGCCGGGGAGATTGCCGCAGAAACCGCAGGCAATCTGCAAAACGGGGCATAGCGGGAGTTTCACAATCCATTTGTCCAGCGAGTACCCCAAGTCATTCATCAGTATTATCGAGCGGAATATCTCGGGCTGGTTTTTCGATGGCCTGCCGATAGCGGGGTATAGCGGCGCGATGACCGGTTTTAGGAGGTCGAGGTTCAGGATGTACAGCTTGGATATGGAGCTTTCGTACTCCAGGCAAGCAAAGGGGTTGGTTCTGGCCGCAAGCGTCAATCTTGCGACCATTTGCCTCTGGTAGTCTGCGTGGGTCTGCCAAGAACCTAACATAAATATCACCCTTTTCACGAAGATACAGTTTAGAAAACTGTCCACCGCGATTTTTGGGGCATTTACCAAAAGTCAAGTATTATTCCGTTAACATTGTGTGAATTGCGCATAAGCGTTATGCGATTATCCAGATGCTATTCAATTTTTAGCCGATTCTTCTGGGGGTAAAGCAAAAAGACTCGGACGCGTCCAAGCCTTTAGCTGCAATGCTTTCAGAGTTTTCGAGGAAACTATAAAGCAAATATGGGGGTATCGTGATGTATATGTTAAAATCTGAAACACAGCAAAATATTGAAGCTTGTGTCGCTATGCCATTTTCAACAATCATTGCTATGGATTCTAGCGCTGAGCGTCGCAATATAAAACTAAAATTCCCCGCAAAAAGGGATTTGCGAAAGATTGGAAGAGGAAATCCTATGTTGGCGCGGAGACGTTTTAAAACTATGGAAGACGTTGACAAAGGATTGGCGGCGATAAGCTATGAAAGTCTATAAAGAGTGTTATGAAGACCGTATAAATGAAATTCATCATAAGTATATCAATGTTATCTCCCCGTTCATCATGCAGTTAGAAGTGTTGGACGGGGAGTATCCAGTTGAGATAATTAATGAAATTAGGGCTGTATTTGGCCATTTGTCAAAATGCCATTTGAGCGACGATGATTCTAAGATAGACCGAAATCTGTCTAAGGCGGATGGTCATATAAAAAGGGCAATACTAGATTGCTATAAGTATTTATGCTTGGCATATGAAGATAAATATGGACAATTTGACAAAAACTATAAAGATGTTGATTTATCAGAAGTAGATAACGGAGAGTTCCTACCTCTTTTATGTAAGAATAGAAAAACAGCATTGGGAAAACTCTTTAAAGCAAAGCAGTTGGAATTATCTTCTTCTGATGAGGATGTGCTGTATAATGGCTTTGAAGATGCATATAATGCTTATGCAGACGTATATAACTTAATAAATGACTCATATGAAAAAATAGAGCGCGTAAAGCGGAAAGCTAAGATACGCAACGTTAAGGCGAAAGTTGGTTTTTGGGTTGGAATCGCAATTGGTATCGCAGGAATAATAATTGCAATAATAAAGTAAATATGAGCGAAAGATCCGTCCTCGTGTACAATTGGATGTTGTTCTGTAGTTTTTTTGGATGAGGGTACGTGCTCCACTGGTGGATGCTATAATTGCATTTTTGTTAGAATTTGCTTACGTTCTATATTATCACCAAATCTTCATAAACATCCTATAAAGTATAACCGCCGCGTCGCCCCGGGTCATTGTCGCGCCGCCGTTGAAGTTTCCGTCGGTGCGCAGGCACGCTACCCGTAGCAAACTTAACATTGGCAAGATTTACACAAACCCGCCATTTTACAGCAGGCCATAATAAAAGACGCGCAGGGAGGGCATTTACTGCCTTGCCTACGCGCCTGAAAGTATCTCAGCGTCTCCACACGAAAACCAAAACCGGACGGACAGAAAATCAGCTTGAAAATACCAAGATAAAAAGGTATACTGATTTACAGTCGTAGCGGCGGGTTTTCCGTGTTTGTAGGCATGGTTGTTAACAGATTCCCTACATACGCCGTGATGGTGTTAGCGCACCCTCACGGTCGCTGCGGCCGTTTATTATGGCCTAACAGTGATAAGATACCATAAACCAGTGCTGTTTGCAATAGGTTTGTGAAATTTCCGCGAAGCGGGGCGGGGAGGAAGAATGTTCATATTTAAGGATGATGCACGAACACAGGGATGCTCAAAATCAATTATTAACAGCGAACGCCGGGGAGGTTCTCGACTTGATTGCAGGAGGAACAGATGCCACTAGGAGCCTTGGACAAAAGTAGCGTCATTAGATTTGTGCCGAATGTTTTCGTCCGTTTTGCGGGTTTTGAAGGCGAATACCCATCGGTATTTAACTGAAAAACGCGAGAAACGGGCGGAAACAGCGGTGCAAAGATGATGGCGGGACTTTTGTCCAAGGCTCCTAGGGGCACAGAAATAGGCGTCCGAGCGCAAGGCACGGTATTGATTGCAATTCGTAAGCGACCCCCTGATGTGATGCAGCCGCTACTTGACAACCAAAGCAAGCCATACTATAATCACCACTGATGCAGTCTGCGGACTGCAAGGAGTTAGGATTTAGGGTTTAGTGGACACACGGACAGAATTCTTGTATTTTATTTGCTTAAATAGTCTTTACGGTGTTAACAGAAAATGCGGGAGGCGCGGAATTGTCTTATATCCTATCTTTGCTCAGCGGCCTGATCATAGCATTTTCGGTGTTCTTCAACGGCAGGCTCGCTGATTATCACGGTATGCACATGGCTACGGTTATTATCCATTTCACGGGGCTGACGGTGATAACGGCTGTCGTGCTGATATCGCGGACAAAGCCGTTTGCCGACAGGCAGAAGTGGTACCTGTACCTCGGCGGCGCGATGGGCGTGCTGACAATACTGTCAAACAACGTCGCCTTCGGACGCATCAGCATATCCGCAATAATGGCCATAGTCCTTTTCGGGCAGACATTATCGGGGCTTGTAGTCGACCAGTTCGGGTGGATGGGTATGAAAAAGCATCCATTTAACGCCAAGAGGATCATCGGGCTGCTGCTCACCTTATGCGGTATCGCCGTGATGATAGACAGGCTCGACATCCTAGCGGTGGCGGTATCGTTTTTCGCGGGGATAAACATCGTCA
>Ga0099364_10009040_pt1 | contig 13899 bp, 5 predicted proteins | sample TergutTh196P3_FD_73070 | JGI IMG/M metagenome (GOLD analysis project Ga0099364, IMG submission 73070) | Microcerotermes parvus P3 segment gut microbial communities from Pointe-Noire, Republic of the Congo - Th196 P3 | ecosystem: Host-associated > Arthropoda: Insects > Digestive system > Gut ...
TTTTTTGTGGCATCAAATATGTATGGGAAATAGCAACTGCTCAGAACTTCTTGCGTCACCCAGGGCTTGACCCGCAATCTCCAGCTGATTCTGATGGGATTTTGGCTACAGACCGCAATGGTGAAGCATATGGGGACTCTTGCAAAGGGGTTCTGATCAATTACGGCGAATATATTAATCCGTTAACACTGGAGGAGTTGACATTGACCACAATAGAGAACATCCCACCGATGGAGTCCAATGAAACATTTGCAGTTGAAAGCATTCATCTTTTAAAACTGAGTAGAAATGCATGGGGCGGAGAGAACCCATACATAAAAAGAGCAGCAAGCAAAGCGATAGAAACGCAACGCAGTTTCTATTCCCTTGACTATTTCGACTTACTAGAGTACGTTGATCTGAGTAATGCGTACCTGCATAATCGAAATCTAGACAGTATAAGAAATATCCGAATTCAAGACTTTCTGGCAGGTGAACGTGATTTCTTCACACCTGTGCTGTCTCACCATCCAAATTTGGCATATATTTTATTGACTTTCGTTGAACTAAAAATCCCTGGGTGTTCTCGAAAAGAAAACCCTTTCTTGGCAAACACACCAGATAAGCCGTTTCTTTCACTTATAACAATTACTCCAGAAGAGCTGTCCTCAGTTGGTACCAGGTCATCACAGACATATATTGCAATTATGTACCGCGAACTTTTCACAGAAATAGATGCGAAATGTAAAGGAAATGGCGCAGAATGGGCGCTCTATTGCAGTGTGAACGCAGGAGGTTTTGTCCTTGCTGTTCGCGATTCAGATTTTGCAACTGCAAGCGAGCTTTCAATGCAAATTCGAAATGTACGTGAGGGAACCAGGAGATACCATACATACACCCTTGGGAATATTGATAAACGTCTACCCGGCGACCCGCAACTTGACATTTGCAGTAACCCCTCGCACTTTAATCTTAGAATGTCTATAGAGGACCCTACAGTTTTGAAAACTATAAAAAGCATCTTCAATAAGATTGTGCATTGCGAGGAAAGCCCATCCAGCGAAGTTAACGAAACCTGCGAAGACAACATAACCTGCGACACAGACGAAACCCGCGAGGACAACGAAATCCATGAGACCGACGAAACCCGCAAGGATAACGTAACTCGCGACACCGACAAAAACTGCGAGCTCAGCAAGACAATCGAGAACATCGAGACCAGTCAGCATCATACATTGCTATACAACGAAAATAGCAAGAGTGGTATTGTCGTGTTTGGAGCCTATGATATCTCAATTCAGATCACAGCAAAGCAATTTTGCTGTATATATCACTACTTATGCGAATTCGTATTTGAACACGAGCATAGGAGCGATGTAGAATCTGCTGATGCCAGCAACCCCTGTGAATATATAGCAGAATGTGAGCTTTTTCAAAGATTCAAGGAATTGCTTCGAAGCGGTAAAATCCGGACAATAAACAGCAGACCATTACTAAACATTCCAGATTATGATGCTACTGAATCATTTACTCTTGAAGATGAAACCACTCGCCAAGACAAGCTGCGCAGATTTATCCAAGAGCAGGAATATGTACTGCGCAAAAAGGTACGCAATCTCCAAGATAGAAGCGACATACTAACATACAGCGCTCAAGAGTACCGACAAAGGCTGGAGATGCTCAATGATATACGAAAGTCTTTTTCCGGAATCCGATATGAACCAGATTCGCTTTTGAATGGATTGATTCTATTTAAACACTTGGCGATAATTCTCAAATCCACAGAGGTATACATGGACTATATACAGATGGCGACTGGGGGGATGAAGGATCAACTAACTATGGATATGGTGAAATCGCTGACAACAAGCATCACGAGCCTGAACAGCTTTTCTAAGCTGACAATGTCACAAAATTTCCAATCATTGCATTCTCCGAATGCCGAAATGCAGAATCGAATCGATTTCGAAGAATATGTTATCGCATACAGGGAAGCATTGAGGCAGTATGCAAAAAGATACCACGATTATGCTATGAAAAATGCTGTGATCGGAAATGTCAGCTATTTTGAACCGCTTGTTGCAATTTCCCCTGAAGCTGAATCCGTAAGCATGGAAACATTATTTCCTTCGCGAACTGTTTTTGGTGAACAGGGGGAAATGTATCTGGGAAAAAACGAGCACTACATATCGGCAGTGCAAATCCCAAGCGCCAAGCATTTGGTGCAGCTATACGACACTTTGCCGTTGCTATATCATGAAATGAGCCACAACTTCCGATTCTCCCTCCCGCGTACAAGAAATGAAAATATAATTGATTATGTAGTAAGGATGCTTGCAAATAAATTATCGGATGAGTATACCAAACAAAACCATCGGAGTCTGACAAGTCTCGATATAAGCATTAACAATGTTTTCTGGAAAGCACTGAGAGAGCAGTTCAACGATTGGTTAAGACGAAAGGAAGAGGAACACAGCAGTAAATACGATATTCTGACAGACGACAAACATGACTATCTCAACCGATCGATAAACGGTCTAAATGGAATACTTAAAGAATTTATTGACAATCTATGCGGCACATCAAACCAGCTGGTCAATCCATATGAAAATTTCAATAGTATTTGCAAAAAACTAGCTGTGATTGCGTTCAGCGATGATGTGAGAGTTGCAGAAATGACTATTTTCGTAAACTTGGAACGCCTGAGGGAAACAGCGAAAGAAAACAGCACCGAATCTCTCTTAACAGTTCCCGATTGGAATGAGCTTGAATCGTCTTTTGCTGAGCTTGTTGCTGCGGCTCGTAATGCGCTTCTGACCCAACTGCACATGCTTTTTGAGGATACATCAGTCACTCCTGTGAGTGCAGAATCGCTCGATGACCAAGCAAACCAGGAGCAAACAAACCAGGTGGATAATATGCGGTATGAGGTGCAAAGGGCAAGACAATCTGCATACGAGTATGTTGTATGTGTTCTTGAACAGCTAGGGGACGATTACGACTTTGATGTTTCGAATATGCATGATGCGATAGTTACGATTGAGGATATCAGAAAGATAGGGGATTTTCTTGGTGAAATGATAAACGATGTCAACACAAATGCTGACGACGAGACGAGTTTCTCTGAGCTGTATAATACCTGCGTGAACTCCATTGGGGATTTTGAGTATATCCTAAGACATGGAGACGAAGTGCAAAGGCTCGCAAAAGTGGGATTTGATGCGCTAGCGCAAAACAGCGAGATATTTTCGTGGGATTCTGACATTAGCATATTCACAGACTGCTTGTTTCAAGAATTAAGGCAGTTGCTTAATGCCACCACTGGCAATAATCAGAAAATCCAGATATATGACACTCTATTAGCACTCAATGCTTTCGCAGATAAAAAGCATTTCGAAGAAAGAATATCAGGTTTCCTGCGGGGGAGAGCGAGTATGTGCGCAGAGGTAATAGATCGAACCATTCTTTGCTATAAGGAGATATTCGCTGACCTTTGTATGTGTGAAGCATTGGGTTTGAGTCCGCTTGGTTATATGAAAACATATGCCAGATCCCATGAAGCATACTACAATACGCAGACGGATATAACGCAAACAAGGGTATCCGTGGTTGTAAGAGTTCTGATTGACAGGCTTTGCGAAGAGCATTATGTAACTGTGAATGATTATAGAAGGTTGGAAGAGGAAGAAAAGCTTGAGACGGAACTAGATAAATTCCTGTCCGATCTACAAGAAGAAATCGACAAAGCAAGCAAAAACAATGCTAGTGATACCCAGAATTCCGCAAAAGGCATCAAGTCGTATATACTTGATGAGTACGATGATTACAAAGACAGATTGATGGATTTATTTATCAACAGGCTCGACATTTATGAAAATTCGATCAATATCGATCAAAACCTTGTTGAGCATGTGAAAAAAACATTCAACGAACATATTGCTAGCGAGAGGCCTGGATGCAAATGGGAAGAAGCATTATCAGAAAATGAAATAAACATCAGGAATAAAATCGCAGGCTACTATAACAGCACAAAGTTTAGAAATCTAGACACAGATTATTCATTGGAGATTGCAAATGACACAATGGTGTTTTTGACCGAAAGCTATTACTATAACAGGCTATCTGTATCCAATGTGTATGCGAAAATTTTGGAAGCATATACAGAATCGGACAGGACAGATGATGATATTGACAAGCTACTTAGCAAATGGCTAGATGCGTTTTACATCGAGCATTAATCATTAGGAAGGATAGAAGATGATATGATAAGAGAATATCCCATATCGAACTATGATGATTATAGCAGTGCTATTGCGCGAGGGCGCGATGAAGCGATTGCGGCGGCAGAATACCCGACAGATCGAGAAGGGAAAATGTTCCCGCCACTGTTTTTTCGAGGGATAACCACCAATCGCCACCTGTTGCCAAGCCTCTTGCGCCCAAATGATTCAGCGACTGATCTGCAAACAGGTACAGGCGGCGTATACAGCAACTATCATCTCAAATCGGACTACCGACTCCAGAACTTCGGTGCCCGGGCGGGGCATCATCTTTCTTCGACTCCAGAGTCGAATTTGGAATGGTATGAAGTCATGCAGCATTACTGGCCGATGAACACACGTTTGCTGGATTGGTCGGACTCCGCCATCAGCTCGCTGCTCTTTGCGCTGGAACCATTTTTGGATCCGCTGGACAATATAGCCAAATCGGAAGAACGGCGCACTGCGGCTCCGGTGGTTTGGGTGCTCCAGCCACAGAGGCTCAACAAGCTCGTATACGACCAGTTTTTAGTGAATGATGGCGAGAGCTTCTACTACATTGAAAAGGCGCTTTACCCTTTCATCGAAGATGACGACGATAGGCGAAATTTAGCAGGACAAATCGGCAACGAACTCAGTCGAGCTGGAGCCAAAAAGACATACCTCGACGCCCGTACTGGTAAAAACCCGGATTTCAGTACAAATATGCTTTTCAACCTACCTATCATCGACACCAGAATCCGAAATGCTGGTAGCCACTTACTGGCTATGCTGAAATCTTTTGAAATTAACCCATTCCATTTCCTGCTATCTCGATATTACAGCGACGGTATCCTTGCGAGAATCCAGGACGATAAACTTGATGAAATCCTGCCGCCCCTTGCCATTGTCAACCAGTACCATAGCGACAGAATACAGGCGCAAAGGGGCGTCTTTACAGTGTTTCCCATGTATCAGTTGGAAGATCAGGCTAAAAAGCTGTTCAACAATTGCGACATCGATTTGCGGAATATGGATATGCAGCCTGCTGTGGAAGATTGCTTATACAAGCTGAGAATCGTCAATCCCTTCAAAATGGCGGAAGAAATGCTAAATATTGGCGAGCGGCTAACTTCGCTTTATCCAGAGCTTCGCCATTATGCCGCCGACCTCGAAGCAAGGAAATATTTCGTATAAAGCAACACCGCAGCGAAGCACCTCCCCTGTCCAGTCACTAGTTTACGCCATTTTTACGGAAATTTCTAAAATTCCTTATTGACAAGGCTGCTCTTGCTGTGCTAGACTTGTGAACACAAAAGCGATGACGAAGACGGCTAGGCTTGTTGAGCGATGCAGAGAGTCGGCGTGTGGTGCGAGCCGGACGCTTGAGAGCCAAAAAAGCCCATCACTTCCGAGCTGGAACCCGAAAGCAGGGTGGCAATGGTACTGAGATTCAGATTTGCTCTGAGTACCGCTGGAGCGACAATAGTTGAGTCCGTTGTGAAAACAATTACCATGCCAAACCCAAGCGAGTAGACGTTACCCGTAACGGCTGCGTTAGAGCCGGAGGCTTTTTGTTTTCTTGAATAGTGCTGCAAATACTGAAAACTGTGGCACAACGAGAAACAAAGGAGTCCGATGAGTGGCGCGAGAGCGCAATTTGAGTGGTACCGCGGGATTTGATTATCAGCTCCCGTCTCAAAGAAAAGTCTTTGGGGCGGGATATTTTTATTGCCCCATACAAACCAGAGCTGTGCATGAATCAGGCGCAGCGAGACGGCACTAGCGAAGTTGGGGAGATACCCCTAAGCTAGGAAAAAGATGTCTATTCAGGAGGGGAGCGCAGAGTGCGAAGTTTTTTAGTTCCTATCGCTCAGTGGCGCATCCGTGCAGTAGTTTGCGACGCTCCACCGTCCTTGGTTTCGTTTGACGGAGCTCAAAAACTTCACACTCTGCGCTCCCCTCCTGAATAGACACGAAAAAAGAAAGGAAGAGCAAAAATGACAGCTAAATCCGATTCAGAAACCACGACAAAAATAATGGACGTAGCCCTTCGCATCTGGGAACTCAGAGAAGTCAGCGGGCTGACCCGAGAGGAAGTCGCAAGCAGGATTGGTCTGAGCATTGACGCATACAACAAATACGAATCCGGCACAGAAGACCTGCCATTCTCCTTTATCCACAATTGCGCACTGCTTTTCGGAGTGGAGCTCAGCGACCTTTTGGAAGGGGAGAGCGGACCTCGCCTAACAGCCTATTCAGTCATGCGAAAGGGAAAAGGCAGGGTCACGTCAAAAGAGCAAAACATCGAGGTGAGGGACCTGGCGCCCAGGTTCCGCAACAAAGCCGCAGAGCCCTATTGGGTGACCTACAACTACTGCGAGGAACAGCAAAACGAGCCGATTCCCCTTATGGTACACAGCGGCCACGAGTTCAACATCATATACAGCGGACAGCTGAAAGTTCAGATCGGCGAGTATACGGAAGTCCTCTCAGAAGGCGACAGCATCTATTACAATAGCACAACCCCCCACGGGATGATAGCAGTGGGTGGGCAAGACTGCGTGTTTGTGGCTGTGGTAATCCCAGGGGAAACAGAGAGCCTCCAGCGGGAGCCTGAAATGGTTTCGCCCATAACAACAAAGGGTAGCTTTGTGTATGAGAACTTCGCCATATGCGACGAGGACGAAATCGGCGCGCTTAAAGCGATCTCCTTTAAGAACACCGATAAATTCAACTTTGCATTCGACGTTGTTGATGCAGTGGCAGAAAAAACGCCAGACAAACTGGCGATGCTACATATCGACCTGGACATGGTGGAGCGCAGGTTCTCCTTTGGTGATATGTCGAAAATGTCTGCCCAGGCGGCGAACTATTTTCGTTCCCTGGGGATAAAAAAAGGCGACAAGGTCATGCTTGTCCTCAAGCGCAACTATCAGTTCTGGGTATCCATACTGGCGCTGCACAAACTGGGAGCCATTGCAATTCCCGCCACGGACCAGCTCATGGAAAAGGACTTCGAATACCGTTTCGAACTGGGTGAAGTGAGCGCAATTGTGATAACGGGACAAAGCAATGCCGCCGAGGAAGCGGAAAAGGCGATGGTGAGATGTCCCCATGTGACGATTAAAATGATGGCGAACGGAACAAGGGAAGGCTGGCGGGACTTCGACAGCGAATATGCTACTTTCAGCAGCGTTTTCCCGAGGGAAGAGGACACAGCCGCTGGAGAAGAGCCAATGGTAATGTTCTTTTCTTCGGGTACGACGGGGTATCCCAAGCTGGCATCCCATTCCCATACATACCCGTTGGGACATTTCATAACTGCCAAGTACTGGCACTGCGTTGACCCCGAGGGCATCCATTTCACGGTTTCGGATACCGGCTGGGGCAAATCCCTCTGGGGCAAGCTCTATGGGCAGTGGCTGTGCGAAGCAGCGGTATTCACATATGATTACGACCGCTTCGATGCGGTGGAGCTTTTGGGAATGTTCGGAACACACGGAATAACCACTTTCTGTGCACCGCCAACCATTTACCGCTATATGATAAGGGAAGACTTGGGTAAGTTCGACCTTTCCGGGATAAAACACGCCACCACAGCAGGGGAGGCGCTGAACCCAGAGGTTTTCAACCAATTCAAGGCGGCGACGGGGCTTTCCATCATGGAGGGTTTCGGGCAGACAGAAACGACGCTTGTTCTGGGCAATTTCATTGGAATGTCGCCAAAGGTAGGCTCCATGGGTAAGCCCAGCCCTCTGTATGATGTGACGATCCTCGATGGCGACGATCACGAGGCTGGCGTTGGGGAAGTTGGTGAAATCTGTATCCGCACTGACAAGAACATTGCCTGCGGGCTCTATCAGGGCTATTACCGGGACGAGGAAAAGACAGTGGCGACCTGGTTCAATGGATATTACCGCACGGGTGATACTGCTTGGCGGGACGAGGACGGTTACTATTGGTATGTGGGGCGCACGGACGATTTGATCAAATCTTCGGGCTACCGCATCGGACCATTTGAAATCGAGAGCGTAATCATGGAGCTGCCATATGTGGTGGAGTGCGGCGTGTCGGCGGTGCCGGACGAGATTCGCGGGCAAATCGTGAAAGCCAGCGTCGTACTGGTGAAGGACACAGAGCCCTCAGACGAGCTGGCAGCCGAAATCCAGGAATACGTAAAGACGCACACAGCGCCCTATAAGTATCCGAGGATTGTGGTATTTCGTGACAGCCTTCCCAAAACCATTAATGGGAAGATTCAGAGAAATCAGCTTTAGTTAAACTCGGAATTCTTTAGTTAAATTCGGAATTCGGACTTCGGAATTCGGAATCGATTGTGAACAGCTACGGTTCACGTATGCTTTGCTTGGTCATTGCGACCCGATCCGCAACCTTTACAGATGTGTCAGGGGTTGCGGATCGTTATTCCGCAATGACAATTGAAGAGTGAAGCATTGAGCCAAACAGTAACACCCAAAGGTGCCTTTACCCCCTGTAAAGCCCAAAACTCAGCTATTGGAGAGTCAATAGCAAACTTTTCGACTTTACAGGTATCGCCGTGTATTGTATCGGAATATCTAGCCCTGGGCTTGATTGGGTTATCCAAAAATATTCGGATAATCCCTCAGCTGGCTTGGGCGCTTCCACGCTTTTTCTTTGCTCTTTTGTGCTCGTACATCCTCTCGTCGGCTATGCTGAGAATCTCGCTGGAGGACAAATCGTTGTCCGCATCCACAGAAACTATCCCGATGCTGATGCTGTATAAATAGTCTTTGTCTTCGAGGTACTTATCCTGTTCAATGCCCTGCTGAATGGCGTCCATGCGGTTGTACACATCCTCGATGTCAGCATGGGGAACCAGCAGCATATACTCGTCTCCGCCGATGCGACAGACCACGCTGTCTTCGGAGAAAGACTCCAAATGCTTTGCTACCCTCATGATATACTCATCGCCATGTCCATGACCGAACTGGTCGTTGACGTATTTCAAATTGTCCAGATCGATAAAAATCAATGCGAACTGCCTGCTCTCCGCCAACCATTCATCCAGGGTCAACATTCCATAGAAGCGGTTGTATACATTGGTCATTACATCGCGGTATGCGCAGTCTTCCAGGCTTTTGAGCTGCCTTTTTTCCACACTCACATCGTTGATTACCAGGGCAACGGCGTTTCTGTCCTGCCACTCTATCGGGTAGGTGTTGATTGTCAGGTAATGCTCCATGGCTGCCTTTGTGAACTGAACATCGTAGTATCGGTTGCCAGTGAAGGTGTTTTCCGCAGGCAGCATATCTATCAGGTTCGCAAGATAGCCAGGTTCGATGTCCAGTGCTCGCCTGGCGGATTCGTTGGTGAGCAGCACCCTGTTGTCAATGGTCGAGATGACGAATATCTGCCCAGGAACGTTGTGGATCAACTTGCTCAAAAGCAGGTTGCTCTGCTCCATCGCTGTTGCATGTTTCTGGCTGAGTAGTATTTCCTCCTCCAGCTTTTGCTGGCGGTCGGAGAGCTGTTCCACCATTGTGTTGAAAGCGTCTGCGAATTCGCCCATGAAATCGACTCGCTGCTGGTAGTCTCCCTTTGCCACTTGCTGGGTCTGCCAAGTGAGATGCCTCAGGTTCGCCTGGAGGCTTTTGAGTGGTGCGGCGATTTCGTTTTCTGATGTGGGAAGCGACGCGCTGAGGTCGCCTTTTCCCAAGGCAGTTGCGTATTTGCGGCTTTCGGATACGCACTGGGACATATATATCAGAGCTTTTCCCAGCTGCTGGTACTCATCGTCCAGTATGTCAAGGTCAAGTCTCGGCTCTTCGTCAGGGCTTTGGTAAAAACTGCTGCGAAGGTATTCAAACAGTATCTCTGCCGTGCTGCTCATGGTGTACCTCATATGCGATGATAGTATGTTCTCGCCACTATATGTCTTTGAATGTTATGTGGCTTTACAGGCTTTACATATATATAGGGTTGTTTTTGATATAACATTAGCTGTTTGACTACAAAATTCGAAAAATGTGTAGAAAGCAATAGAATGAGGAATTAGGAATGAGGAATTAGGAATTAGGAATTAGGAATTAGGAATTGGGTTTCCTTTGGGTAGAGGCGCTGTTTAAAAATTAATGAAGCATCTTGTTGTACCGTTTTTAGGTATAATGAGATGCTTCATTGTTTTTTACGGCGGTCATCGTGATATCATTGTGACATCGTGACATCGCTGCGTTTTTAATTGTGTTTTGGGTTGCGTAGTGTTTGTGGTCAGTGGTGTGGATATTTCGGAACGCTAAACTAGAGCAGCTTATGGGTTGCGGCTTTTGGTTAGTATTTTCCGAAGCTTCCTGTTGATGATGTATAGTTGGAATAATCGGAATGTCTGCTGGGGAGTTCTCCGTAGGCTGTGTCGTCGTCTGGGGGGGTTGAACGGGTGTTTGCTGGTGACAATGGGAGGTCTTTCAGCTTGAACTGGGAAATCAGATTCTGCAAAAGCGCGGACTGGGTGCTCATTTCGTCCGATGCGGCTGCGCTTTCCTCGGCAGTGGCGCTGTTTTGCTGGACGACTTGGCTCACCTGGTAAATGCCTTCGTTGATGTGGGTGATGTCGGTGGACTGGGTTTCCGAAGAATCTGCTATGCCGTTGATCATGCTGGTGCTCTCGTTGATGCCGCTGACGATTTCTGTCAGGCTCGCTGCCGTTTCTTCGGCGATGCGGGCGCCAACTTCCGCTTTTTCCATGGAATCCTGGATCATTATCCCCGTTTCCTTTGCCGCCTGTGCGCTTTTCGCAGCCAAGTTGCGGACTTCCTCGGCGACCACTGCGAAGCCTTTTCCGTGCTGGCCGGCACGGGCGGCTTCAACAGCGGCGTTGAGGGCGAGGATATTTGTCTGGAATGCTATATCGTCGATCACCTTTATAACCTTGCTGATGGAGCTGCTGGCTTCGTTTATCTCCCTGACGGCTTCGATCATCTCGTCCATCTGCAAGCTGCCCTTCTCAGCGTTTGTCCTAATCGTGTCGGCAAGATGCGCCGTACGGATTGCCACCTCTGCGTTTTCCTTGGTTTTTTGCGCTATTTCGGAAATCGAGCTGGAAAGTTCCTCAATGGATGCGGCTTGTTCGGTGGAGCCTTGGGCGAGGGTCTGGGCTCCTCCGGCTATCTGTCTGGCGCCCAGGGAAACCTGTCTGGTGGAGCTGTTGATTTCGCCAAACATCATGTTCAGCTTCTCGTTCATCAAGCTAAGCGAGGTCCCCAGCGTGTCCCTGTCGGATAATGGTGTGATCGATGCAGTGAGATCTCCGCTGGAAACAACCTCGAGGAATTCGCTGACTTCCGTCACCCGTCCAACGAACCTTGCGCTGGCGCCTATGCACTGCCCCAGCTCGTCCTTGGACTCAGCCAACTTGGTGATGACCTCAACATCCTCGGGCATCAGTGTCAAGTCGCCCGTTGTGCCCGCCTTTGTCATAAAAGCGGTCATGGGGATGAGGGGCATCAGAGCCCTTGCTACTATTAAATAAATGAGGGCAGCAATAGCCATAGCGATGATGAAACTTGCAACACTGACGCTGATGACTGGCGAAAGCTGCGCATAATATTCGGCTCGTGGATATAGAACCAGCAGGGTCATATTGCCGATATTGGCATAGCCGGCGTACATTTCGTCGCCGTTGATGTTGATCCAGGCTTTTCCCCTGCCGCTGGACACCTGGCGGTACCAAGGCTCGGTATTGGCGTTTTGCCCTATTCTTTCTGTCTTTGCGCTATATGTAATGATGCCGTTTTGGATGACTGTTGCCCTGCCCCCCTGCCCGACCTGCATGGCGGCGGCGGTGTGGGCGACGCTCAGGTGACCTTGGAATTCTTCGTTGGCACTGGCATCAAAGCCCAGTTGGACAAAGCCCCTGGCATCCGTGCGCGCCGTACCCAGGTACTGGTAGGTAATTGCGCTATTGGCGCTTCTGCGAGGTTCTTCGAATATCTCCAGCGAGCTGTTTCCGATGATGTCCATATATGCCCTTGTGGATGCGGAGCTGCCGAAGTTGAAGCCGTAGTTTTCAGGAAGATTGCTGCCGACGATGACGCCGTTCTGGTTTGCTACGTTCACCTCGGTGGCACCCAGCAGTCCCGCAATGAACCTAAAGAACTCAACATCGTCCAGATCCAGCACCCCGATCTCGGAGTTGACCCTGAGGATTTCGGCAAAAATATTCGACAATGTGACCTTGTGTGCCATCATTTCACCCAGCACCACGGTTTCGGTCTGTTCGGTCTTTTCCACGTGGTTGATCAGGGTTGCCAGATTCGATTCCAGCACGCAGGTGACGCTCTGCTCCACTGATTTCCTTGTCATGACGTAGTTTATGATGGTAGTCATTGCGGTCAGTGCCAGCAGCAGCGAAAGCAGAGGCAAAGTGATTTTCCATTTAAGTTTCATATGATAAGTAACCCCTGAAAAAAAGAAATAGCGCAGGGGAGCGCTCCCACCACGCCCGTATAAAGCATACACTTGTTTTATCGCATGAAACTTTTGAACACTCAATATTAGCAGGTGTTATTTAACACAATCTTAACACTTAAACTGGAGGAAAAAGGTAGGGTAAGGACAAGGGAGAGATTCAACTTGACAGATTTGATTATCTCGTTGACAACACATCGGAAATGATGTATTGTCAAAGTAGGATATCGTTGAACGAAAACGGAAGCATATCAGATATGCATGAAGTGATAAACTCGATACATTGAAACATGGTAAAGGAAGCGTTAAGAGGATGAGCTTCGGTAACCCTGACATAATCAAATTATATCACATCACATCACACCCATCAGTAGCTTATCTTCAATTATTAACGATGGCTTTTTATTTTCCGATTCGGAGCTTCAAAAACGACAACAAAAAGTAGAGTCAATTGGGATGCAACAGATTAAAGAGCGACGTCTGACAGAACTCACTTTTCAGTCATACCCTAGTTTATATGTCGGAGAATGTGTACCGTTTTATTTTTGCCCACGATCAATAATGCTATATATTTATTTTCGGGGAAACCATAACGATGTCGACTATAGAGGTGGTCAAGAACCAATAATTCATCTTGTGGCAGATATGCATAATACTGTTCGGTGGGCTGAGATGAACAGAAAACGTTGGGTGTATACAGACAGGAACGCAGGCTCAAAGCATTTTAATGATTACTCAGACTTGAGCAATCTTAATCGCATCAATTGGGATGCTGTACAATCAAGATTGTGGTTTAATAGAGATATCAGGGATTTTAAGCAAGCTGAGTTTTTAGTCGAAACGTGTTTCCCATGGGAATTAGTTGAAGAAATAGGAGTATTTTCATCGACACAATATGATACTGCTCACGATATTTTGTCGAAAAACGATCAGCACAAGCCTATTGTGAGTATTCAGAAAAATTGGTATTATTAGGAACGGAGGCGGTATTGTTGATAGAATATAGACAAGGAGATCTGCTTGCGTGCGAAGCGGAAGCTCTGGTTAATACGGTGAACTGCGTTGGCGTGATGGGGCGAGGGATAGCATTGCAATTCAAAAGGCAGTTTCCAGACAACGAAAAATACTACAAAGCAGCATGTGAACGTAACGGAGTCGCACTAGGCGAGATGCTTGTATATGAGACAAACAGTATGTTTAACCCAAAATATATTATTAACTTTCCTACGAAGCA
>Ga0099364_10009041_pt1 | contig 13898 bp, 12 predicted proteins | sample TergutTh196P3_FD_73070 | JGI IMG/M metagenome (GOLD analysis project Ga0099364, IMG submission 73070) | Microcerotermes parvus P3 segment gut microbial communities from Pointe-Noire, Republic of the Congo - Th196 P3 | ecosystem: Host-associated > Arthropoda: Insects > Digestive system > Gut ...
CCGAAGGCCGACATCCGATAACGAAGGTCATGCGGGAATCATTTCTCCGGCGCCCCGTCGTGATGACTTGGACTATCGATTCCTTCCCGGAATGGTTGATGAATACCTATTTTCAAGAGTCCGCTGCACCGGGACCCATCACGGAACTCGCTGCCCACGGCGTTACGCCGTTGCCTGCTTCCCAAACGGAGTCCGCCCTCGCTCCCATCAAGCAAGCGGATCGTGGCGGTATCCTCTTCCCCGCCAACTCGGGAGCATTTCTACAAGCCGAAGGCTACCGAGATACCCGATGGGATTGGCGATGGATGGTGCTGACATTCCGAATTGACGGTCAGTCCGGGCATGCGGAGAGCACGGAACTCCTCAATATCAACAGGTCTCTTCCCCGAATACGTATTTCCCAGGGGATGCACTCTCCGCGTGTCTGGTTCGACAAGTCCACCGGACTCTGGCTGCAGTACACAGGTCTCAATGCTCAAGGTATCGACACTCGGCGATTCAATGCGCCGGATGTCGCCGACGACGGAAAAACATGGAATGTTCTCGTTGCCGGTATCCGGCAAGGACGCGTCTTTGCATCGCTTAACGGCGTCGATTTTACATCGGGAGTTGACCAACCATCGCATTATTCCGGCGATTTTATCCGCGACACGTATTCAACGATTGGCGACGAGGGCAATCGGGGTAATTCCGAATGGGCACTCGATGCGCTTGTTTTCGGACAATCGGAAATCTCTGAAGCGATGGTTCGCAAACTCGCTGGCTGGGGCGCTTGGCGGCTCGGCAAAGAGACGTCGGCGGCTCTTCCTAACGAACACCCCTATAAACATTCTCGTCCGATTGTCGATTCTGAAGATTTCCCCCGGCGGTATTATCACAGCGAGGAAAAATGGGCTGAGTTCATCGCTGCGAACAACAGGGCGACGACCCGAACACACATCGGCGGGGCAAGAGTTACTGTGCCGGGATTCGAGCGGGTTTGGATCGACGACTTCCGGGGACGGCGCATCGTTCCGAGCCGAAGCGGCGAAGACGCCATTTGGTACAGTCACGGTTTTAACAACGCCGTCGGAATGCACGCCCCACTGATTTACGACGACCAGTTGCCGGACGCATACCCTTACGATGCCGAGGCAAAACAGCAGACTGTATCGCTCGTTCCCGTTCCAGGGCAAGAAAACCGATGGCGGGCGGGAGCACTGTACACAAACAATAACTGCGCCCAAGGATATGCTTGGTCGGGGCCGAAAATCTTCCGTATCCGTTTTATGTTCCCGAAAGAAGAGCCGCAAACAATCGCACACGGCCTCTTTCCTGCTTTTTGGTCGTACGGTACGGAATGGCAATTTTGGCGAACTTCCAACCGGATTGAAAACGATTGGTTCGAGTTCGACGGGATCGAAGGACGATGGATGAATGGAATGTCCACTCATTTTCATTTTCCGCATATCCGAAGCATTTTCCCCAAAACAAACAACACGTATCCCCGAACAAAAATTTACGGTGCTTTAATGACCGAAGAAATTACGAACATTCCAGGAGGACTTTATATTTGGGATGGGCAATGGCGTACCTTGGAATACATCATCGACGAGGATTGGACTTATGTGAATGTTTCTGTGGAAACGCCGAATACGGACGGCGGTATCGATGAGACGTGGTACGAATTTTGGCGTTGCCGCACAGCACCGACATATCTTGAACCGCAAAACCTGCAATTTAACTTTGCACTCAAGAACATTCCGGCGGGTCCGCCAGAGCCAGGCAAGCGGTACGATTTTGTGGTCGATTACATTGAAGTCTTGCAGAAGACATCAGACGTTAACAAGGTTCCTGCGCCCTTTACGCGGCGTCCGACGTTGGCGATTGCTGACGGAATCGCCAAGTGTACACCGAACCTCGAAGGAATTACGGACATTCGGTATTATTGGTTTGCGGATGGTTATCCTCTGGGTTACGGAGCGGACGATACATTGAAAATACCCGAGGAGTACAAAAATGCCCATATTCGTTGTATGGTCAAGGTGGCGGGAGCGCTTGACCAGCCGGAGGCGTGGACGCGGTAAGGACTGAATGATAAACCGGGCGAACTGGAGTTGGAAAATCTTGTCAACAGACTGGGGTGTCGCAGGAGCGGTTGCCGTTGTATGTTGACTTTTTTCAGTTTGTTCACAATGTTCGTCGGCGAGGAAAAGCACTACTTCGCTCGCTGGTGGAGGCACTCGTAGCCAACAACCCGGAAACGAAATTGAGTCTTCCATTTTTGGCAGTGCCTTGAAAAGCACTTTCAATCAGGTATAATGCGTCCGTCCAGAACGTTGATTCATTCCAGTTTACAAACAATGGCGAAATCCCGGGCACTAGACAGACGGCGTAAATCAATCAAGAGCATCCGCAGGATCACGCGGACAATGGAACTCATCGCTACCGCCCAATTCAAAAGGGCGATGGAAAAGGCGGTCGCTGCCGATGCCTATACTCAATGGCTTGTTACCCTTGCTCGCGACCTTGCCGAGTCTGAACCGCTCGCTCATCCGCTCCTCACCGAACGAAAAGGGGAATGCTCGGAAAAAAATGTTACCCTCCTCGTACTGAGTGCCAATCGCGGACTGTGCGGCGGTTTCAATGCCGGTGTGATGCGGCTTGCTGCCCAGCGGCTCAAAAAATTCCAAAGGGATTACGCCGACGTTGCCCTCGAAGTCTCCGGCAAACGAGGAATTGCCGCCTTCAAGTTTCGTGGAATGAACATCGCCAAGTCATACACCGATCTGCAAGACAAACCGGCGTTGGAATCGATTAACGCACTGGCAAATCACTATCTCGAACTTTTCCTCAGCAAACAAATTGACCGACTAGACATCTGCTACACAAAGTTTGAATCGATCAGCAAACAGTATCCGATTGTTGAAACGCTCCTGCCGATAGCCGCTCTGACCGCCGAAGGGGACGTCGATGCCGTCAAAGACGAATCGATGGTTATGGACTTGAAAAGGGCGGCGATGGTTCGGCAAGCGGACGATGTGATCGCCGACGGAAAGGATATGGGTGCCGCCCGGCTGAAATCACGGGGAAGTGCGTTGTTCGACTTCTTGCCCTCAAAGGAGGACATTTTGGAAGAGTTGATTCCAAAGGCGTTTAAGGCAAAATTGTACAAATGTTTTCTCGATTCTGCTGTGAATGAGCAGATTGCCCGAATGTATGCGATGAAGTCTGCTACGGAGAGTGCAGATAAGATGATCGGACAGTTGTCAACCGCGTACAACCGGGCACGGCAGTCGCAGATCACGGGCGAGATTATCGAAATCATCAGCGGAGCCGACGCATTGGGAAGTTAAAGTGTGCGAGAGCGGGGGCTTATACCCCCCGACTGCGCCCTCAACCAACACATTCAAAATCGGGGCTTGTCCTCTGCTCTTGCGCTTATGTTACACTGGTTTCACCCAAACTTGGTTCTTGCCTCTGTCGCAGAGATCACGCCGGAATTGTTGCGGCAACATGGCATCCGTTCCTTGTTGCTGGATGTCGATTCAACACTCAAACGGTATCGGGCAACGGAGATTCCGCCGGAGAACGTCCGGTGGCTTGCTTCAATGCAGGAAGCCGATATTCCGCTCTGCATTCTCTCCAATGGTCGGGAACATCGAATTCGTCCGCTTGCCGAGCAGATTGCTGTTCCCTTTGTTGCACCAGCAATGAAGCCGACACCATTGGGTTGCCGAACGGCAATGAAATCAATGGGTTTCGAACCGAAGTCGACGGCAATCGTCGGCGATCAGGTTTTTACGGATATTCTTGCTGGTAAGTTTTCCGGGATTTTTACGATTCTTGTAACACCGATCCATCCCGAAGAGGAACATTGGCACACACGTATCAAGCGTCCCTTAGAAAAATGGGTCATGCGGACATATCCGGCGACATAGTCGCAGCATTCCCGGCTTTCCGGCTTCGGAGATCAAAGCCGGAACAACTTCTTCAACGCATCGACAAGTTTATGAGGATCGCCGTCCGGCGGTTCGTCCCGAAGAGAAACCAACGGCGAATGAAGATACTTGGCCAATAACCGCTCAAAAGCATATCGGATTTCGTCCCGCTCGTTATCCTCCAATTCCGGTAACTTGTTGAAGAGACGATGCAATTCCGTTTCCTTCGTTTTCGTCCATTGCTCCCGAAGTTGCTGAATCACCGCCCCATGCCGACGGTGCGTCATATCCTTCATAAAAGCCTCCGCCGACCGTTTGACGATCTTTTCCGCCTGCGGAACCTCTCGATCACGTTCCTGCCGATTCTTGTTACAGACCTCTTGCAAATCATCAATCGAATAAAGATACACACCGGAACACTTGGCGATTGCCGGTTCAAAATCCCTCGGCACAGCAAGATCGAGAACAAACAACGTCCGTCCCCGCCGCTTTGATTCGATTGTTCGATAATCCGCAAGTGTAATGACCGGTTCATCTGCGCTGGTTGTCGAAATCACGATGTCCGCTTGGGTCAAAAGTTCCAACCGGTTCTGCCAGTCGGCAACACCGCCGCCGAACTGCTGGGCTAATGTTTCGGCACGTTCCCGATGACGGTTCAGTACGGTGATGGACTTCGCTCCATGTTCGACAAGATACCGTAGTGTTTCTTGTCCCATGTCTCCGGCACCGAAGAGCAAAATGTTTTTGTCTTCAAAGCGTTCAAAGATTCGCCGGGCAAAATCGGAGACGGCAATGCTCGGAATACTGATCCGATGTTCATGCAAGGCGGTTTCTGTTGCGACTCGTTTTGCCGTTTTCAGAGCGGCTTGAAACAAGGCATGTATCCACGTACCGACGGCATCTGCTTCCTGTGCAAATTGATAAGCGGCTTTAACCTGCGACAGAATTTGCACTTCGCCGAGTACCATACTGTCGAGTCCTGATGCGACGGCAAAGAGGTGTTCTGCCGCTTCGTAGCCGTCCAGTGTGAATACTTGCGAAGCCAGTGTGAATCCCGTCGGCGGACTCGGTTTTTGCTGGAGTAAAAACCGAAGGAGTTCTTCGGTCGGCGGCAGTTCGTTTTCCGGTGTGGCGACGTAAAATTCGGTGCGGTTGCAGGTCGAAAGGAGTACGGCTTCGAGATCGGTCGTTTGGTCTTGCCATTGTGTGAGCGCATCGGCAACCTGTGTCGGCGAAAACGCCAACTGTTCCCGCACTTCCAGCGGTGCTGAACGATGATTCAAACCGATAACCCGTAACATTCGTGAGGCAAGAGAGTTATTATACCGTAAAACATCGTAACTACCCCCACCCAATTCCAAAGCCCAGAACGAAGCGACGAGTAACTTTATCTTTACGGTTCTATAAACTCCATCAAAACGTTCGGCAACGTGTTGATCAGGGCTTCTCCTTTTTCTCTGCCGAGCAAGATGACCGCAGTGGCAAGTGCGTCCGCTTCCATTGCAGTCGGCGCGGTAATGTAAACGGTCTGTTGACCAGTAATGCCGAATCCCGTCTTTGGGTCGACAATATGAGCATAACGGACACCATCAATGAGGACGAATTGAAATCGCCCTCCCGACGTTGCCATTGCTGTATCCTTTAGCAAGACTGTTTCGTTTTCCTTTGCAATTTGCCATCCTTCCGCGCCGGGGGGCGGTGAGCCGACTCGAAAATCGCCGCCAGCATCGACGAGCAGCGACGAAATGCCGTGCTGTTGAATGATTTCAAACGCCCTGTCGATGGCATATCCTTTGCCAATCGCACCGAGATCGAAGCGCATCCCGGCTTTCAAGAGACGCACAGTTTGAGTGTTTTCATTTATCTCCCAAAGATGATTACCGACGAGTTGTTTTGCTTGTTCGACAAATTGCTTTCTTGGCAATTCTTGTTGCCGACGTGAACGCCGCCAGAGACGTGCTAATGGACCGATGGTAACATCAAACGCTCCCTCGGAAATCGTGCTGTAATGCTTTGCTGCCCAAAGGACAGCGAAGAGTTCGTCGCTCAATCGGATACATCCCCGGCTTTCGCAGAGCAGTGAGAGTTCGCTATCGGAATCGTAATCGCTCATGATTCCCTGAAGCCTTTGAAAAGAGTCGAACGCCTCTTGGGCAGCCTTTTCGGCAATATCAGATGCGGGAGCATACAGAATGATTCGTACCGTGGTGCCCATGTGAATGCTACTGAACTCGAACCGTTCTGCCGCTGAAACCGCACTGGGAAAAAGGAGAGCGAAGACAACAAAAAGTACCGATGAATGTTTAGGCATCGACAAGGAATCGGTGAAAAGAGTGAACAGAAAGATAACGAAATGAAACATATTCCGCAACCCCCAACTCACGCATATTTCGCCATAATTGAATCGACGAGTCGCGGACAAAGCCGGTTCAGTGTGTCGAGAAGAACAGCAGGAAAATAGGGAATGATTTTGTGTTTGCCTTGCTCCATTGCCCGAACGATACGGGCTGAGACATACTCCGAAGTTACCGGACGGTGAATCGGCAACTTCGGTTTGCTCGTCGATTGGTGCAGGACATCAAAGAATTCCGTTTCCGTTGTGCCGGGACAAACGAGCAACACATCAATTCCGTACTTGGAGAACTCGGCACGCATTGTTTCCGACAAGCCGGTAACAGCAAACTTTGCCGAGCCGTACACGCCGTAGTGCGGAACGCCGCGTAAACCGACGATGGAACTTATGTTTACGACCATCGGTTCTGTTCCTTGTTTCAAGTGTGGCAGCGCAAGTTGCGTCAGTTCAAAGAGGGAGAAAAAATTGACTTCAAAGACCCTGCGCAGCGTTTCTTGCGTGGAATCTTCGATCCGTGCCATCGCTCCGACACCGGCGTTGTTAATTAAGATGTCCAGTCCGCCGAGTTGTTCGACAGCCGACTGCACTGCCCGATGGCGCACGTCGGCATCGGTAACATCGCCGTCAACGAGGCTGATTTTCCGGTCGTTGCCGAATTGTTGCATGATTTGTCCGGCAATTTCTTGGAGCCGTTCTTTTCGCCGGGCAAGCAGAACGAGGTCTGCGCCTTCTTTTGCCAGCATTGAAGCCAGCACCGCTCCGATGCCGGAAGAAGCACCGGTCAACAAAATTCGTTTTTTATTGAGTGTTCGTCGCATAGCAGCAATCATTCTACCATGAAGGGTGCACACAAGGGAAGTGGAGAACAAAGCGGCAATTTACGGCACTGGACTCATTCCGCTAACACGTTTCCCGTCACTTCGGTTGCTAAGTGTTTGTAAAACACTCGGATCATTGCCCCTAATCTGTTTCTCGCTTGCCCCGAACTAAACGTTACGGACAATTCGGCGGATTCTCCGCTTGCCAGTTGGCGTTTGTCGAGACTCCATTCGGTACAGCCGCAACTGGTGTATTCGGCACAGCCGCAACTGGTGTGTACGGATTCCAGCGATATATCATTTTCGGATGTGTTTCGTAAGTGAAATGTTATATCCTTTGTTTCCTGTTGCCGAATTTTGCCTAGTGGCTTGCTACCATTTACAAATGCGATCCTTCATTTACAGAGATTTGGGCAAAACGGAGGTTTTTTGTTTGGTTCAACCCGCCGTATATCGAACACTGGCAATTTGGGCAATTTCAGTAAGATTTACCGAAAGCCCTTAATTTGCCGCTTAATTCTGCCAAAAATACTGTCAATGCTAACAAACCACCACGGATAATTTTTACAAACTGGGATACCGACTTTGCTCCTCCTGAAAACACGTTTCTCCTTTGATAGCAATGGGTTACGCCGAAAACTCGACAGATCGCCACTTTGGTCGTTATGAATGCGTTTGACGCTTGTTTTATAGGCGTTTGACAGTTTTTTTGGGCGGCGTAGCAGGAGCAAAATGGGTACCCCACTTTTACAATATAATATATTGTAGATAGTCGAGTCAGAAAAAGCCCTTAAGCATTTAGGATCCCGTCTTACCGTCCGCTTCATCAATGGTATGATCTGCAATGCCTTTCGGCAAAACATAGCACTTTTCGCCAAATACATTGCAGATTCGATCCAATATGAAACCTAAAAAATCGCCCCAACACGCCACCACTGCCAGCAAACTCTTCCAAGCCAGACTCGACTCACCCCTCAACCTCGATCATCCGCTCTGCCAACTCGCCCATACCATCCAACCACTCCGTCGCCGCCTCACCCGTTCCAAACAACACCTTGCTACAGTCCGAAATGTGTTGTGCCGCATGGTAAATGTCCAAACACTCCATCGTCTTGCCGAACAAAAAAACACGAGACTCCATATCCATTTCGCTCCATCACCCAAGGTCGATTTTACACCGCCCACGCCCAGGCGACGACGTTCCTTGCGGCAACGCTCTTGAAAGTCTTCCTTGCTCTCTATCGCCGCAAATGCTGATACCGCCGTAGGTTTCGGCAAGTTCCGACTCGCATATTCTTCCGGTGTAATCAACATCCAGACCGAGCAAGGGTTCAACGGGAAAGGAATAGGAATCGCAAGGCGTGCAGTAGCGATACCGGCGGCGATAGCGAAGGCGACCGTGGGAAGTTGTTACCGTTTTTTCGGGTCGGGTGTGGGCAAGCGTTTTTTTTACATTGGGGACAGTGCTTGCCTTCATCGGTCGCTTCGACGTGTTGAATATGTTCTTGTACCTGTTTTTCGGGGACTTCACGCATAAACTTGCGTCCTTCGATGTACAGAAAGTCATCGAGGTCGTGGAGGTAACGACCGTAGGCGGCATTGTCGCCGACTTGGTGGCAGTCATCGAGCAGGGCATCGAGACGCTCGTGAAGAAAAGCCCGAATGTCGGGAGATGATGTTTGCGGGGATGGCACTCTCATAAAGACCTCCGTGTAAAGGGACTAACTGATCAATCCGTAGAAAAAAGCATTATAACAGAGTCCACATGATTTTTGACACACCCTTTTCGAACAGCGACGACCACTCCAGGGTCAGCGACCGTGTTGCCAGCGCTCGTTATTAGCCCTGTTCGGAAACTGTCGTTCCCGCACAGGCGGGAATCCAGACGAAACGCCCCGAAATTCCCCCTCTAGATTCCCGTTTTCACGGGAACGACGGAACTAGACTTTCGCCGAAAAGTAATCCGCCGACACATTCGCTACTCAATGGACTATGGCACAAATCCAATATATATGTTACACTGTGGACGGATTAAAGGTCACCTTCGCGGCTGCAATACAAGGAGTATAGATATCGACCAGAAAATAGAAATCACCGGATTAGACCTCACCAAAGGGCTAGAACGATTGGACGGCGATAAGGAAGCATTCTGGAAACTTCTGCGTTCTTACGCTGCTGGCGTTCGTTCCCGGCTAGACACTATAAAAACAGTCACCGAAGATCGGCTGGACGAATACAGAATAATCGTTCACGGTATCAAAGGAACAAGTTATGGCATTTTTGCCGAACAAGTGGGCGAAGCCGCCAAAGAACTTGAAATGGCTGCCAAATCCGGTGACTTCGAATACATAAGTAAGCACAATCCGGCATTCCTTGAAATTGCCTGGAAACTCGTTTACGATATTGACAACCTGCTTTCCGTTATTGAGACGGAAAAAACCAAGCCCCAAAAAAACAAACCGGACGATGAACTACTACTGAAACTTTTTGACGCTTGTGAAAATTGGAATATGAGCGAAGCAGATGAGGTGATGACTGAGATAGACAATTATCGGTACGTATCGGATGAAAGCCTTGCAGATTGGTTGCGATACAACGTTGACATAATGAATTTTGAGGAAATTGTTAAAAGGCTGACCGATTATATGGAACACCGGTAAGGCAACGAGATGGTATAATAGACCTGTTCTCTAACTCCCGACGACGCTCAAAATGTTCGTGCCAAAACGCTTTTTTTGCCGCAAAACAGCCAAAAACTGTGTTTTGCCTATTTTGCGCATTTTTGCCATTTACATGTTAGAGAACAAGTCTAATGAGAAAACAATCGCTCAGGTCTCTCAACAATCATCATTATGCTTCCAACCAACATCGAAACTCTCACTTGGCACGGCGACCGTTTCGGGACGCTTACAATGATCGACCAAACACTGCTGCCGACGAAACTCAAAGTCATCGAGTGCCGGAATGTCCAAACCGTCTGGGAAGCAATCAAAATGCTCCGGGTGCGCGGTGCGCCCGCCATAGGCATTGCCGCCGCTTACGGTCTGTGCATCGGATTACAAGACCTGCCGGAAGATGCCAATCACGAAATGCTGCGCCGGAAACTCAATGACGTTGCCGATTACCTGGCTTCCAGCCGACCGACGGCAGTCAACCTATTTTGGGCGTTGAATCGAATGAAAGCGAAAGCCGATGCGCTCTACAACATGCAAACCACTACGGAAATTAGAGAATCACTCTTTGCCGAAGCGCAAGCGATTCACGAGGAAGATCGGCATATTTGCCGATCCATCGGACGCTTTGGACAGGAACTCATCAAGGACGGCAGCACTTGGCTCACGCACTGCAACGCAGGCGGTCTTGCGACGGCGGACTACGGCACGGCACTGGCGGTATTCTTTGCCGCTGCGGAGTCGGGCAAGAAAATCCAAGTCTATGCCGACGAAACCCGACCGCTCTTGCAGGGGGCAAGACTGACGGCGTGGGAACTCATGCAGCGGAGTATTGATGTTACGTTGATCTGCGATTCAATGGCGGCGTTGGTTATGCGGCAGGGCAAAATTGACGGCGTGCTTGTCGGAGCGGATCGTATCGCTGCCAATGGCGACACGGCAAACAAGATTGGCACCTACGGTGTTGCGGTTGCCGCAAAGGCGCATGGTGTTCCATTTTATGTGGCGGCACCGGTTTCGACGTTCGATTTGAGTCTTGCGGAAGGCGGCGAAATTCCGATTGAAGAGCGAAGTGCGGACGAGATTTGCAACGGATTCGGAAAACGCACTGCCCCGGAGGGGTGCAAAGTCTATAATCCTGCGTTCGATGTTACCCCTGCGGAATTGATTGCCGGTATCATTACGGAGTACGGCATTATTTCGCCGGTCAGTCGGGAGAGTGTCGAAAAAATGGTGCCGCTTTGTTAGGTCGGTCTTCGATAGCGGTTACAATCCGGAGCCTTCCATCGTCGGACCGGTGAGCATGCCGGGTCGCACGACTATCGGACAGTCTCGGCGAATGGTAGGCTACAAAATGGGATTATTAGAGGTGCCCTTATCCGAATTCTTACGGAAAAGGTCCGACATTCTGACCTCTGCTTCCTCATATCGTTGTTTGTTTTGCCATAATTTGGGAGAGTCGTTCTTCGTTTTCGGGTGTGGTGTAATTGACCAGCGGTAGAGATGTGACCCAAGGAGATTTTTCTGCCTCACGATATAACCGGAAAAAAAACAACGCCGTCCGATAGCAAACGAAAAACTGTTTGAACGGAGTGCAGCAGATCACTCGCAAGTCGAATAAAAACGAAGCGTTTTCGATATATTCAAAGTCAAAAACCAATTTGCGCCGCACATCATTCAGGTCAATGTCCGAATCCTGATTGAGTTGCGCCAGCCCTGTTAGTCCCGGCTTCACGTAAAGACGGTACGAGTAGCCGTCGATCCGTTTTTCCAATTCGGCAACGAATTCGGGACGTTCCGGTCTTGGTCCGACAAGAGCCATATCTCCCCGCAAAACATTGAACAGTTGCGGCAATTCATCGATGTGGGCAATCCGAAGTATTTTCCCTACCAGGGTCATACGTTTATCATTTCGAGTTGCCCAAACCGCACCAGTCGCGGCTTCGGCATCCGTCCGCATTGTCCGAATTTTGTAAATCGTGAACGGTTTGCCATCAAGACCGAGCCGAATCTGCTGATAAATGCCAGGACCCCGCGAAGTTAACCGAACCAGCAACCACGCAAGGACGGCTATCGGCAGCGCAATAATCGAAAGCAACAATGCAATGGGCAAATCGACACAACGTTTCCACTGAAAGTATCGGGAAACATTTGGCTCTGGACAATTGTACATGACTGTTGCGATTATAGCAGGAAATTTACCCAATTCAAGTGTCCCAAACCGCACAGGGTGTGTCCAAGTTTTGTGGGTGCTTTCTTTGTGTTCCTTGCGTACTTGTATGTTTTTCTCTGACGTAAAACATACAAGGGACGCAAAGAAAACATTCAATTTGCGACGGGAGAAATATAAAGCAATAAGAATAAAAATCAGTAACTTCGTTAAAATCTTTGACAAAATGCAAGGGGCTCACAGAGGTCTATTCGTCCGTAAACCGTTGCCGTATGTCGAGAAACTCATCTCCTACAGCAACGAACGCATCCACGACATCGGGATCGAAGTGCTTGCCGCGTCCCTCTTCGATGATCGCCCGGGCTGCATCATGCGTGAAAGCATCCTTGTAAACCCGCTTGGACACCAGGGCATCATAAACATCCGCAAGTGCAATGATCCGTCCGCAAAGAGGGATTTCTTCTCCTATCAATCCGTATGGATATCCTGTTCCGTCATATTTTTCGTGATGTGACTCGGCAATGTCCTTCGCCATTTTGAGGAACGCTACACCCGGAAATTTGGCAAGTGCCGCATTGAGAGTATCGGCAGCAATCGTTGTGTGGGACTTCATGATGTCGAATTCGTGCGGGTCAAGCCGGCTTGGCTTCAGCAGAATGGCATCAGGAATTCCCACCTTGCCGATGTCGTGAAGCGGACTCGTTTGGAAGATTAAGCGGATATATTCTGCATCAATGACATCTTTGAATTTGTCGAGGGTAACTAACCATCGACACAGTGCCCGGCAGTAATGTTGAACTCGTTCGAGGTGTGCCCCTGTATCACTGTCTCGGGATTCCGCTAATTTTGCCAATGCAAAAATCGCCACATCACGGGTTTCGAGACCAAGAATTCGTTCCCCGGCACGCAGTCGGGCAAGAACTTCGGCAGGATTGTACGGCTTGGCAATAAAATCGTCGGCACCTGTCGAGAGACCTTGCACCATTTCGTCCACCTGATCGTGCGAGGTGAGAAGGAGAAAATAGACATATCCGGGTCGATCCTGCGCTCGGACTGCCTTGCAAAAGTCGATACCATTGAGTTCCGGCATTTCCCAGTCAGAAATGACGACACGGCAGGATGGGTACTGTTCCAGTCTTTCCAGCCCTTTTTTCCCGTCGGGGGCGGTGATCACCTCGTATCCATTCTCGGTCAACAGTGCCTTCAGGGCAACGAGAAAGATTGGGTTATCGTCAACGATTAATACCTGCATAACGAAAGGGGGAACGCCTCACGGTAAAACATCTATTTGCAAGGCATTTTAGCCCTTGTAAAAAAAAAGTCAACAGACACACAGTCAATCCCAGTCGATGTGTCGATGTGTCACCAATTTCCGTTACTGTCGGGTGCGTCCACGTTCTGTAGGCAGATTAGTTTGCGGTTCGCCAGTACTCTTCCCACGCATCACTGTAACGCAACGCACACAACGACACCATGCGATTGAGATTCCGCACCTTCCAACGCGCTCCCGTCTGCTTCAATCGTAACCCCACCATACTCTTACACGCACCCTCCACCTGACCACTCCCAATCGCACGACCCTCTAACAACCGCTCACAATAATTCAACCGCTCCGAATGATCCCAAAAATAACCACGCAAGCGACGCAACGACTCACGCTGACGATCCGTACTCACCTCCCTTTCCAACATCGAAAGACGCTTCTCTAGAACAGCGATTTCGTCGAACGTGAGTCCGCCCCAAATCCGGGCAATGACAATTTCCCGCTGTTCCAAAGGCAAAGCGTCGAGGGATTTCAGCAATTCCTCTGCCCGGAGCGAAGTGTCCGGCGGTGTTTCCAACCAAACGGGTCGTTCTTCCGCTCTTTGGCGTTCGTGCTTCTGCCGTCGTTTTGCTTTCCGAATTCGGTCAATCGCTTCGTTTCGGACTGCTGTGAACAGCCAGGCGGCGGGATTTTCCGGTTTT
>Ga0099364_10009042_pt1 | contig 13896 bp, 14 predicted proteins | sample TergutTh196P3_FD_73070 | JGI IMG/M metagenome (GOLD analysis project Ga0099364, IMG submission 73070) | Microcerotermes parvus P3 segment gut microbial communities from Pointe-Noire, Republic of the Congo - Th196 P3 | ecosystem: Host-associated > Arthropoda: Insects > Digestive system > Gut ...
GCACGGTATCAGGCGGCGCGAGGATGCAAGAAGGGATAATATCCCTTATGCAAATGGCGAAAACAAGCGGCGCGGTCAAGCGGCACAGCGACGCCGGGAACTTATATATAACCCTGCTCACAGACCCCACGACAGGCGGCGTCACTGCGAGTTTTGCAATGCAAGGCGACATACTGATAGCTGAACCCGGTGCGATCATCGGCTTTGCCGGAGCGCGGGTCGTGGAACAGACCGTCCGTAAAAAGCTGCCGCCCGGATTTCAGAAAGCTGAAGCAATGATCAATCATGGATTCCTTGACATGATATTGCCGCGCAAAGAACAACGGCAAGTAATATCAACACTGCTGGCCATGCATAGGAGGCGTATTAATGAAAACAGCATATGAGCACGTACTTGCAGCAAGAGCAAAAGACCGGCTGACAGGCCTGGACTATATTAACGGGCTTTTCACGGATTACATCGAACTGCGCGGAGACCGGCGATTCGCCGATGACCCGGCAATCGTAGGCGGACTCGCATACTTGGGTGACGTACCCGTAACAGTATTGGCAACGGAAAAAGGACACGACACAAAAAGCAGAATAAAGCGTAATTTCGGCACACCGAACCCTGAAGGATACAGAAAAGCCCTGCGACTAATGAAACAAGCTGAGAAATTCCGCCGACCCGTGATATGTTTTGTGGATACAGCCGGAGCGTTTTGCGGCATTGGTGCGGAGGAACGCGGACAAGGCCATGCGATTGCGGAAAACCTTGCGGAAATGACGGCATTGAGAACACCCGTACTGTCAATACTGATCGGCGAAGGAGGAAGCGGAGGAGCGCTTGCGCTCGCGGTAGCGGACGAAGTCTGGATGCTGGAAGGCGCCGTCTATTCAGTCATATCACCTGAAGGCTGCGCCAATATATTATGGCGGGACCCGGAAAGAGCGCACGAAGCGGCTCGGCATTTAAAACTGACAGCGGAAGAAGTGCTGGCACTGGGTGTAGTCGAAAAAACTATAAGCGAAAACGACAAAGACCACACAGCAATGTTAGAAAAACTAAAAGCGGAAATAACAGCTTGGCACACCAAAACCTCAACCCTGACCCCGGACGACCTGATAAAAAAAAGATACGAACGCTTCCGCCGCATAGGCACTGAACTACCACAAAAAGCTTGACATTTACATTATTTATGATAAATTGATAAACAGTTGCCGGTCACGGACGACAAAAAAGTGTCGCCCGCGTTAAAAGGGAATCGGGTGAAAAGCCCGAACAGTCCTGCTGCCGTGATGATGTAGCTTTTCCTTGCATGAAAAGCAACCACTGGGGAAACCCCTGGGAAGGTTGGAAAAGCATAGATGTCTAAGTCGGAAGACCTGCCTGCACGCGAACCTATAATGATTCGTATTATCACAAATCCTCACAGGATCTGGGGACTTTGTGTGTGGTAGCGTAAAGCCTTGGCAGGGGTTTACCGCGTTATTATATTCAAAGGTTTTGATCCTGTGATCAAAGCCTTTTTTATTCTATAGGAGCAAGTATGAAAATATTCATATCAGGCGGATGCAAAAACGGAAAATCATCGTATGCGCAAGACATAGCTCATAAAATGCGCAAGCCGGACGCGCCCCTATACTACCTCGCCACTATGATACCCACAGACAAAGAAGACGAAGACCGGATAATCCGGCACAAAAAAGACAGGGAAGGCTACGGGTTTGAAACGATTGAAATAGGCAGGGACATCCTCACGGCAGCAAGTAAATGTGACAAACGCGGCACATTTCTGCTCGACAGCACAACAGCCCTGCTCGCAAATGAAATGTTCCCACCCGAAAGCAGCGCCCGGCCGGACGCATACAAAAAAGTAACGGACGACTTACTGCAGCTGCTTGAGAAAATAAACAGCATAGTAATTGTTTCCGACTACATCTATTCCGACGCAATGATATACGACGAGCAAACCGAAGCATACAGACGCGCCCTCGCCCACATAGACAAAAAAATAGCCGCCGCCTGCGACACAGTAATAGAAGCCTGTTATGGAACGTTAATAACGCACAAAGGAAGACAGCAATGAGCATGATAAAAGGCTTCATAATGTCACTTGGAATGTTCTCTATAATCCCCGTCCCAAAGAACAGCTGGAATGAAAAATACATGCCAATGGTCATACCAAACCTGCCGCTGGTAGGAATCCTGACCGGGCTGATATGGTACGGACTCGCGCACCTGCTGACAAAACTCGGGACACCGCCGCTTATAGAAAGCAGCATAATACTAATCACACCCTTTATCCTAACCGGCTTTATACACGCCGATGGCTACATGGACGTAGCCGACGCCCTATTTTCCCGCAGAGACATAGAAACAAAAAAAAAGATACTAAAAGACTCGAACGTAGGAGCATTTGCCGTCGCCGCCATAACAGGGCTGATCCTACTACAGTTTAGCGCCATATATACAATACTCGACGCGCAAAAAACGCTGATAACGATTGCCTTCATACCCGCGGTATCAAGATGTGCCCCCGGAATAGCCATACTGACGCTAAAACCCATATTTGACACAGGCTATGCAGTCACATTCAAAAACAATACAAAACCACGCCACACAACATTCATATGCATACTGACCGCAATAATTCTCACAGCAGCATGGATATCTCTCGGAACCTCAGCGCTGCCCCTATTAGCCGGTATCATAATGGGACTCATAGCAACAACATACCTCTACAAACAATTTAAGGGCATGTCCGGAGACCTATCCGGCTGCATAATAACAATAAGCGAACTCACAGCCCTGCTCTGCATGGCGCTGATATGATGAGGTGCAGTAAATGATCTTAATAATAGGCGGAGCGTATCAAGGAAAACTTGACTATGCAAAAGAAAACTACCCATGCAAAACAATACATCAATGCGACCCGGAAAACCCGGAAATAGACACAACAGCGGAGATAATAAACTCCCTCCATTTGGCAGTGTTGGCACAAACGAAAGCAAAAACAGACACACTCGCCTATTTTCAAAAAAAACTCCCGGAACTAAAAGAAAAAGTACTGATATGCGACGACATCTCATGCGGCATAGTACCGATTGAACACGAAACACGCATATGGCGTGAAAACACAGGGCGCGTAATGGCACTGCTGTCCAAAAACGCGGATGAAGTAATAAGAGTGTTTTGCGGAATCGGGAGCAAAATAAAATGAAAGTACACCTTATAAGGCACGGCATGACGGAAGCGAACGAAAAACAGCTGTATTACGGCTGGACAAACATCCCACTGAGCAAACAAGGCAGGCAAGACCTCATCGCGCTAAAAGAAACCGGCATATACAAAAAAGCGGATATTTACATAACAAGCGGCCTTGCAAGAGCTGACGAATCTCTGCAAATCCTATATGGCAGAAAACCGGACATGATCATTGAAGAATTCAGGGAAATGAACTTCGGCGCCTTTGAAATGAAAAGTCATGACGAACTGAAAGACGACCCCGAATATCAGCACTGGATAGCCGGCGGAAGGAGCGCAATCTGCCCCGGAGGCGAGAGCCGCGACACATTCGTAAAAAGAGTCATGGCAGGACTGGAAAAACTCTACGACGTAAAGTCGGAATCCATCGCCCTCATATGCCACGGCGGAGTGATCGTAACCATCATGGAACACTTTTTCCCCGGCAAAAAACAATACTATGAATGGGTACCGGACAACGGCAGAGGATACATATTGGACATTGAATCCAAGCGCAAGGCACAGAACAGCTAAGAAAGGAAAGCGGAATGGCGCTCGTTATAGCCGCGGCATTTATACTGGACAGCATCATCGGCGACCCGCAAAACCCACTGCACCCAATGAGAATAATCGGCGGCGGGATAGCAATAGGCATCAGACTATACAAAAAAACCGGCATAAAAAAACCAGCCGCACAGTTTATAATTGGAGCAGCGCTGACACTGATAACCGCCGGCATGGCATACACGATCACAAAGCTGATCACATGGAACATTCACCAGATAAACAACTGGGCCGGACTGGCAGCAGAAGCAATCATCAGCTACTTCCTTATAGCACCGAAAGCACTAAAAAAAGAAAGCATGAAAGTCTACCGCGCAATAAACGACACAAACATAGAAGAAGCAAGAAAAAAACTATCATACATCGTCGGAAGAGACACGCAAAACCTGAGTATCCCCGACATAATAAAAGCAACAGTAGAAACCATCGCCGAAAACCTATCAGACGCCGTGATCGCCCCGCTGATATATATAAGCATAGGCGGAGCACCGCTCGGGATAGCATACAAAGCCATCAACACCCTCGACTCAATGATCGGCTACAAAAATGAAGACTACCAATACTTCGGAAAATTCGCGGCGCGGCTGGACGACGCGGTAAACTACATACCATCAAGGATATCTGCGATTCTGATGATAATAGCAAGCGCCATAACAGGCAATGACGCAAAAGCAGCAGTCCGCATCTTCAAAAGAGACAGAAAAAACCACAAAAGCCCAAACTCCGCACAAACCGAATCCGTCTGCGCCGGTGCCCTGGGCCTGCGGCTCGGAGGAGACAGCACCTATAAAGGAACGCTCGTAAAAAAACCAACAATAGGCGACGAAAAACACCCCCCCGCACCAAACCACATAATCGCCGCAAACCACCTCATGTACGCAGCAACAATCACCGCCGTCATAATTATTTGTACATTGCAAATTGCAATTTCTTAAACAAAACATAACTACTCAGAACCAATGTCATTTAGCTAAAGAATACCGTCATTGCGGGCTTGCCCCGCAATCCCCTGTGGGTATGAACGCAATTACGGGTTAATGCATGCAAAACTGCCGCATTCCATAGGGGATTCCGTAGCCTGCCCTGAACTAGATTCAGGGTCAAGCACGGAATGACGCGAGGGGATTGCTGCTTAACTAAATAACATTGGCCCAGAACCGATAAGGAAGACAATCATGTACAACTACGCCCACGGAGGAAACGCCGTCTACGAAAACAACCGTGAAAACACAATAGACCTCTCCGCAAACATAAACCCCCTGGGAATGCCGCAAAAAGTAAAAGACGCAATGACCCGCGAAATACCAAACTGCACACACTACCCGGACAACACCTCAGGAAAACTGCGCGAAAAAATATCCGAATATGAAAACGTAATACCAGAAATGATATTCTGCGGCAACGGCGCCTCCGATATAATATTCCGCCTGCCAAGAGCGGCACAAGCAAAAAAAATCATGATAACCGCCCCCGCATTCTCAGACTACGAAAGAGCCGCCCTATCTATTGGTGCCGAAATACACCGCCACACACTAAAACCGGCTGCACAGTTCGAACTGGACAGCGGAATCGCACAATCCGCCCGAAACGAAAAACCAGACTTAATATACCTATGCAACCCAAACAACCCCACAGGCAAACTAATGAAAACAGGGCTTATCAAAGAACTGCTTGAAAACAGTCGAGAAACAAACACAAATATCGCCGTTGACGAATGCTTTCTGGACTTCACAGAAAAAGCCGATGAACACACAAGCAAAAAATACCTCAAAAACTACCCAAACCTTATAATAATAAAAGCATTTACTAAACTATTCGCCCTGCCCGGAATCCGCCTCGGATACGCCATCACATCAAATGAAACGCTAATAGACCACATGCACAGCCACGGCCCAGACTGGCCCGTATCAAACCTTGCGCAAGCAGCAGGCATAGCAGCTCTGGAAGACGCGGAAAACTACGTAAAACAAACTATCCGGTATATATCCACAGAAAGAACAAAGATAGAAAAAGAACTGGCCCGCCTTGGCTACACTGTATACAAATCAGAAGCAAATTACGTATTCCTGCAAAACCCCTACCCCTTTGACCTGCGCGAAGAACTCGACAAAAAAGGAATAAGGATACGCTCCTGCGGAAACTACAACGGCCTCGACGGCACATATTACCGAATAGCCGTATCCACAAAAGAAAACAACGCCAAGCTGCTGACTGCCATAGGAACACTAAAATGAAAAATCTGAAAACAGGCATAACGACAGGACTATGCGCAGCAGCCGCCGCAAAAGCCGCGGCAATAACGCTCCTATCCTCACAACCAACAAAACACATAGAAATAACAGCAAAAAACGGAAAAACCATAAAACTAAAAGTGACCGATATATCACAAACAAACGGCACGGCAAAATGCGCCGTAAAAAAATACGCGGGCGACGACCCCGACGTAACAAACGGGGCAAAAATCTACGCTGAAGTCTCAAAAACAGACAAAAAAAGCATAGAAGTTGAAGGCGGCGACGGCATCGGGCGTGTAACAAAACCAGGCCTGAAAGTCCCGGTAGGAAAAGCGGCAATAAACCCTGTCCCCATGGAAATGATAAAAACAGCGATTGCGGACGCATGCAGCCTGTTCAACTATGACAGCGGAATAAAAGCTATGATCTCAATCCCCGGCGGAGCGGAAATCGCAAAAAAGACTATGAATGAAAAGCTTGGAATCATAGGCGGACTCTCAATACTGGGAACAACAGGCATAGTAGAACCTATGAGCGACAAAGCAATAATAGAAACGATCAAAGCGGAAATAGACGTCTGGGCAGCAACGGGAAAAAGAAACCTGCTCATAACCCCGGGAAACTACGGAAAAGAATTCGCATCAAAAGAACTGGGCCTGAACATAGAAAAAGCGATAAAATGCTCAAACTACATCGGAGAAACGCTGGACTACGCACGCACCAAAAACATAGACCGGCTTACGCTCATAGGACACGCGGGAAAACTGGTCAAACTAGCCGGGGGAATCATGAACACCCACTCAAGCATAGCCGACTGCCGGATGGAAATAATAGCAGCCCACAGCGCCGCAGCCGGTGCCAAACCTTCCGTAATAAAACAAATCATGGAATGCACAACCACAGAAGCCGCAATAGAAATAATGACAAACCTCGGCATAAACGAAACCGTTTGGAAAAGCATTGGAGAAAAAATAAAATACCACCTCAACACAAGAACAAAAAACAGCATAACCATAGAATACATAATCTTCACACAAGAACACGGGATACTAATAAGAGGGAAGTAGCTTCTCTGCAACCCCTTAAAAAGAACAATAAAAAGCCTCGTCATTGCGGGCCTCGAGCCAATGTCATTAAGTTAAGCCGCAATCACCCTTCCGCGTCATTCCGTGCTTGACACGGAATCCCCCACGGAGTGTGGCGTTTTGCAGACAGGAACCTGCAATTTCGCACATACTAATAGGGGATTGCGGGGCAAGCCCGCAATGACGAGAGGGCTGAGAAGTTACAGAGGAAAAACCATATGAAAGGCAAACTATACGGAATAGGAACCGGACCCGGAGACCCTGAACTCCTGACGATAAAAGCCATAAACACAATACGAAAGTGCCACATAATCGCCGTACCCGAAACCGGAAACGGTGAAAAAACAGCATACACTATAGCCGTGAAACACCTGGAAGGGAAAGAACTGCTGGGCTGCCGCTTTGCGATGGAACATGACATGGCAAAACGAAAAGAATCCCGGCAAAACGCCGCCGCGGCAATAATCAAAAACCTCGACAAAGGAAAAGACGTAGGCTTTATAACACTCGGTGACCCGACGACCTACTCAACATACATGTATGTACACGAAATCATTGCAAAAAAAGGATACGAAACAGAAATCATACCCGGCATCACATCATACGCGGCAGCAGCGGCAGCACTCGGCATCCCGCTCTGCGAAGGAAACGAAACGCTAACCCTGGCAGCAGGGCACAGCAAAGACATAGATGAAATACTGGCTCAACCGGGAAACAAAGCCATAATGAAATCCGGCGCCGGCTTAACCCGCGTGCTAAAAAAACTAAAAGAAAGCGGACACGGAGAACAAACCAAAATAGTCACAAGAGCAACAATGGACGGACAACGAATCTACAACAGCATCGAAGAATACGAAAAATCACCGGATCCCGGATACTTCACTGTAGCAATAGTAGGGAACAGATAATACGCCTTTTTCCCCGCACCGCACAAATGGACTCGAATCCCCTGTGACCGGATAATAAAGGAGACAAAATGATATATTTCATTGGCGCGGGCCCCGGCGATAAAGAACTCATCACGCTAAAAGGCCAAAAACTCCTCGCCCTGGCCGACAGCATCATCTACACAGGCTCGCTGATAAACCACGAACTGCTTGAAAACGCCAAAAACGGATGCGACCTGCACGACAGCGCAAAAATGACGCTGGAAGAAGTTATAGAAATCATGCTGCAAAACGAAAAAAGAAACCTTATCACAGCACGCCTGCACACAGGAGATCCAAGCATATACGGTGCAATAAAAGAACAAATCGACATACTAGCGCAAAACGACATCCAATACGAAATAATACCGGGCGTCAGCTCATTTACCGGCGCCGCCGCCGCGCTTGGCAAAGAATACACCCTGCCCGGAGTCAGCCAAACGGTGATACTGACAAGAATGGAAGGCAGAACACCCGTCCCCGAAAAAGAAAAAATCTCCAAACTTGCCGAAATACAAGCCTCAATGGCGATATTTCTATCCGGCGCCATGCTAAAAGACCTGTCCGAAGAACTGATCGAAGGCGGCTATCCCGTGGACACCCCCGCCGCAATAGTATACAAAGCCACATGGCCGGACGAAAAAATCATAAAAACTACGATCGAAAAACTGCCGGACGCAGGAGCAAAAGAAAACATAAGCAAAACAGCGCTTATATTAGTCGGAAACTTCCTCAATGGCGAATACGAACGCTCGCAGCTATACAACCCGGAATTCACACACGGCTACCGAGCAGGAAAAAACAGCAATGAATAAAATAATCATCCTCTCATTCACAGAAAAAGGAAAACACCTCGCGGACGAAATAGCAAAAAAAATAAAAACAGAACACAAAGACGCGGACGTCACATCAAACAGAACTGAAAAACCCGCAGAATACATAAAAACAGTATTCAAAACCGGAAATGTTCTAATATTCGTTGGCGCCGCGGGAATCGCAGTCAGAACGATCGCCCCGTATATAAAAAACAAAACCACCGACCCGGCAGTCATCGTGATAGACGAAACAGCGGAATTCGTGATCCCCATCCTCTCAGGCCACATAGGCGGAGCTAACCGGCACGCCCGCGAAATAGCCGCGCTGATCGGCGCAACCCCGGTAATAACAACAGCCACAGACACAAACAACGCATTCGCAATAGACGAATATGCCATAGAAAACGGCTATGCCATAATAAACCCGGAATCAATAAAATACATATCAGCAGCCATACTAAAAGGCGAAAAAATAGGCCTCCACACCGACCACGAACTAAAAAACCCACCCAACTCTCAACTCCTGGAAGCTCCCCACTCCCCGCATCCCCGTCCCCAACTCTCAACTCTCAACTCTCCACTCTCAACTATCAACTCGGGCGCCCTAGCGGCCGATGACGCCCCGGATTCCGGCGTGTGCATCAGCCTCGACATAATAAAAAAACCCTTCAAAAAAACGCTCAACCTCGTGCCAAAATGCTATCACATAGGAATAGGCACAAGAAAAAACACGGATGTGGAACAGCTTGAGGAATTCGTACTTGAAACCCTGACAAACCTGTCAATACCGTTGCAAGCCGTGGCGACCATATCATCCATCGACATAAAAAAAGACGAAAAAGCAATAACCGCCATATCCGAAAAAAACCAAATACGCTATATAACATACAGCGCGGACGAACTAAACAAAACGGCCCGCAGATTCGAGCAATCGGAATTTGTAAAAGAAACGACAGGAACAGGAAACATCTGCGAAGCAGCGGCATACCTGACAGCAAAAAACAGCGAAAAAAACCAGCAGGAACCCACGATGGTATTACCAAAAACAGCAAAAAACGGAATGACATTGGCAATAGCAAAAGAAACGTGGAGGGTCTCCATTGGAATTGATAATGACAGGGCTTGACCATAAACGCGCAAGCCTTGAAACCAGAGAAAAATTTGCGCTGACAAACGAAAAGACCGGGCAAATCCTCAAGGCGCTGAAAGACGTCGGCATTGTCGGAGGAAACGTACTCATCTCCACATGTAACAGAACGGAATTCTACGCCTCAGTCCCCGAAGCGGGACGGTTTGAAGCTGCAAAAACGCTGTGCAAAGCCCTTGACAGGGAATACAGTGAATACAAACACATCTTCACAGAAAAAACAGGCGCGCAAGCCATAGACCACCTATGCCGCGTAGCCTCCGGCATCGACTCGCAAATCATGGGCGACGACCAGATAATCACCCAGACGCGTGAAGCATTGGAACTATCGCGAAAAATAAAATGCGCCGACAGCTACATAGAAACAATGTTCAGATACTCAATACAAGCAGCAAAAGCAATTAAAACAAACGTGATCCTAAAAACGCTCGGAGCCGACTCCGTGCCGGACAAAACCATAGAAAAACTAAAAACACTTATCTCAGCAACTGACGCCGCAACCGTAGCAACCAAAAACTATCCACTCTCAACTCTCAACTCTCCACTCTTAACTTGCCTTGCAGGCCTCAGCGCCGTAGTAATAGGCAACGGACAAATAGGAAGGCACGTTGCGCAGCTCCTGATACACGAAAATGTGAATGTCACACTAACCCTGCGCGAATATAAAAAAGGCATTATCATAGTACCCGACGGTGCAAAAACGATAAGCTACAGCGAAAGATACAAAGCGATAAACAACGCGGACATAGTAATAAGCGCCACAAGAAGCCCGCATTACACGCTCAATTACAAAGAGCTAAGCGGACTTGACAAGATACCGGGAATAATTATCGATTTAGCGGTACCAAGAGATATTGACCCAGAAATTGAAGAAATCCCCGGCACAAAACTACTTACAATTGACGACATCTCCGGCAAAAACCGCACCCTCCCCCCGGAAAGCGCGGCAGAAATAGAAAAAATCATAAAAACCCACACCGAAAAATATAACAACTGGTTAAAATACAAAGAAAGCAACAGATTAAAACCCTCTTCGTCACTGCGGGCTTGACCCGAAATCCCCCATGCCCCCTTCGCTGCCTGTCCGCAGACAGGCATACGAAGGAGGTGCTACCCGCAGGCGGCGGGGGTTGTACCTCGAACGCAAGGTTGGGGAGCAGTTACTAAAAAAGGAGCCATATGAAAATATACGCAATCGGCATCGGCCCCGGCGACGCCTGTCACCTCACGCCAAAAGCAAAAGAAACAATACAGCAAAGCAGCGTAATAGTGGGCTACACAGGATATATAAACCTGATCCCCGAACTGACAAAAGGAAAAGAAATCATCTCAACAGGGATGAAAGGCGAAGCCGCGCGATGCGAAGCCGCCATAAAAGAAGCTCTCAAAGGCAAGCAAGTCAGCGTAATATCCGGCGGGGACGCAGGAATCTACGGCATGGCATCGCTGTTGTGCGAACTTGCCGAGAACAACCCCGAAATAGAAATAGAAATAATCCCCGGCATCACAGCGGCGACGTCAGCAGCAGCAATATTAGGATCCCCGCTGACAAACGATTTTGCCGTCATAAGCCTGAGCGACCTGCTGACGCCGTGGGAAACAATAGAAAAAAGGCTCGAAGCCTGCAACGCCGCCGACATGGCAATATGCCTGTATAACCCCGGGAGCAGCAAAAGAAGCGACTATCTCGAAAAAGCCTGCAACATAGCGCTTAAGCACAAACCACCCGAAACAAAATGCGGCTTCGTCCGAAACGCATTCAGAAACAGCGAAACAGAAAGCCACATATGCACCCTCTCGGAACTGGCAAAAACACAAGTGGACATGTTCACAACAGTAATAATCGGAAACTCCTGCACAAAAATAATAAAAGGCAAACTAATCACCACCAGAGGATACAGAGAAGTTGAGAGTTGAGAGTTGAGAGTTGAGAGTTGAGAGTTGAAAGTTACTGCTCAGACCCAATGTCATTAAGTTAATGAATACCGTCATTGCGGGCTTGCCCCGCAATCCCCTGCGGGTATGGGCGAAATTACGGGTTCCTGTTTGCAAAACTGCCGCATTCCATAGTGGATTCCTTGTCAAGCACGGAATGACGCGGTGGGTGATCGCCGCTTAACTAAATGACATTGGCTCAGACCCAACTGGAAAATGGTATCGACAACCTGCGACCAGCAACAATTGAAAGCTAAAAGCTAAGGCAAGGAGCAGTTGACTATGAAAATCCTAATATTCGGAGGAACAACAGAAGGCCGCAAACTATCAGAAATACTATCAAAATCAGGCCACAAAATAACACTCTCCGTAACCACCCAATACGCCGCAACCATAGCAACCAAAAACTCTCAACTCTCAACTCTCAACTCTCCACTCCCCGAAGCTCTCAACTCTCAACTCTTCACTTCCCGAAGCTCCCCAAAGCTCCCCAAAGCTCTCAACGCTCCACTCGCCGAAAGCGAAATGCTCGAACTGCTGAAAAAAAACGACTTCGACTGCGTCATAGACGCCACACATCCATACGCAGCCGCAGCCACGCAGAATATCAAATCAGCCTGCCGAGCCGCCGGAATAAAATACCTTAGACTCATAAGGCCGGAAAGCGCCCTAAACCCAAATATACAATACGTCCCAGATGCCGCCTCCGCCATTGAAACGCTCAACGAAAACGATGAAAAAGCGCTGCTGGCGATAGGCAGCAAAGAACTGAAAGCATTCACAAACGTCAAAAACTACACGCAGCGCCTGTTCATCCGTATACTCCCGATGCAAGAATCACTGAAAAAAGCCTATGACCTCGGATATAGCGGGCCAAACATAATATGCATGCAAGGCCCTTTCGATAAAGAAATGAACATTGCCTCTATAAAAATGACCGGAGCGAAATACCTGATCACAAAAGACTCGGGAGATATCGGAGGATTCGAAGCAAAAATATCGGCAGCCGAGACAATGGGATGCAAAATAATAGTAATAGCGCGCCCGGAAAAAGAAACAGGCAGCACATACAGCGAACTGCTTGAAACATTCGGCATTAAGGAAAACAATAAAGAAAACGAAACCGAAAAAACGTCATATAAGAGCAAAATCCCACCTACACATAAAAACCCGGAATCGTCATTTTTTCCATTGTTTATTAACATAAAAAATAAAACCATACTCGTGCTTGGTGGCGGGAAAGTAGCCGAGCGCCGGATAAAAACACTAATACCATACGATGCCGATTTAGTAGTAATATCGCCAAAAGTTACTGAATACATCAAAACCGCAGCCGAACAAGGAACGATATGCCTATTGGAAAGAAAATACGAAAAAGGCGATATAATAGGCCTTGATCCAATTCTCGTAATCGCGGCAACAGACGACAGGCAAACAAACAGGGAAGCAATGAAAGAAGCCGAAAAACTAAATACACAGATATCAGTCGCCGATTGCCGCGAAGAATGCACATGCTACTTCCCTGCGATTGCGGAAAACGAAAGCTTCATCGCAGGACTCATATCAAAAAACGGCGACCACAAAGGCGTAAAAAAACTGGCCGAGAAAATAAGGAGCATGTTGAACATATGAAAATACGTATAGGAAGCCGCGACAGCGTATTAGCGATAAAGCAAACAGGGATTGTCATAAAAGCGGTAAAAGAAAAAAATCCGGACATCGAATTCGAGCATGTGAAGATAAAAACGACCGGAGACAAAACACTGGACAGAAACCTCGACGAAATAGGCGGCAAAGGCTTGTTTATAAAAGAACTTGAACAAGCCCTCACCGACGGAATTATCGATATAGCAGTCCACAGCTATAAAGATATGCCCTATGAGGAAACGGAAGCCCTGCCTATAGTAGCCCTATCAGAACGAGAATCGCCGTTTGACGTACTTGTACTACCGCAAGGCAAAGTC
>Ga0099364_10009043_pt1 | contig 13896 bp, 11 predicted proteins | sample TergutTh196P3_FD_73070 | JGI IMG/M metagenome (GOLD analysis project Ga0099364, IMG submission 73070) | Microcerotermes parvus P3 segment gut microbial communities from Pointe-Noire, Republic of the Congo - Th196 P3 | ecosystem: Host-associated > Arthropoda: Insects > Digestive system > Gut ...
TTGATGTATAGTAATCGCAGTTTTTGTTTCTTCTGCTGCAATAACCACAGCTTCCCGCTCTCCTTGTCTTGGTTTCATTTCCCGCAATAAATATAAATGTTTTTGCTTCATCAAGTTTTTCAGCCAAACTCTGTTTATTGATACAAGTTTGACCGTTGTCCTCGGATTGATGTAACTCACGGGAATTGATAAACGCTAATCCCCAATTATCGCTTTCATTCCATTCATATAGTTTTTGTACCGCATCATTATCGCCGTCCCAATCCGCCGCTATGTATGTAAAAATTCTTTCACTCATAAAATTAATAAACTCCTTCTCTATTTATGTTTTATAAAGTATTTTATCATATCCTCAAGACACTGTCAACTTGATTTTTATTTTTTGCCCCGGAATTAAATGAATTATATATGAGTTTTTGCTATATTACAGCGTATTTATAAATTTTTCATAAAATATTTACCATTGAGTATACTTACTATATTGATTTTTTTAAAACAAATAATATATTATTAATATAGAGGCATAATAGATGTATTCTGAAAGTCCCTCTGTTTTGGGAACAGCTATGATGTTTAAATTAGTCTATATTAATAATACAAAGGAGTTTTTAGTTATGAATAAACAAAGAAAGATGGCCTGTATAATCTTATTTTCTCTGATTGTTTCGATTTTTTCTTTTATAAATGTGTCCGCAGACGTTTCTACGCTTAGAATTGGCGATGAAATAGGAAATGTCCTGAACACAGACATCAAAACTTTTATCAACGGTCACAGGATACCCAGTTATAATATCAACAACAGGTCTGCGGTTCTTATAAAAGATTTAGTAAATTACGGATTTAATTCGGTTTATAATGACCAGACCAGAACATCAAGCGTAACTTTCAATCCGAGTAAAAGAGTTACGCCTTTGACAGATTTTGACGAAACCACCGGACTTGTCGGCACAGTAGCTTTCAGATATGTATATACAGATATTGTTGCGTTTGTGAACGGCAACCGCGTAGAAAGTTTTAATATCAAAGGCAATCTCGCGATATTTTTCGCTGATTTGCGCGATTACGGAACTTTTTCGTGGAGTGAGTCAACAAGAGAATCAAGATTTACATCCAGTAAGCCCGTAACAGGTTTAACACTCAGCAGAACGGCAGTAACTATGAGAGTGAACGACTCTGCGGTCAGACTGACCGCGACAATAGCTCCCGCCGACGCTACAAATAAAAGCGTTACATGGAGTTCTTCAAACCCAAATGTAGCCCGTGTTTCTGACGGGAATATAACCGCTATCGCTCCCGGGACTGCGGTAATAACTGCTACGTCGTCAAACGGAATAACCGCGACTTGCACGGTAACGGTAAATCCGGCAACGGTTGCGGTAACAGGAGTTACGCTTAACAGAGAAACGGCAGCACTGACAGTCGGGGAAGTGTTTACATTGACCGCGACAATAGCTCCCGTTGACGCTACGGATAAGACTTTGACGTGGACATCATCACATCCGCGTATAGCTTCGGTTTCCGACGGCGTTGTAACAGCTATTGCCGCGGGGACAGCGACAATAACAGTAACATCATCAAGCCGAAATATAGTCGCGAGATGCACGGTGACGGTACAGCCTGCAATACCTGACGTTACCAATATAACGCTCGACAGAACGACATTGACAATAGCATTAAACGGTTGGGCTCAACTTACGCCGACTATAACGCCTTCAACCGCCGCAAATGTAGCTCTGACATGGACTTCTTCAAATAATAATGTGGCAACCGTTCAAAACGGCTATATATTGGCTGTCAGTGCGGGAACTACGACAATAAAAGTTACGGCTCCGAACGGAAGATTTGCGGAATGTACCGTAACAGTATCGGCAGCAAGCGCAATAACGAATATTACACTTCCGTCAACGGCAACAGTGGGACTAAATCAAGGAGTTGAGTTAATTCCTACTATATTGCCCGCGACTGCCACAACTAATCCTAATCTGACATGGACTTCTTCTAATCAAAATATAGCGGTAGTTTACAACGGTTATGTAGTGGGAATCGCTTTAGGAACTGCAACAATAACAGTAGAAGCTCCAAATGGAGTAAAAGCAACGTGTACTGTAACGGTAACGGCAGCAAGCGCAATAACAAGTATTACTCTTGACAAGACGACTGCAACATTGGAAATGGGACAAGGAACTCAATTAACTCCTACTATATTGCCTGCGACTGCCGCAACTAATCCTAACTTGACATGGAGTTCTTCAAATAATAGTGTGGCGATTGTTCAAAACGGCTATGTAGTGGGTCTCACCGCCGGAACTGCAACAATAACAGTGACAGCACCCAATGGTATAAAAGCGACTTGTACTGTTACAGTAACGGCAACAGGTACAAGTGGAGTGACAATTAGCCCAAGTTCATCGACAGTAACAGTAGGGGGATTTACTATATTGACAGCAACAGTAACTTCAACAACCGCTACGACTACAGGATTAGTTTGGAGTTCTTCTAATACAGCAATAGCTACAGTTTCTGGTTTGGACTTTAATAACTTAACTGGATTTGTACAAGGTCATACTCAAGGAACTGTGATAATAACATTATCCACGGCAACTGGAGTAGTATTAGCAACAGCAACTGTTACGGTAACACCCTAAATAAAAGCATTGATTCTATATATTAAGGGTGAACAAAGTTCGCCCTTATAATTTGAGGTTTAGGACATATCCATTATGTAGGGACGCCATATATGGCGTCCCTACTCACGTTTCCCCTTACTTTTCTTCCACTCTTCAATCTGCTCCATTCGTTCTTTTACTCGTGATTCCTGACCTTGAACTGTGGGTTCGTAATATTTACGTCCCGCAAGCGAATCGGGCAGACACCGCATATCTGTGAGCTTTTCGTCCATATCATGAGCGTAGACATATCCTTTTCCGTAATTAAGCTCCTGCATCAACTTTGTCGGAGCGTTCCGCAAATGCAGAGGCACAGGCTCGGCTATCATTTTCTGCGCGTCGATTTTGACGCGCTCGTATGCAATATACAAAGCATTTGACTTTGGCGCGATGGACATATATGTTACAGCGTGAGTTAGATGTACTGCGCACTCCGGCATACCGATAAAATGACACGCCTGATACGCCGCTACCGCGATTTCCAATGCGCGACTGTCAGCCATTCCTATGTCTTCGCTCGCGAAACGCACAATTCGGCGAGCCACATATAACGGATTTTCCCCCGCTTCCAACATTCGAGCCAACCAATAAATCGAAGCGTCCGCATCGCTGTTACGCATGGATTTATGCAAAGCCGAAATAATATTATAATGCTCCTCGCCGTTTTTATCGTACAGCAGGGATTTTTTGTTTATGCACTGCTCTATAATTTCTATTGTCACCGTTACGCCCGCTTCGCTCATTTCACCGTTGAGTATGACCATCTCCAATGTCCCTAACGCGACTCGTGCGTCACCGTTGGCGAAAGCGGCAATCATTCCGAGCATATCTTCAGTTATGTCAACATTCTGACCGCCGAATCCTTTGGAAGAAGATAATGCCTGTTTCAAAAGAAACATCAAATCGTCCCGAGTGAGAGTGTTTAATACAAACACTTTACAGCGTGACAATAGAGCAGAATTAACCTCAAACGACGGATTTTCCGTAGTCGCTCCGATGAGCGTGATACTGCCTTTTTCCACAAAAGGCAAAAATGCGTCCTGTTGAGCCTTGTTGAACCGATGAATTTCGTCTACAAACAATATAGTTTTACTGCCCATATGACGCATTTTTTCGGCGTGGGACATAACATCTTTTATTTCTTTAATCCCGCTTGTCACCGCGCTGAAATTGATAAATTCTGACTTGGTATTCCCCGCGATAATCTGCGCGAGAGTAGTTTTGCCAACTCCGGGCGGTCCCCAAAAAATCATGGACGAAATTTGGTCGCTGTCAATAAGTCGGCGAAGTGCTTTTCCTTCGCCGAGAAGATGCTGCTGTCCCGCAAACTCATCAAGCGAAGTCGGACGTATTCTGGCGGCGAGAGGACTTTTCAGTTCCTGCGCGTCAAAAAGTGATTGTTGATTCATATATAATATCCACCGATATTTAATTAAATTTGAATATAGTCATATACGGGGAGGCAAAAACACCCGTCAAGCTTAACACCTGACACCCTCTTTACGAAAGAGGGATTTTTAGCATTACGCATTAAAATAATAACATAAACAAGTTCTTTTTTCAATTCAAATTTTGTAAATTTTTGTTCTGTTTATATTAAAATACAGAATTTTTGGGATAAAATTTATATAATTTAACAGCCTTATCTTGACAAACATGAAAAATTTTAGTATAATAAATATTACAATCTATAATAATTCTAAGGAGTTGCAGATATAATGAAAAAAATAATTAAAGGCAAAACATGTAATACCGAAACAGCCGAACAGCTTGGCACAAAATATGTCGGTATGTTTGGGCAAGCCGACGGATATGAGGAGCAACTGTATATAACGAAAACCAAGCAGCACTTTATATACGGCAACGGCGGTCCCGAAAGCAAATATATACAACCTACGATTGAGTTGCTTACAGATACAGAAGCCGAAGCATGGAAAAAAGAAAACATCAAAAAAACTAAAAAATAGATATTACTGCGGGATAATTATCAAAAATTTATAAAACAAGTGAGGTATGTTTATAATCATGATTAAAGTTTTAGTTTGGTGCGAAAATATTCAAAATAAGACACAGGATGACGTAAAAGCTGTTTATCCTGAAGGTATGCACAATACAATCGCCGACTTTTTAGCTAAAGACCCGAATATTTCAGTTGAAACCGCGACTCTTGACGACCCAAACTGCGGCATAACCGAGGAAAAGATTTCTAAAATCGACGTTGTATTATGGTGGGGACACGTTGGACACGGGCAAGTGCCAGACGAAGTTGTAGAATTGCTGTATAAAAATGTCGTGAACAGAGGTATGGGTATAATTTGCTTGCACTCGGCGCATTATGCAAAAATATTCAAACGTCTTATGGGAACTTCGTGCGGTCTCAAGATTCCGCCTCCGGGGTTCGGAGCGGAAAAGCTTTGGACATTATTGCCGGGGCATCCGATAGCGGCAGGGATTCCGAATCCAGTGGAAATCGAAGTTGAAGAATGTTACAACGAATATTTCGATATTCCGCAACCTGATGAACTGGTTTTCAATGCGGCATTCGCCAACTGCGGGTCTTTCCGTGGCGGCGCGGCATATCACCGAGGACGCGGCAAAGTCTTTTATTTCCAACCGGGGCATGAAACATTCCCTATATTCCGTCAAAAGGAAATACAGGAAATTATATTTAATGCCGTATATTGGGCAAACAATAAAACAAGAGGGCAATAAAATATATTCCGATAATATTAAACCTCTTCGGAAATCAAATCAACATAAAGATTTTGTGCCGAAAGCCCTCTTTCGTAAAGAGGGTAGCACGAAGCACAGCGAGTGACGGGTGTTTTTGTCTCCCCGAACAACACTTGTAATCACAAAACACCCGCCGCGGCGGCACCCTCTTTACAAAAGGGGGCGGGGAAACTAATTTCCGAAGAGGTCTAATAATATTTTGATTTTTATGGGTTCAAATTTCACGAATGAATACATGGGTTTAAATTTCAGGGGCGACCGAGGGCGGTCGTCCCTACAAAAAATCTAAATTGCCATAAAAAAAGTGTTGACAAAAATTTTACTCTGTGTTATAATTAAAAATAGGGTAGCGTCCATAATAAAAAACGCGCATTACAGCACATATAAAAAAATTGAATAATCTGTAAAAGGGGGAGATACCCATAATAAAAAACGAAAACCACGAAAGTCAAATTTTTGAAGTTACAGACGAATTCGGTAACGCTTATACAAAAACGTATCGCAAACGTGCATTAGGATTGATTAAAAAAGGTCGGGCGCGTTTGATAAGCGAAAACAGAATTTGCTTGACGTGTCCGCCGATTAATATAAATAATAGTAATAATATCATACATGATAATGATATTTCGGAGGATATAAAAATGGATAATAATAATTTCAGGTTTGTAAATCAAAATGAAAACAGTAATACAGCTACACAAATAATAGATTTCGCAAAAGGTCAAATCGCAAAATTGACTGAAAATTCGGCTCTTGTTGGATATGAAACGGAAATTGCGGAAGGCATAATTGACGTGATGAAAGAATTAATTGAAGCGGCAGTCAGAATTGAAGCGATTAACTCATTGGAAAGATTGAATATAGATAATCCTGACGTTCTAAGAGATATTTTCAATGACAGTCTTTTCAAGTAAAACAAGAGAGATTAATAAAAAATTTTAGGGCGGGAATATCCCGCCTTATTTTTTGTGGTTAAATAAAAAATGCAATCTTGACACGGGGAGTACAATAATGATATAATGAATTAATTAGATTGTGTTATATTAACGCGCAGTGCTAATTGTTTCCTCAAGCAATATATATCATATTCTATAAAACACCCGCCGCTGCGGTGGCACCCTCTTTTGTAAAGAGGGTAGGAGTTTTGGCGTATTTCCTTTGTTTTTATTTTATTTCAAAATAGCATTGCACGTTATATTATTAATATTTATGAAAGACGAGGATAATATTATATATGAAAATAGCGATTATCGGCGCGGGGAGTTCATATACTCCCGAATTAATATTAAAACTCAGCGAAATGACCGAACAGATACCCGTATCAGAAATAGCGTTGATGGATATAGACGAAAACAGGCTCTCTATTATGTACGGATTCTGTCAGAGATACGCAAAAGCTCTTAGTTTTTCTGTGGAATTTACAAAAACGAAAGATAAACGCAAAGCAATAGAGGGTTCAAGCTTTGTTGTCACTCAGATACGTGTAGGCGGTAACAAAGCGAGGATATTAGATGAAAAAATACCGATTTCGCATGGATTAATCGGTCAGGAAACAACGGGGGCGGGCGGATTTATGAAAGCTTTGCGGACAATTCCGTCTATGGTTGAAATTGCCGACTGCGTAACGGAAACGGCTCCCGACGCATGGATAATTAACTATACTAATCCCACAGGCTTGGTCGCCGAAGGAGTATATAAAGCGACAAAGGCAAAAATAGCGGGGCTGTGTTCAGGCGGTATGTTTCCCGCTAACTGGACCGCTTCGGCTTTAGGCGTTGACGCCGCGCAGGTACGCTATGACTACGCAGGGCTTAATCACATGAATTTTGCCTATAATATCACTGTAAAAGGCAAAGTTCTCACAAAAGACGAACTTGAAAAAGTAATCGAATATTCAGGCGGCGAATACGCTGACTTGATGAAAAAAATCGGCGCGGTTGCAAGCCCTTATTTAGGCTATTATTATAATACAAAAAGCACGGTCGAATGGCAATCGAAATCGCCTACGACACGGGGAGAAGATGTTTTGGCTCTCGAAAAAGAAATATTCGCAGGTTACGCCGATGAAAATAATAATCAGGTGCCGCAGGCGTTATACAAACGGGGCGGCGGCGGTTATTCTGACGTCGCTATAGGCATGATAAATGCCATTTATAATAATATTGACACGTTTACAGTAGTGAATGTGCCGAATAACAGCGTTTTGCCGTTTTTGCCGAATGACGCGGTTATCGAAACGGCGTGTATGGCTAACGCAAGCGGTATAAAAAGCCTTACGATAAGCCCTCCTCACAAGTCCGTATGGGGATTGATTGCAGCTGTAAAAAATTATGAGCTGCTCGCCGTCGAGGCGGCGTTGACAGGCTGCCGCGATACGGCTCTTTTAGCTCTTGTTGCTCACCCTCTCGCAGGGGATTATGATACGGCGAAGCCTTTGTTAGATGAACTTTTGGAAGCTAACAGAGAATATTTGCCGAAATTTTTTTAAATATCTGCGTAACCGTAAAATTAGGCATATATAAAAGAACGTATAGAGCTAATTTAAAACCTCTTTACGAAAGAGGGCAGGAGTTTTGGCATATTTTCTCTTGTTTTTTCTTGTTTCAAACAGCACTATGCATTAAAATAATATAGGTGTAAATGATGAATATAAAATATTGTTTGGGAATTGACCAAGGCGGGACTAAAACAGACGCCGTAATTATAAACAGCGAGGGCGACATACTTTCGAGAGGACAGTCGAGCGGGGCGTGTTATATATATTCGGGTATGGACGAAGCCATGAACAGGATTCGGGAAGCGTCGGAACAGGCAATAACAGAAGCGAATATTTCTGTCGGCGATATAGATGTTATTGTTTCTTGTATGACGGGAGCAGACTGGGACTTTGAATATGATTTGTTAAAAGAAAATTTGCAAAAGCTGTTTCACGGCAAAAATATACTCGTCTATAATGACAGTATAGCAGGGCTTCGAAGCGGGAGCGATTCTTTCCAAAGCGGAATTGTGGTCATGGGTACGGGAGGTAATATCGCACTGCGGAACAAAGACGGCGAACAGTTTATTTACGGATATTATCTTTCAAGTGAATATCAGGGCGCGTCGTCTTTGGGACACAAAGGCTTTAATGCCGTTATAGATGCGTCTGTCGGGATAGGCGAGCCGACTTCGCTGACTTTACCTGTATTGAAATATACGGAAACTGAAAATCCCGAAGAACTGCTTATTAAAGTTACTATGGGCAAAATATCCGTTGAGTATAAAAATTTGTCCCCGATTGTTTTTGAACAAGCGGAAAAAGGAGATAAAGTATCGCAGAAAATTATAGCGGAAACTGCAAGTCATCTTACGCGCTGTATTACTGCGGCTGCTTTGCGTTTGGAGATTGACTTAAACGAATTTGAACTTGTACTGTCGGGGGGAATGTTCAAGGGCAAAGGATATCTGATGTCGGAGCAATTAAGAAAAAATTTCGCGGACTATCCTAAGATGAAAATTACAGACGGACGATATGAACCCGTTGTCGGCGCGGGGTTATTGGGATTGGACGTTTTTTATGACCGCCGTATACCCGATACAGTGATGAACAGGATAGAACATGACTGCAAAAAACTGGATTTGATAAGAAAATAACTTAAAGGAGTTGAATTTAATTATTAACTGGAGAGAAAAGTTAGATATTTTTATGTCGGATTTTGAACATATCAACGATGTAATCGGAATTTTGGTTTGCGGAAGTTATGTTACGGGAAATCCCTCGAATCACTCGGATTTAGATGTTCACATATTGCTTGATAATAGTGTTGAATACAGGGAACGGGGAAACAGGATTATTGACGGATTATTAATTGAATATTTCGCTAATCCGCCGAAGCAAATTATAAAATATTTTACTGATGATTTAAAAGACAAAAGTTTGATGTCGCAGACGCAATTTGCTACAGGAAAAATCTTACTTGATAAAAACGGGGAAGTAAAAGCATTAAAAGAAAAATCTATACAGATGATTGACGATTATTATAAGAATGACAATGCGGCTATGTCTGAATCGACAAAATATTTTCTTTGGGATATGCTTGATGATTTGCAGGACGCCTACGAAAATAATAAAACTGACTTTGACTTTTTGTATTTTAATCTTTTAGACAAAATGATTTTTAATTACATGAATTGTATAAACAGACCGTATTCTTTCAAGTCAATATTGGGGAATATAACTGACAATATAGTCAGAAAAAAATATTTACTGAGAGAATTGCCTGATACAGCCATAAGCGACTTAATCGCAAAATCTGTTCAAGCGGTCAACAAGAAAGATAAAATGGAATTATACCAAAGTTTAGCCCATGAAATTCTTGATAAATTCGGCGGATTTGACGTTGATAAATATAAATTGAAATCGGATTTGGACACATGATTTTCAGAATTTTATAAAAAGCAATCAAAAAAATAATTTAATATTATAAAGTAGGTGTTTATATGAATATAGTCGTTAAAGAAAGCTACGAGGAAATGTCCTCTGCGTGCGCTGAATACATAGGCGAATATATTAAAGCAAATTCGGGTAAAGTGCTTTGCTTTGCCGCAGGAGATACGCCTTTGGGAATATTGCAAAATCTTATCAAGATGCAGGAAAAAGGCGAAATAAATCTTGCTTCGATGTATTACGCGGGACTTGATGAATGGGTGGAACTGGGATATGAGGACAAAGGCTCGTGCAAACAATTCATGGAGGATAATTTTTATACTCCCGCGAAAATTCCCGTTGAAAATATACGGGTATTCGACGGAAAAGCAAATCCTGACGAAGAAACAAAAGCCGTTCTTGAGTTTATAAAAAATAAAGGCGGACTCGGAATGGCGGTACTCGGTATAGGCATGAACGGTCACATCGGATTTAACGAACCGGGAACTTCCGTTGATTTCGCGGGCGGCAAAATATTGCTTTCGGAATCGTCCGTAACTGTCGGACAAAAATATTTTAACAAGAAATATAACTTGAAATACGGCGTGACATTGGGAATAAAAACGCTTGTTGAATCTGAAAAGGTCGTATTGATTGCGAACGGCGAAAAGAAAGCGGATATAGTGGCAAATTCGCTTAAAGAAAAGGAAAATCCCGCATTTCCCGCATCTTATTTGACAACTCACTCTGATTATCATGTATTTTTGGATAATGCGGCATATTTTAAAATAAAATCTTAATTTTTGGGAGGTTATATTTTGGAGCAAATTCAAAAAAATAAAATTAAAAGTATTATTATGATTTCGCTTGCGGTTATTACTATTTTTATGCCTATGTTATTATTATTTATTGTGGGCGAAGCAGCCCATGATTTGGACGGAGAACTCGATTATGAACGCCCGTCTTTTAATATAAGCGGATTTTTCGACAGAAGTTTTCAGAGTGAATTTGAAAACTGGTTTTCGACGAAATATCCGTTAAGACCTGAAATAGTTGAGTTATACGGAGAATTTGTTGTATTAAAAGACTCTGTTAATATAAATTTTATGAGAAATACGCAACAGCGACCTGTTCCCGCTCCTGTCAGCACTGTCATATCTAACGATATAACAGAAGAAAATGAACTGCTTGAACATGAAGAACAAATAGAAGTAATTGAAGAAGTTATAATCGAACCGAGATTTCCCGAATATGTTATGCCTGAGGAAGATTTGCGCGACCCCGAGGGATACAGAGGCACAGACCATGTTATAATAGGCAAGAACGGTGCTCTTTATGAAAACGGCTATATAAATGAATTATACGGATTTGCGAGGAAATACAGGGACGTGACAGATGAAAACCTCATAAATCGGGTAAATATATTAAAAAATATTCAGGACGAACTTAAAACAAGAGATATTGCTTTCTGCGTTGTTATAACGCCGAGCAAGGCGTCGGCTATGCCCGACCACATTCCCGATTGGTATATGGACAGATTCCAAATCGAAGAGGACTATGTGCGTCCGTATATCCGTTTTGTAAATTTTCTTGAAGAAACAGGCGTGTATTTTGTCGATTCCACAAGCCTTTATAATTCGATTGGATTGACGAATACTTTCCCGAAAACGGGGATACACTGGAATAAATTTGCTTCTTTTGAAACCAGCGCGGCTATAATCGCGGAATACGAGCGACAGACGGAAACTGAGGTAAAACGCCTTGCGGCCGATGAAATCAGGTTCAGCCAAAATCCCCCGGGATTCGGCAATCCCGAAATGGATATTTTCGGCATAGTCTATTCGGGAAGAAGAAACGAGCGTGAAAACGCGATTGTTGACGAGAGATATTACTGGCCCGAAGTATATACGGCTAACAGAGATAAGCCGAGTATACCCCATATGACTATTCAGGGCGGAAGTTTTACGGGCGACTTTTTCCATTATTTTCAAGCGTTTGGAATTGCTTCAAGTGTAACCGGCATTTATTATAATAACAGTGGAAACATGAATATAAACTGGGCGAGAGAATTACGCAGGACAAGCTATGTAGTGCTTGAGGTCAACGAACAGTTCATATATAACATGGGCGGCAACGCTCCCTCTTGGGGACAAAACGATATTATAATACTGCCTTTAGGTAACAATATAATTGATTCGCTGTATGACCATTTAATTGAAAATCTCGTGCAAAATTAATAATAAATTCAGGAGATATAAAATATGATTTTTAGTTCAACCATTTTTTTATTTATTTTTCTGCCTATAAATTTACTGCTCTATTATGTAATACCAAAAAAACTTTTGACTGTCAGAAATTTGCTGCTGCTCTGCACTTCTTTGCTTTTTTATTCTTGGGGCGAGCCTTTGATTGTATTTGTAATGCTTTTGTCAATTTCGGCAAATTACGGCTTCGGGCTTTGGATTGACAAAGTTAGAGAAGATAAAGTTCAAAGAAAGCTTTCGATAATATTAACTTTGGTTTTCAATATAGGTCTGCTTGGATATTTCAAGTATTTTAACTTTTTTGTAGATAATATAAACGGAATTTTCGGCACGGGCTTCGCGTCTCAAGTCGCTCTGCCTATCGGAATATCGTTTTATACTTTTCAAATTATGTCCTATATAATAGATATATATTTCGGCAATGTAAAGGCACAGAAAAATTTATTTACTTTGGCTCTTTATATTTCTTTTTTCCCGCAGTTGATAGCCGGTCCGATTGTCAGATATATCGACGTCGAAACGCAGTTTGCGAACCGTACTCACAATCTCGAAAAAATAGCGAGCGGATTTCAAAGGTTTATCGTAGGTCTGTCAAAAAAAATTCTCATCGCCAATCAAGTTTCTATATTTGCCGACCATGCGTTCAATGCCGCCTCGCTTACTTCCGTTATGGCTTGGACGGGCGCGGTCTGTTACGCACTGCAAATTTATTTTGACTTTTCAGGATATTCTGATATGGCTATAGGGCTTGCTAAAATGTTCGGCCTTGATTTCCTCGAAAACTTCAGATACCCCTATATAGCGGACACGGTTCAAAATTTTTGGAGAAGATGGCATATCTCGCTTTCAAATTGGTTCAGGGATTATTTATATATTCCGCTTGGGGGCAACAGAAAAGGAGCTTTGCGGACATACTTAAATCTTTTAATCGTATTTGCCGTAACGGGACTATGGCACGGCGCGAGTTGGTCGTTTGTCATATGGGGATTGTATCACGGCGCGTTTTTGATGCTTGAACGCGGCGTATGGGGTAAAGTTCTGAAAAAACTGCCGTCTGTTCTGACTTGGTTCTATACTATGATAATAGTGATGATAGGTTGGGTGTTGTTCAGAGCCGAAAGTTTGACGCAAGCCATCGAATATATCAAAAATATGTTTAATTTTTCGACGGGAGGTCTTGCTATAACGCTTGCGAACTTAGATATTGTTATTGTGTTGGCGATAGCGTTTGGAATAATATTCAGCGCACCGATTTTGCCTTATGTAAAGAAAAAATTATTTGGCGACGAAAATCATTTCATGTGTGAAAATCTGACGGTGCCGAAACAAATCGCAAGCTACGCGAGCATACTCGGCTGTTTTTGTATGCTTGTTATGTCGATAATATTCCTGACAGGTTCAGACTTTAACCCGTTCTTATATTTTAGATTTTAAAGCATGACGGGAAAATAAAAGACAGGATTTTATATCGTTTATTAAACTCTGAACGAACTAAATGACTTCGCAGTAAGCATTAGCCACGTAAACAAAAATTTTAAAGGAAATATAAATTATGCCGAATATAAAAAATAAAGTTTTATGCTCCACAGGGGGATTTATCGGAAGAGTTAACAATAGAAATCACAAATTAATTTTAGAAAACCAGTCGAAAATAAAATGCGATGGCTTTGAATTGATGATGTATTCGTCATGGCTTGAAAAAATAGATGAATTTGTTGAGGATTTGACAGAAGTAAAAGATAAGCTTTTTTCGATGCACACGGATAAAGGCATCGGAGATATGATAAGCCGCAATGACAACGGAGATATTGAACGCGCATTAAATTTA
>Ga0099364_10009044_pt1 | contig 13896 bp, 9 predicted proteins | sample TergutTh196P3_FD_73070 | JGI IMG/M metagenome (GOLD analysis project Ga0099364, IMG submission 73070) | Microcerotermes parvus P3 segment gut microbial communities from Pointe-Noire, Republic of the Congo - Th196 P3 | ecosystem: Host-associated > Arthropoda: Insects > Digestive system > Gut ...
AAAAAAAACCCCCCCCCCCCCCCCCCCCCCCCAAAAAGGGGGGGGGAAAAACCCCCCCCCATTTTTGGGGGGGGGGGGCAGGGGGGGGAACTTTCTTCTGGGACTACGGCAACAATTTCATGGCATCTATCTTTGAGGCAGGTGAAAAGTCTATAGCCAAAAACGGAAAAGACACCAATAATGGCTTTATTTATCCCTCTTATGTAGAGGATATCATGGGACCTATTTGTTTTGACAATGGTTACGGACCTTTTAGGTGGATATGTTTATCAGGAAAAGAAGAGGATTTAAAAAAGACCGACCAAGCTGCTATGAATTGCATTGACCCTGACAGATGTCCTCTTGACAGAGACAATTACCAATGGATAGCTGATGCTGAAAAGAACCAGCTCGTAGTAGGCACAAAGGCTCGTATCCTTTATGCTGATGAAGAGGGTAGAATACAGATTGCACTAAAATTAAATGAAATGGTCAGAAATGGTGAAATAGGTCCTGTCATGCTCGGCAGAGACCACCATGATGTTTCAGGGACAGATTCACCTTTCCGTGAGACAGCAAATATTTATGACGGTAGTAATGTCATGGCTGATATGGCTACTCAATGCTTTGCTGGTAATATCGCTCGTGGTATGACTATGGTCGTCCTCTCAAATGGTGGTGGTGTTGGTATTGGTCGCTCTATTAACGGTGGCAATGGCATAGTTCTCGATGGTTCTGAATATATGGACACAGTAGTCAAATCTGCTCTGTCATGGGATGTCATGGGTGGAGTAGCTCGTAGAAGTTGGGGTAGAAATGAAAATGCAATTGAGCGTTCAATAGAGTGGAATCAGAAACATCATAGTGAGGGACAGATAACTTTGCCATTTGTTGTAGATGAAGAAATACTTAAGGAAATTTGGGACAAGTTTTAATTAACATAATAAAAATTTAATTATTATCCCTCTCCAATAAGAACTGTGGATAACCTGTGGACAACCTGTGGATAAGTCAATTCCTACTAAATCATATCTCTCTATTATTTGTATAAGTTATATAAGCTCCCTTAACCCTCCCTAAAGCCCTCCTGTAGCTACCCTATTTAAACTACACAAAAATAATAGGGTTACAATAGGAAGCTTACAATGTGGATAACTAAGTACAATTAACAATTATGTTTTTTTTATTTCATAGTTGAGAAAACTCTTAATATCAACATATTTTAGGATTCTACACAAAATATTGAAATCTATCCCATTTTATGTTGCCTTTGTTTCCTATTATTTCAAAAAAAAATAAAATCATTGAAAACTACTTCTATATCTATATTTTTAATACTTTTTACTGAAAAAACACAAATTGTTTGACAAAAAACTACAAAAAATAAAAATTGAAAAAAAAGTATAAAAAAATATAAAGAGGTAACATTTATGGCTGATTATTTTATGGAAACACAAGCTCATGAGTGGCTATTAACCGCACAAAATGGAGCTTATGCACTCGGCACTGGAAATCTTTTAAATCTTAGAAAATATAATGGATTACTTGTAAAAAGTGACATAGAATTTCAAAGAATTATGCTTGTTTCTTGTATCGAGGAAGAGGTCAATTGGCGTGGTGATAAGTTTTTTATCGACAGTTCAAATTATAGCAACTGTATTTATCCTGAGGGTTTTTTGCATCTTGTCAAGAGTTGGCTACGACCTTATCCTGTGTTTCTTTATTCATCTTTACCGCACAATGACGATATTTTGATAAAAAAAGAAATAATGATGGATGAAAAGACTTCAACTGTATTGGTAAAATATACAAATTTGGGTTCTCATACCTTGCATTTTAAACTGAAACCAAAATTTGCAATGCGAAATCATCATCATTTAAATGAATCAGGTATCTTTGACAGGATAAAGGTTCACACAGATTTTAGAGTTTTGGATGGCACATCAAACACTACATTTTCAGTTCAAAGAGCTGATACCCATTGCAGTGTTTTTGGATTGTTACAACATGGTCGAGTAATCCATGATAATGTAATTTTCAGAAATATCTTTTATCCTTGGGATGCCTATCGCGGTTATCAAGCTACAGAAGATTTGATAGCACCTCTCTGTTTTGAGTTTGAACTAAAGGTCAATGAGACAAATTATATCTTGTTTTCAGATAAAGATATTGCTGGAGTTCAGTCTACAGAAACGACTTATCTAAAAGTGATTGATGAAATAGAAAAAAGGTATAAAAAATTACCAATGCCTTTTGATGTGCCTATCAAGAAAAAAAGACTTGAAGATAACCAGCAGTCTCAAGCTAAGAATCAAGATGAAATAGTTTATGACGAACCTATTTTACCAACGCTTGATTTTGAGGACAAAGTATTTTTTGAGCAGGAAGATTATCTGAAAATACTCGAGCATTCTATGAAAGATTTTCTGGCAAATGACGATATTGTTGCTGGGTTTCCTTGGTTTGGTGCCTGGGGACGCGACACGATGATTTCTATGGATGGAGTATTAAAACTCCCAAAAGGAGCGGAAATTTGCTATCAAATACTTGAAAAATATGCCAAACAAATAAAAAATGGATTGATACCAAATATGTGCGGAGAGTCCCACCAGGATGCAAATTATGTTTCTATAGATGCTACTCTTTGGTTTGTTTTAAGACTTTATGAAGTATGCAAGGCACTAAATAGTAATGCAACGACTACTAAAAAATCAAAAATAGAAAGATGGAAGCGAGTGATAAGTATTTCTGAGGAGATACTCAAAAGTTTTTATGAGACAAAAGTAACATTTGCCCAAAATAGCCAATCGGAGATTGGTTCTACGAAATTTGGTAAAGATTATTTTGTCCGTGAGGATGGACTTCTCGAATTAGGTGATAATTTTGCTTGGGCTACATGGATGGATGCAAAAGTTTATGATATGCCTGTTACTCCCCGTAATGGAGCACCCGTTGAAATCAATGCTCTTTTCTACAACGCTATCTGTGCTTATGAAAAGATGATATTTGAGCACAACGAGATATGTCCAAATAAAGATAATATCATGATAAACCATTCTTATGTAGAGTTAGCTTCCCTAATCCAGCAGTCCTTTAGTAAATTTTGGATAGGTGATTTTCTTGCAGATAGGTTAATCGGCGATGAACCAGTTCGAGAATATAGACCTAATGCTTTGATAGCCACCTCTTTGCCTTTTACTGACAAATTGCTTTCTCTTGAAAAAATACAACAGGTCTATGAATCAGCCTTTCTAGACCTGTATACTCAATACGGTATAAGAACTCTTTCACCTAAAGACCCAAAATTTAAAAGAAAATATATCGGTGGAACAGAAGAAAGAGACAAGGCTTACCATCAGGGAACTGTCTGGGGTTGGTTGATGTTACCTTTTGTAAAAACTTGGCTCTGTGCATATCCAGAAAAAGCAGTTCAAGAAAAGATTCAACACTTATCTTATCTGATAGAAAAGATAAGAAATGGCTATATGCGTGGACATATTGCCTCTGTAGCTGAGGTCTGGGACGGCGATAAACCACATTTTCCCAAAGGTTGTCCCGCACAAGCGTGGAGTGTATCGGCTATTTTTAGTATCGAAAAAATAATTTATGACTTACAAAATCCTACCACTGAAGGTAGTAGGTAACCCAGAAAAGGTGGTAAAAATGAAAATTTTAATGTTTTCTTGGGAATTTCCCCCAATGATAGCAGGTGGACTTGCGATGGCTTGCTACGGTATGGTCAAATCCCTCCTGAAAAAAGGTGTAGAGGTAGACCTCGTTTTACCTACCAAAGAATTGATTTACTTTGCTTTTAGAAAGGTAGAGGATGTAGACACCTTGCCTATAGTTTTCTTGGAACCTGAAAAACAAAAAGCATATCTCTCTTTAAAATTTGAAAATATTTACAAAAAGACCGAATATGTAGGGATGACTACTTTCCCAGAAACCTATTATTCTCCAGCTGTAGTAGCTACCTGGTCAAAACTTTTTGAAAGTATGATTCTTGATAGGAGTGAGTCTTATGCGCTTTCCGACAGGATTTTATTTAATCTGACACAATCTCTTGTAGGCGATGAGGATATTTTCAAAAAAGTGCAAGAAATGGCTTCAAGAGCTGCAAGATATGCTCAGGAACTTCAGTATGATATGATACATGCTCACGACTGGCTGACATATCCAGCAGGGATAATAGCTCGTAAAATATCGGGAAAACCTCTCATAACTCAAATCCATGCTACTGAATTTGACAGAGCAGGCGGTTTTGGTGACGGAAGAATTCACAACCTCGAATCAGACGGAATGAATTTTGCCGATATGGTCATAGCTGTCTCAAAATATACAGCAAATATGATAATTTCTCGTTATAGAGTAGACTCAGGAAAAATAAGAGTTCTTTACAATGCTTATGATGTAGGCAAAATACCAGAAAAGAAAGTCAGAATTTTTAAAGGACCTACGATTTTGTTTCTCGGCAGGATAACTTTACAAAAGGGACCTGACTATTTTGTCGAAGTAGCAGATAGAGTTCTGAAACTCAATCCTCATGCTCGTTTTATTGTAGCTGGCTCTGGTGATATGGCAAGAAAAGTGCTACATCGCTCGGCTTCCTTAAAACTAAAAAACCGCTTTTTGTTTGCTGGCTTTCTCAATCGTAAACAGGTAGAGGAAATATTTAATTCTGTCGATATTTATGTGATGCCTTCTGTATCAGAGCCTTTTGGGATAGCACCTCTCGAAGCAATGGCTTATGGCGTGACGGCTGTCATCTCAAAACAATCTGGCGTCTCTGAAGTAGTTCAAAACGCTTATAAAGTAGATTTCTGGGATATAGACGAAATGGCAAGCATCATCGACTACCTCATAAAAAACCCCGATAAATGCAAAGAAATGGGACTTGCAGGTAGAGATGAAGTCTTCAGGATAGGATGGGATGAAGTGGCTACAAAGCTGATAAGCTATTATCAAGAAAATTTGTAGAAATAATGAGGTGATATGGCAAAGCCTTTATTAAAAAATGATAAAATTTACACATATCAAGATTATTTATCTTGGGGTGAGGATGTCAGATATGAATTGATAGATGGAGTTGCTTATGCTCTGGCAGCTCCACTACAGATACATCAGATTATTTTAGTGGAATTGACAACTTTGTTAAACACTTTTTTAAAAGGGAAAACCTGTAGATTGTTGATAGCTCCATCGAGTGTAAAACTAAATGCAAGCGACCCTAAAGATACCGTTTTTGAGCCTGATTTATTTGTTGTATGCGATAGGTCAAAACTCGATGGACGCACATATAACGGAGTCCCAGACCTCATTATAGAGATTACATCACCCAGCACAGTAAGGATAGACAAAGTCTTAAAATTTCATAAATACTTGCAAGCTGGTGTGAAAGAATATTGGATAATAGAGCCTGATTTGGGAACTATCAATGTCTTTGTGTTGGAAAACAATAATTATACTGCTTTTGCATATGAAAACACCGATTTAGTGCCTTCAAAAGTGCTGGATGGACTGGTAATTAACATGGCTGAGGTCTTTGGAGAGATTGAGTTTTTGGGAAAAGATAGTGGGGATAGTGTTAAATAGAGATTTTATATAGTGTTTGATATGAATATAGTATGCACAAATTTATAGAAAATGCAATTTATTTTAAATTTCTGAAGCTTTTACAAAATGTGTAAAACATATATTAGAAGGGCATAATTCAAGCTAATTTAGAACTAGTATAATTATAAGGTGTAGGACTTAAAAGTATGTTGCAAAAAGAAACAAATCATAAAATAATTCACGGTGATAGTCGGGATATGAATTTACTTGAAGCTAAAAGCGTGGAGCTTATAATTACTTCACCACCTTATTGGCAGCTAAAGGATTATGGAAGTGAAGGACAGATAGGTTTTAATGATAGCTATGAAGACTACATAAATAATCTAAATTTAGTTTGGTGGGAATGTTTTCGTGTGTTAAAAGATGGTTGCCGATTATGTATCAATGTAGGTGATCAGTTCGCACGCTCTGTTTATTATGGACGCTATAAGGTTGTCCCTATTCATATAGAAATTATAAGATTTTGTGAAACCATAGGTTTTGATTTTATGGGACAGATTATATGGCAAAAGACATGTACAACAAACACTACAGGTGGAGCGAGTATAATGGGAAGCTTTCCATACCCTAGAAATGGCATAGTGAAATATGATTTTGAGTATATTCTTTTGTTCAAAAAACAAGGTGTAACCCAAAAACCTTCAAAAGAACAATATGAAAGTGCTAAAATGAGTATAAAAGAATGGAATACATATTTTTCAGGGCATTGGAATTTTCCCGGTGCAAAGCAAAACAGCCACATAGCAGTATTTCCTGATGAATTACCAACTAGACTGATAAAAATGTTTTCTTTCCCTGAAGAGACTATTCTTGACCCCTTTGCAGGTAGTGGAACAACTGCAAAATCAGCTAGAAATCTCAGTAGAAATTCAGTGAGTTACGAGATTAATTCCGATTTTATACCTCTTTTAAAGAGTAATATTGGCGAAAATATGTTATTTTCTAAATTTGAACTGCTGAAAAGCCCAACAATACTTTCAGCTGAGGATATAAATATCAAAATACAATCTTTACCCTATAAATTTATTGATTATCACAAACTCAATAAAAAGGTTGATGTCAAAAAACTAGTATATGGTTCAAAGATAGATAAGGACTCCTCTACAAAAAGAGAAGATTTTTTCAATGTTCGTGAAGTTATCTCACCTGAATTGTTAAAGCTGAATAATGATCTACTAGTAAAATTGATAGGGATAAAACAAGACCCTATTAAATCTGAAAAAGCAGTGTCCTTTTTAATTGATAAACTAAAAGGAAAAAGAGTATTTTTAAAATATGACGATGTAAAATATGATAGTTACAACAATCTACTTGTTTATCTCTATCTTGACAATAAAACATTTATCAATGCCCATCTTTTAAAAGAAAAGCTCGTATATGTAGATGATAGAATACCCTTTAGATATGTAAATAAATTTTTTGATTATAGAAACGGAGGTGATTAATGTCCAAAGAATGGATATTAAACCACGCCGCCAATAGATTTCAATTGAATTTTAAAAGAAATGTTGGTGCTACTAGTGAGTCAATAAGAAATTGTGCACCTAAATCTTTAAAAGAATGGGAAGATTATTATTTTGAAAATGTAAAAACACGAGAGCATATTGAGGAGCTTGGGAAAAAGCTCTATTGTAAGATATCTCATGTTTTAACATGCGAGATAGAACATATAACCTTAGAAGATTGCATTGAATATATCCAAAATCTAGTGATAAATAGGACTTATGATGGATATATTACAGAAATCACAACAATTTATGGACAGTTAGAAAAGATAATCGGTATAAAACCCGAACCAGCTCCTGATAATTGGGACAGACTATACAATGTCGATTTTTTTATTAAAATTAAAGAGCAATTCATCGGCATCCAAATAAAACCAGTCAGCGAGGGAATACAACAATCTCAAATTTTTAGAGAAAGAAATATTCAAGAAAAGACTCATCAAAAATTTACAAAAAAATATGGTGGCAAGGTGTTTTATATCTTTTCAAAGAGCATTGATAAAAAGAAAGTAATTATGAACCCAGAAGTAATAGACGAAATCCGCGAGGAGATACAGAGGCTAAATGGATGATTTAATTAATAAAAATCACGCATCATTTTATTCTCAAACCGTAATTATTAATTTCCATAATTGCAGGAAACTCATAAAGTGCAACTATAAAAATTAATAATTTCCTGAACATTTCTAAGTAGAATGTTCAGACATATAAAAATAACAAAAAGGAGCTAAACTATGCTATACATCAATTTTTATTTTCAAGTGCATCAACCGTTTAGGCTAAACCATTTTAGTGCTTTGGACATAGGCAAGTCGCGACCTTATTTTGATGACAAATTAAATAAATTTGTCATGGAAAAGGTAGCTGACAAGTGCTATATCCCGACCAATAAACTGCTTTTGGATTTGATAAAGAGATACAAAGGTCAGTTTAAAGTCTCTTTTGCTATCACAGGGGTAGCGATTGAGCAGTTTAAAATGTATCGTCCCGATGTGCTGGAGTCTTTTCAGGCTCTTGTAGAAACTGGTTGTGTGGAGCTGATTGGAGAGACATATTATCACTCTTTGGCTTTTCTCTACGATACAAATGAGTTTCTTGAGCAAATAGAGATGCACAAAGACTTGATGAAAAAAGAGTTCAACTATGTCCCCGAGACTTTCAGAAATACAGAGCTTATCTATCAAGACCAACTCTCTACTTTGATTTACGAGATGGAGGGTTTTAAAACGATATTGACAGAGGGTGTCGACAGGATTTTGGGTTGGCGTTCACCTTTGTTTGCCTACAAAAATTTCACCTCTGAAATCACCCTTTTATTGAAATATTATCAGCTGGCAGATGACATCGCATTTAGGTTTTCTAATAGAGAATGGCCTGAGTTTCCATTGACAGTGGACAAATTTGTCAAATGGATAGAGCATTTTGAGCTTGATGCAAAGAATGCACCTCAAAAGAACAAATTTTTAAACCTCTTTATGGACTATGAGACCTTTGGCGAGCATCAATGGGCAGAAACAGGCATCTTTGACTTTATGAATCATCTCCCTGAAAAAGTCTTAAAAAATCAAAATCTTGGTTTCATTACCCCAAAAGAAGCCTTTAAATGCACAAATTATCAGCAAGAAAGTATCTCCTTTCCAGAGCCTATCTCTTGGGCAGATGCAGAAAGGGATTTGTCTGCTTGGCGAGAAAATGACATGCAATACAATGCTCTGGAAACAATCTATGAGCTTCTTGAAAAAGTCCGTATTAAAGGCAGACAAGACCTTTTACCTATTATCAGATACCTGACCACTTCTGACCATTTTTATTATATGTGCACAAAATATTTTACTGATGGTGATGTCCATAAATACTTTTCACCTTATGATTCACCTGAGCAAGCGTACATATACTTCATAAATGTTTTAGCTGACCTAGAAGAAAAATTATTGTAGGGACATCTTGAAAATGTCCTTACTAAACAATCGGAGGAAATAAAACAAATGATAAAAAACCACAATCTTATCAATATCCATGTAAAACCGCGTATACCAGATAGTCTTTCACACTTACTTGAGCTTGCTTACAATGTCTGGACTACCTGGGACAAAGACGCTTATGACCTTTTTAGCCGCATTGACCCAGTTCTTTACAGAAAATGTGGACACAATCCTGTAAAACTATTGTCGACTATCTCCAATGCAAGATTGGAGGAGTTATCCAAAGATTCTGGCTTTCTTTTTGAGCTAAGGAAAGTTTATACAGATTTTTCTGATTATGTAAATTTCCAAGACACAGACTATATTTTCAATAAAGAGAGATGGACTGTCAACCATGAAAAAAAATGTGCTTATCTGTGTATGGAATACGGACTACACGAATCCATTCCTATCTATTCAGGTGGACTTGGCATCCTCGCTGGTGATTATTTAAAGGCTGCTTCTGACCAGACTATACCAATGACTGCTTTTGGACTTTTGTATAAATACGGCTATTTTGGACAAAAGATAAAGCCAGACGGTATGCAAGAAGAATGCTACAATGTAATCGACTGGGAAACAATACCTGTTACTGTAGTAAAAGATAAAGAAGGCAAGGAAATGATTTTGTCTATCAATATCGAAAAACAACAGGTATTTTTGAAAATCTGGAAAATTAATGTCGGTAAAATAGACCTCTACCTCCTTGACAGCGATATAGATAAAAATCCCGACCATATCCGAAACATCACCCACAGACTATATGAAGCAGATAGAGAAAAAAGAGTGCTACAAGAAATCATACTCGCTTATGGTTCTATGAAACTTATGGACGAGCTTAATTTCAAACCTGTGATATATCACCTAAATGAAGGTCACTCTGCCTTTATCATCATAGAGTTGCTCCGTAAATTTATCAAAGAGCAAGGATATTCTTATGAGGAAGCTACAGAGCTGATAAAATCAAGCACTATCTTCACAACGCATACTCCTGTAGTAGCTGGAAATGAAAATTTTGACAAAAGACTTGTCGAAAAATATATGAAATCAAAGATTTTGGAGTCAGGTATTACTCTCGATAAATTCAATGAAATTGCCTCAATTGATGGTGATAACAACAATTATTGGCTACCTGCACTTGCCATCAGGTTTTCTAAATATATAAACGGTGTTTCTATGCTACACGCTCATGTTTCACGCGATATGTGGAGAACTATTTACCCAAATCTTTTCCAGAGCGAATTGCCTATCACTCACATCACAAATGGTGTCCATCTCCAAACCTGGATGAGTAAACAGCTGACAACACTTTTTAATAGATATGTCGGTCCAGAATATCTCTACAATGCAAAGAAAAAATCTATCTGGAACAATGTATTCTCTATCCCTGATACAGAAATCTGGGAAGCCCACCAGCAAAGAAAAGAACAGATGATTTCCTTTATCAGACAAAGAATTTTGAGACTTGAGCAAGAAAGAGGTATTGTTGCCGTTGATATTGACAGAAGACGAACCTTAAATAGACGCTTTCTGACTATTGGTTTTGCTCGTAGATTTGCTACTTATAAAAGGTCAAACCTGCTTTTGAGCAATCCTCAAAGGCTCATCAATATATTGAAAAATGAGGAAAGACCTGTCCAGTTTATCTTCGCTGGTAAAGCTCATCCCGCTGATTTAGAGGGTAAAAAACTTATCATGAACCTGATAAAATTTGCCAGAGAACATGACCTCGAAGATAGATTTATCTTTGTAGAGGATTATGATATGAATGTCGCTAGAAACATCGTTCAGGGCTGCGATGTCTGGCTAAATACTCCTATAAAACCTATGGAAGCAAGTGGCACTTCAGGTATGAAAGCTGGCATCAATGGTGTCCTAAATATGTCTGTTCTTGACGGTTGGTGGCCTGAGTGTTATGACAAAAAGAACGGCTGGGCTATAAATGCTGCTGATTTCTACACCGATTATCAGACAGCTCAAAATATGGAAGCCGAGCAGATTTATGACCTGATAGAAAATCACATCGCTCCCCTATTTTATGATAGAGATAGCTCAAACAATCCTATCAAATGGATACAAATGATGAAAAACTCTATTTACACTGTAGGTATGGGCTTCAATATGCACCGTATGCTCGATGAATATGTAAATAAGTTTTATTTGCCTGCTCTCACAGATGTCAAAATCATGACAGCTGATAAAAATGCAGAATTAAAAAAAATCATCGATACACAGAACACAGTAGCTACATATTGGGATAAAATCTCTATTAACAATTTTTATCTAAAATTTCCAGACCCAGAAACTGTTATCTCAGGAGATACTACTATTGTCGAAGCTTATGTCTATCTCGAAAAAGCTCCAAAAGAACTATTCACTGTAGAGATTTTTTATCAGTATGATGATGAAGACAATTTTGAGACGATTCCTCTAAAATTTGTTGAACTCTATACCGATGATGTCGCAAAATATACGGGAGAATTCCTCATCAAAAGCTCTGGCTCTCAAAATATAAACATCCGTATCAGACCAAGCTTTACATCTGAAGTCTATAAAGAATGTAGATTTATAAAGTGGAAATTATAGCTATGATAACACCCTATATCCCCCTTTTTTAGGGGGATAATGGAGGGTGTAGGGGAAACATTTATCCGTTCAGAAAATCTGTAGGGAACTGATTTATCTGTTCCGTTTTTTTGTTGAAACCTTTTTTTCGGAACAGATAAATCAGTTCCCTACAAAACTGCTTAAATATCGGGTAACCGCAAGGGTTATCCCTACAAAATCAAATCTATTTTTCATATTATCAAAAAGGATTATTCTTTTCATGTCCCATCTCTTGGAAGAGCCTGTAAAAATTTTTCTACAAAAAAGGATTATTTGTCTCATAGGCTTTATGGGGTCAGGAAAATCATATCTTGGTAATTTGCTCGTAAAAGAACTAAACATCCAAATAATAGACACGGACAAATTGATAGAAATGCAGGAAAACAAACCTATCTTTGAGATTTTTAAAGAAAAGGGTGAGCGATATTTTCGACAAAAAGAAAAGCAAGTCCTACAAGATTTAGTGTATACTAATGAAGATGCTTTAATAGGCAAAATAATCGTTACAGGTGGTGGATTACCTTTAAAAAGAGCAAACCAAAAGCTATTAAAACTTTTAAATCCTTTTTATATCTGCTTAAATCCACCTTTTGAAGTTATTTTGACAAGGATAAAAGGTAGTAAAAGACCTTTAATTTATCGAAAATCAAGAAAAACCATCTTTAATCTCTGGATAGAAAGATATGAGATTTATCAAAGACTCGCTGATATTACTATATCAGAGACTGATACAGAAGAAATGTTTAAGACTCTAAATCAAAGGGTAGGTATGTTGATAATAAACTGGGAACGCAGACATCTTGCCTGTAATCCCCTAGAAAACCATTAATTGCAGGCAAGATGCCTGCGTTCCCAGTAAAAAATAGGAGCTATAATGTTTATGCCTCTCGCTGAAAAATACAGACCTCTGGAATTAAATGAAATACTAGGACAAGACCATTTATTAAGTCCTAGTTGTATTCTCAATCAAATGTTTGAGAGCAAAAAATTTCACTCATTTATCTTGTGGGGAAATCCAGGCACAGGCAAGACTACCATTGCAAAGCTTATAAAAAAGCATGCAGAAATACCTTTTGTAGCTTTTTCAGCTGTTTTGTCTGGTATAAAAGAGGTCAAAGATGTGATGAAAGGTGCAGAACAGCAAAAAAGACTGACAAATGAGCCTACTATCATTTTTATTGATGAAATACATCGATTTAATAGGTCACAGCAGGATGCCTTTTTACCTTATGTTGAGTCTGGAGCCATCGTCTTGATAGGTGCTACTACTGAAAATCCCTCTTTTTATGTGATTTCAGCTTTACTTTCCCGCTGTCATGTCTTTATCCTCAATCAGCTTTCTATTGAAAATATCAAAGCTATCTTAAAAAAAATCATCATCGCTGAAAATGTAGAAAAATACTATACCGATGCCGCTATTGACTTCATAGCCAACTCTGCTGGAGCAGATACTAGAAAGGCAATAAATCTCCTTGAAATTACACTAGCAAACCACAGAAATCAAGTTCTTGATGAAAAAAACATAGAAAAGATTTTGTCTGTCAAAACCATGCTTTATGACAAAAAAGGAGAAGAACACTACAATCTAATCTCTGCACTCCATAAGTCGCTCAGAGGCTCTGACCCACAGGCTGCTCTATACTGGCTTGCTCGTATGCTCGAATCTGGCGATGACCCACTCTATATAGTTCGTAGATTGATTAGATTTGCTTCAGAGGACATAGGATTATCAGACCCGAATGCTATTGTCCAAGCAAACAATGCCAAAGAAGCTCTCACCTTTCTCGGTATGCCAGAGGCTAATGTCCATCTTGCTCAAGCTGTTATTTATCTCGCTACTGCACCAAAATCAAATACTGTCGATGTCGCAATTCAAAAAGCTACTCAAAAAGCTCGAACTACAGGACATCTACCAGTTCCACTACATATTCGAAATGCTCCCACAAAACTCATGAAAGATGCTGGTTATGGAGCAGATTATCAATATGACCATGACCACGAAAATAGGTATTATTATCAAAAATACTTTCCTGATGGAATGAACGAAGAGGAATACTACACCCCCTCTGAATTTGGCTTTGAAAAAGAAATTGAGAAAAGATTGAAATGGTGGAAAGGTTTAAGAGAAAAGAAATGAAGTATTTTATTTGGGATACATTCTCTATATTTTGGCATAAAACTTGCTTTATAGTTATATTTAAGGGGAAATATTTTCCTATTTTTATATTGTA
>Ga0099364_10009045_pt1 | contig 13894 bp, 11 predicted proteins | sample TergutTh196P3_FD_73070 | JGI IMG/M metagenome (GOLD analysis project Ga0099364, IMG submission 73070) | Microcerotermes parvus P3 segment gut microbial communities from Pointe-Noire, Republic of the Congo - Th196 P3 | ecosystem: Host-associated > Arthropoda: Insects > Digestive system > Gut ...
CCGATGAGTTTTCCTATTATACTAGGTTTCGAGCGCCCTCCGGTCAGAACGATCATAGCCGCGCCTGCAATTGCTACCCACCAAGTAAGCCCTAGTGCCCCGAACGCGATTCCGGCAAAGAGTATCCACCATGAACCAATGTCAAATATTGCGTCTAAGGCTTGCCCGTCCTTGATCTTTTTGACAAATGCGATTCCCATGCCGAATATGATGTGTATAGCGCCGAGCGCCAACGCGCCTATGAGAACTTCGGAAGTGTTATCAAGCGCGTTAAACAACGGTTTATACGGCATCGTGAAAGTCGCACCGAAAATGCCAGCTATCTGAGCAGGAGCGTCTCCAAATAGACCACCTGTAAGCGCACCGATAATGAAAGTTGAGATTCCGCAAAGCAGGAGAAGGTCAAAGAAATTCTTCATGCCGCCTTTGGGATTCTTACGCTTGACTAACAGCGCCGCTATTGTCATTATAAGCCCGTAGCCCATATCCGCCATCATGAGGCCGTAGAATAAAACAAAGAACGGCATCATGGGAGGGTTAGGGTCAACGCCGCCATACGCGGGAAGGCTGTACATTTCAGTGACCATCGACAACGGGCGGGTCAAGGGGTTGTTATCAAGCAGCACCGGAACATTATCGTACTCTCCCGGTTCCGGGTCTGTGAGTTCCCATGCGCAGGTGTATTTAGACATTAATGCAAGAAGATCCGGTTCTGCCGGTGCTGTGGCCCAGCCGGTGAGCACAAGGGAGTACTCTGTTCCAAGAAGCTTTTCGGCGGCTTCGGCCCTCGCAATTTTTGTGCCGATATGATCGTAGCACAGCTGCAGCGTTTCTTTATACTCAGCCGCATCTTTGATCTGCACTGCCAAATCGGTTTTTTCGTCATCCAGCTCGCGCAGCCGTCCTTCAGCGCCTTTTATGTTGTCCTCCGCCGTACCCTGCATGTTTTTATGCATAGTGGCGGAGAAATTATAACGGCGCAGAATCTCAGCGAGTTCCTGCTGCTTTTCTTTCAAGCAGATTATACATATATAATGCTGCTCCCTGTCGGACGACACGAGGAATGCCTCTGACTCGCCGGCGGTGGCGTGCAGTTCGTCTTGCAATGCATAGAAATCAAATGATGACGCGACAGCCCCGATCATAACTGCACATGTACCCGTCCCTTCGCTGTTAAGCGGGAGATGAAGGCCGGCCCAAGGCGTCAGCGACTCGATGAGATTCCTTTCGTTGCCTTCCTCAATAATCAGCCTGCGGATCCTGTTGTCGAGCGCGTCGAGGGTTTTAGACAGTTCCAGACATATTGCCGAATCGCTTTCATCGAGGAGCAGATCGTCTGCCACTTCCGGCTTTAGCGCGAACATGCCTGTTTTTACAGGGACGTACTGGCCTATAACGTCAATCCCTCGGGCAAGTGCGGAATACTCGGCGCGGTAACGGTCAAGCTCTGCATTCTCGCGTGCAACGATGTTCGCAATATCCGGGTCTTCGAGCAGTACGTCAGGCTCGGAAACTTCAACGTTGCCGAGAAGCATCAAATCACGTAAAACACTGTCTTTATCAGTACGCGAAACGAGAAGCTTCAGCTTTTTCATCTTTACTATTGCCATCAGATATTCACAATCCTTTCGACGATTAGCTGAGCGGCTTTGTCGATACGGCCTTCGGCGCGCGCTCGCAGCGTTGCTTGCCGGTTTGCGGTTGAAGACGCTAAATCAACGGCTTGTTCCGAAGCTTTTTGGTCTGCTGTGCGTTTTAGTTGAGCGATTTCGGACTCAGCCCGGGCGTTCATCAAGGCTATGGATTCTTTTCCTGTTTTTTCGGCTTCTGCGATCGCTTTCTGCGCTTTTTCCTGCGCGCGGAGCTTCGCCTGACGGGCCTCATCCTCAGCCGCGCTGATACTCTTTATCGCTTCCAGAGACACTAGACACACCTCCCTGTTTGAAAAGATGATGACGGGTTAAGCGTTTTCCCAATCAAATATACACAGTTTTGAACGAATTGACAAGTAAAATTTGAAATAAAATGGTTTTTTAACATTATTTTCAATTTTACATAACGCATGTCTATAAAACCATGTATATTGACTAAGGATATACGCTATGTTACATTTGATTCAGCCGGGGTTAGTTGGTGCTGCTTAAACGCATGAGAGGTTGTTGTGCATGGCGAAGGATAGGAACAGGCGGTTTGGCGATAGGCGTGATGGAAGGTGGCTGAGGACGCTGCCATCATATAACGCGATGATGCCGTTTGTTATGAAAAAGAAAAGCGAATCGAGCAATTACTTATCGGACAGCGTCGAAATCACCGAAGCGGAAAGATTTTTGAGGATAAAAAGACTGCACGGTTATCCGGGCATGGGGATACTGCACCTGTTTATCGCGGCATATGTCAGGGTGATATCGCAATATCCGGCGGTCAATAGGTTCGTAGCAGGGCAGAGGGTCTACGCCCGCAACGAAATAGTATATGTTATGACTATAAAAAAAGAAATGAAGACCGAGGCGGACGAAACCAGCATTAAAGTTATATTTGACCCCAGAGACACGATAAACGACGTCTATCGCAAGCTTAATGCTGAAATTGCGAAAGTCAAAGGGGAAATGGAAGACACTGATACGGACGACATTGCCAAGACGCTGATGAAGCTGCCAAGGCTTTTGCTGAAATTCTGCGTGTTCATTCTGGAAGCGCTTGACTACTTCGGCAGAATTCCGGGAGCAGTAGTGAAAGCAAGCCCGTTTCACGGGTCGGTAATAATAACCGACCTCGGTTCAATCGGGCTGCCTGCTATTTACCACCATATTTATAATTTCGGTAACATGCCGGTTTTTGTTGCAATTGGGGCCAAAAGGAAAGCTCTTGAGTTAAGGACGGACGGCAGTGTTGCTGCGCGCAAATACATAGACTATAAGTGCGTTATGGACGAGCGTATATGTGACGGTTTCTACTTTTCCCAGGCATTCAGATTATTCAAAAGCGTCCTACGCAAACCGCAAGTGCTTGACATGCCACCTAACACGGTAGCGGAGGACATTGATTGAGAGTGGAGAGAGGAGCGAGGAGAGAGGAGCGAGGCTTCGGTTCCTAACTCCTAACCAATGTCAACAGGTTTAGGTGTGATGTTTCATTTATCCTGTGTAGGGGCGATTATCAATCGCCCGTGTCCCTGCAAGGCATTCCAATTCGGGCGATTAGTAATCGCCCCTACATGGAACCGTTAACCTGTTGACATTGAACTCCTCACTCCTAATTCCTAATTCCTAACTCATTATTTACTGATATTTGTCGTATACCGCAGCGAGGAGTTTCGTTGCGGTTTCTTCGTCTATTTTTACCGGGCTTAGGGTTGAAAGGAAGCTCGCTACGACGTCCGGGGTCAGGCTCAGTATTTTCTCGCGGGCATAACCCATCTCCTTTAGTGACTTTATTCCAACTTTCCGCATAAGGCTACGGGTAGCATCTGCGACCACATTGCCGAGATGCTCTCCGGTTTCGTCTCCTTTGAGCGCTACTCCCATCGCATTTGCGATAGTACGCATGCGGTCGGGTACGGCAGCGCCGATTAGAGCCATAGTTTCAGGCAGCGCGAGTGCGCAGTTATGGCCGTGCGGCGTGTGCAGATGGCATGACAGGGCGTCCGCTACGGCGTGGGCTGCGTGAGTTACCGGATTGTTAAAAGCAAAACCTGCCCAGTTTGCCGCAAGCGCTAGTTCGCTGCGCGCCTCGATATTATCCGGTTCGTCGCAGCATATTGTGAGGTACTTTGATATTTTTTTAATTGCAGCCTCGGCGTAAAGGTCGGAGTGGTAGTTCCAGTTAATACTTGTCATTGCTTCCATTGCGTGCGAAAGCGCGTCCATTCCGGTAGTCGCGGTGATGGATTTCGGCAGCGTGAGCATGAGTTCGGGGTCGATGATTGCAAGCGAGGTGTTGACGTCCACAGCCCATTTGACATTCTTGTCCGGCAGGGAGATGATAGCGACTTTTGTACACTCGCTGCCTGTCCCTGCGGTGGTAGGAACGAGAATGAGGGGCGTTTTCGTATCTACATAAATCGGTGGGTTTTGGATGTAGTTGCGGACTGGGCCGGGATTAGTCATGAGAACCGATGTTGCTTTCGCGGTATCAAGGCTGCTGCCTCCGCCTATTCCTACGAGTCCGTCTGCCCCCTCCTTCAGCGCGCATTCTCCTGCTTGGTCTACGACGCTGTCAGGCGGGTCGGCGAGCACGCCGTTAAAAACTGCATATTCGACTCCTGCAGCTTTGAGGCTTGCTCCGGCTTTCGCGATTATGCCCGCATCCTCAATGCCTTTTTCGCAGATAATCAGGACTTTTTTGCAACCTTTTTCCTTTGCTTTCTCGCCAAGGGCTGATATTGCGCCGCACCCAAATACTAGCGACGTCGGTACATGGAACTCGCGATACATGAAAAATCCCCCTTATTTTTTATTGGTACAATGCACACTGTACATTGTTATGATACCGGATAGTTTTCTGTGAAGCAGGCATCGCAGAAGCCGCATTGTGAGTTTGGCGCTATCATCGCAAGGCTGTCAAGGCTGAGAAATCCCAAGCTGTCGGCGCCTATAATGTCGCACATCTCTTTTGTTGTGTGGTTGAAGGCAAGAAGAAGCTCTTTTGAGGGGATATCGGTTCCAAAATGGCAAGGGGCGATGAACTTTGGAGACGAGATTAAGACGTGGACTTCTTTGGCGCCCGCATCGCGCAATAGCTTTATTGTCGGGTATGTGGTGGTGCCGCGGACGATCGAGTCGTCAACCATGACGACTCTTTTTCCGCTGACTGACGCTCGCAAAGGGTTCAGCTTTATTTTGACAGCTTCCTCGCGGCTTGCTTGGCCGGGTTTGATAAATGTCCTCCCAATATAACGGTTTTTAATGAAGCCATCGTTATATGGAATGCCAGTCACCAGCGAGTATCCTTTTGCGGCTACCAGCCCTGTATCCGGCACGCCGATCACTACGTCACCGTCGATCGGGTACTCATAGGCAAGAAAACGCCCCGCCTGGATTCTTGCGTCATAAACGCTTTGCCCGTCAATTATGCTGTCGGGCCGTGCAGTGTAAATATGTTCAAATATGCACAGGTTCGACTTGCCTGTGCAGTTATCGCGGTTGCTGTACAGCTTTCCGTCATATACCCATACAACTTCGCCCGGTTCAACGTCTCGGACGAAAGTCGCTTCAACGCTGTCAAGGGCGCAAGATTCGGATGCGAAGATAATGGCATCACCTTTTTGCCCGATGCAAAGCGGGCGGAAACCCCACGGGTCGCGTGCCGCGATAAGTTTGCGCGACGACATGACTACGAGCGAAGCGGCGCCTTTCAGGCGTTTCATAGCGTGTGAGACTGATTCCTCGATGCTGTCGCAGCGAAGGCGGGCTTGCGCTATGATGTAAGCTATTATCTCGGAGTCTGTCGTCGTGTGGAAAACAGCGCCCTTATACTCGTACTCGCGCTTCAGTTCCGCGCTGTTGATAAGACTCCCGTTGTGAGCAAGGGCAAGCGAGCCTTTAATATATTTTAGTGTGAGCGGTTGCGTGCTCTCAAAGCGCGCGTGGTTTTCCGCCGCGTAACGGACATGTCCTATTGCCATTGTCCCGCCGAGTTCTGCGAGCGTCTTTTCAGAAAATACATCGCCGACGAGTCCCTCGCCCTTGTAGCAGGAGAGTTCCAGGTCGTTGTTTGTCGCAATGCCACAATCTTCCTGCCCGCGATGCTGGAGCGCGTACAAACCGTAATAAGTACTTCTGGCGCAATCGCCGCCGACGTCGTATATACCGAAGACGCCGCACTCTTCCTTGATTCCCATATCAATCATTCTTCTTTCAACAGCTTGTTTAGTTCCGTCATAAATGTGTTTATATCACGGAACTGGCGGTATACCGACGCAAAGCGCACATACGCAACTTCATCAAGGGTTTTGAGTTTGTTCATTACCATCTCACCGACGTCTGTCGTGCGAATTTCGCGCTCAAGCGAGTTTAGAAGATCCAATTCAATTTCGTCAGCCACAGCTTGAAGCTCGGAAAGCGGCACCGGACGCTTTTCGCAGGCTCGCAGCATACCGTTGATTAGCTTGTGCTTATCAAATGTCTGCCTGCTTCCGTCTTTTTTAACAACGATTAATGGCAGTTGCTCCATTATCTCATATGTCGTGAAGCGTTTCTGGCAAGAGAGGCATTCGCGGCGCCGCCTTATCGTTGCGCCTTCTTCTGCCGGGCGCGAATCAACGACCTTGCTCTCGGTATATCCACAAAACTGGCATTTCATAACACGACCTCCGGTAATCCGCAATTCAAGGGGGTCATTGTATCATACAGCACTATATGTTGTATATAGTCTTTTCTAACAATTCAAAGGCAAGGAACTCATCGCGTGTGTATAGTATGTTTAATACGTCGAGCAGGGCGTTGGCCGACAGGCGTTTTGGCAGGCCAAGGAGTTCTTGGAGTTCTAAGCGTTTTTTCGCGCTGCCGGCTCCGCCCGACAAGCCTGCGGAGTACATATCAGTCTTTGTTATTGGAGTTTTTTGCTGCGTACTCGCTGAATCATCCAAGAAAGTCGCGCCGCAGCGTTTTAGCGCACTGATAATGACTTCAGGCTTCATACCCTCAACGCCGATTTTGCCTTCCTTTGAGGGCGATGCCTTGCGTCTTTCGCGGCCTTCAACGTCGGGGATGTAGGCTTGCTTAATATTCAGGTCATTGAGCATTCCGCGCAGCCTGCCGCGAATAAAGAACCCTGCTTTGTCGCTGTCTGTGAGTATTATGAGCCCGCGCCTTTCGGCCAGCTTGCGTAACAGCGCGAGCTTTTCCTTATCCGAAAACACTCCGAAGCCGGACGTTTCAATTATTGTTCCGTCAACAACTTGCGCGACTGTGTTTTTGTCATACCGCCCTTCAACGACTATGACCTCTTTTACATGTATCACGATGCTGTCCTTTAATATAAAAATCTACACATAGGCCAGGCGAGTTATCAACTCGACCAGGCGTTCTTCGTGTTCGGGGGCGCTGTTGAGGTCATATGCGGCTTCAGCGCAGAGGATCACTGCATCGCGGCATCTTCTGAGTGTTGATTTTCGCGCGGTATCCATGAGCGCCGCAGCCTGAAAGCCATATCTTATTCCGCACATGTCTATGAGCGTGTCTTTGCCCAGATTGTTTTCTAAACATACGCGAGCCGCGAGAAACTGGCGCATTTTCAATGAGATGCTGTACATGATTTTATGCGGCGGTTCGCGCATTTGAAAAAGCTCGTCCAGTATGCTCATAGCCGTGTCGTACTTGCGCATTATCAACGCATCGGTCAGCTTGTATGCGAATGCGTTGAGCACAGGAGTCACAACTGCGTCGATATCCTCGCGTGTTATGGTTTCGCCGGAGGAGTAGGCCGATATTTTCCCTATTTCGCCGGCAAGAGCCGTCATGTATCCGTCGGTTATATGCGCAAGGTACTCAGAGTCCGATTTGCTGATGCGTTTTCCCAACGCATCAAAATGACGGTTGATCCACTTTGTGAGTTTTGCCTGATCCTGAATGGTGAACTCGACGACTTGTGCATATTTCAGAATCTCTTTGTCAAGTTTTAGCCGCCCGTCCGGTTTGAATTGGAGTGTATTGTATATGAAGATTATGGAGGCATAGTCCGGGAGGTCGCTGAATATCTCGGCTAGCCGCGTCTTTTCCTTGTTGCCGTCGCCTTCTGTGCTTCTTGCTTGAGTTGGGGTTTCGTAGGAGTCCGTTTGAGCTTCAGAGGCTTTTCTTCCTTTGAAAATATCGAAATCGTGTATCTCTATAAGTGTTCTTTCGGCAAAAAAGGGCAAGGTGTTTATGGCATCGTCAAGTTCGTCGGCTTGAATGTCTTTGCCTTCAAACCTTTTGTAATTGAATCCGTTTAGCCCATCGGGGCATATACACTGCCGGATCTCAGACAGGCTATGCTCAAGCAGATACCGTTCATCGCCGTGGAAAATGTAAAACCCGCCGATTTGGCCAGATTTGATCGATGCTGTAAGCCTTTCAAAACTGTTGTCGGTTTTCTTTTTCTGCGACATTTTTATCTCCCTGTGTAACTGCTCTCCAAAAGCTGTCCGGGCGCAAGGTTGTGGAGTAGTTACCTCCCTCTTACATTGACGTGCCCTGCTTGGTCTGTGCGGAAAACGGTTACAAAATACTTTTCGAGGCGCTCAAGCGTTTCTCTTGCCGGGTGGCCGTAGCTGTTGCGCCCGACAGATATTACGGCAATCTCCGGCAAGACGGCAGCAAGCAACTCCTCTGAGGTTGAAAACCTTGAGCCATGATGGCCGGCAACCAGGACGTTTATAGCGGGCAAATCGGCAAAGCGCAGCAGCGCTCTCTCGATGGACGAGTTCATATCACCTGTTATCAGCGCGCTCACGGAGCCGAGGCAAAGTACGGTAACACCGCGCTCATTTTCATCGCCGGAGCCCAGAGGCGGGTATAAGACGAGTTCCATATCGCCAAGGGATACGCGAAGCGTCTCAATCACATATATTATATCAGTTCCGCGCCTTCTTGCAAGATTAATTATATCGTCAGCGAGGTAGGAACCCTCGGGGTCAGGTATGGCAAGCGCTGATATGTTTATCCTCGTCAGTAGAAACTCGACGCCGTTGACGTGGTCGGAGTGGAAGTGGGTGAGAATAAGAAGATCGATCGAAGCCCGGCCTCGGTTTGTAAGAAACTCATGAGCGATAAAGCCCGCATCCTCGCCGCTGCTGCTGCCGCTGTCGACAACTGCGGTATTCTCTCCCGAACTGATTACGACGCAGAGACCCTGCCCGACGTCCAAAACTGTTATTGAACTGTCGCCCGTGCCGGCGAGAAAAGGGGATAGGAGAAGTATAGCGCACAATGTAACTGCCACAAGGCAGAAGGGGAGGAGGTATTGTCTGACCCGAGCGCGGAGCAGCGGCAGTGTTATGCACATAATGTAGACATACGCGAGCCAGATGATCATATATGCATTAGAAGAATAGACGACGGAGAAAGGCATGCCCGCCATTGTCTGCGCAGCAAATATAATATACCGGGCAGCATACGCAACGGGAAAAGCGACTATCGAGCCCAGGGTGAGGGAGATGAAGCCGAGAATGCAGGCGACTATCCCCATCGGGAAAGCGAGCGACACGGCCCACAGTGTAATTAGATTTGTAACAGGGGAGATAAGCGATACAGCTCCGAAATGAACTGCCATAAGCGGAATCGTGAGTACAAGCGCGCCAATGGTCGTGGCTAGGCTCGATACGATAAAAGCTGCGGCAGATTTCACGATTTTGTTTTTGCAGCGCTTGCTTTCATGCAGGCCGTCCGCAAAAGCGGCGTCGATTTTACCGGTGAAAAGTATGATGCCAAGCGTAGCTGCAAATGATAATTGAAGGCTGACAGAGGCTATCGAGTATGGATTGACTGCCAGAAGGACAAGCAGCGATGCCGAAAGGGAAGTCAGGCTGTCGCTTTCTCGCTTGAAGATAGGGGCGCAAATCAGGAAAGCCTGCATTATCCCTGCGCGGGTCACCGATGGAGTGAAACCCGTCATTGCCATGAACAGCAGCAGTACCGGTAAGCCTATAAATGCAAAGAGTCTTTTATTCCTGACGATCGTAGCAAGGAACCCCATAAGGAAAGCTACATGCATTCCGGATATTGCGACTACATGTGAGATGCCCGACGCCGAAAATGCCGTTGTGATGGCAGTATCTCTATTTAGCTCGTCCCGCTTGCCGACGAGCAATGCTTTCATGAATGGCGATACGTCGCCGTCGAATAATTTATCTATCATGTCAGCAACGGCGTCAGCAACTTTTTGGGGGAAGTAACGTAAATGGCTTTCCGAGCCTGTTACGGTTATATCGCCGGAGATATATCCTGTAATAAAAACCCCGCGCGAACTCAAAGCGTCTATCCGTTCGCTGTCTTCCATGCCGTCGGTTCGGTTGAAGCGCGCTGTGAATTCTACAATATCGCCCGGTTTAAGAGTTGTTTCGTTATAGTAATAAAGGCGCGCGCCGGCAGAAGGGCCGTTTTCCTGATGGATAGAGCATTCAACGCGGTATCCTCTTGCAGTTGCCGACGGGTAGCCTGTGACGGTCGCGGTAACTGCCGTCGTCTGCGCGTGCAGGCCTCCCGATGGCATTGCATATATGGCTGAAAATGTCCAACTCCATATGAAACCTGCGGCAAGGGACAAAAGCGTTATTAAAATGCGTGCTCGGATATGGCTCCGAAACATCAGCCCTGCCAGTGAAGCTGCCGCCGCGACGGCAAAACAAATTGGCAGCCAATCATATGGCAGCAGATAATGTGAAATTAGTATCGCGGCCGCAAAGGAAAATGCCGCCGTCGCAAGCTTGCGCATTTGCCGTCACCCTTTGGAGATAGGAAAGTTGAGAGTTGAAAAAGGAGCGTCGGGAGTTGGGTCAGTATTTATTTTGGCATAGTGGGCAGAGGGTGTCAAGGCTTGCGGTTGCTAGGGAAACTGGGAAAGAAAGTATAAAATATTTGAGTATTTTAGCTTGTCTCGCACTGTTGCCTGTCATGTGAGGTTAGATGTGATTGTAAAGTGTGTATATGAATATGGAGTAGAATTTTTTTGCAAAGGGGGATGGGAAATGTGGACGACTACGAGGAAGCTCAAAAGTAGGGCATAACTTCATGCGGGCGCATAGGGTTAACTTGTTGTTATCCAACAACGAAATTGACGATAATAGCATTTTTCAACGATGAAGTACTGCGTTGGGAGGTGCTATAATTTTTTTAACAAAAGCTAGTACTTCATTCTGGAAATAACTGTACAAATATTGTGGTGTATTTTTTCGGCTGACTAGGCGAAAAGCCGAAGTAATACCACTGGTATTTCAAGGTTTTTCAACGAAGTCAGACGGAAAAAGACGCCGCAAAGTTTGTATAGGTATTTTCAGAATGGAGTACTAGGGGGTGATATGCGGGGTGTTTTCAACTGTTTCAAGCTGTAGAGCGTTTAAATGAGGTCTAAGTATATGCGATACGCCATGTGGCCTTATTAACGCAGTTAAGCGGCAAAAAGGAGGGGCAGCAGATGAGGGAAAAAGGCATGTCAGGAGTATTCGTTTGCGGCGGAGAAAACTGCAGGCAGCGTGGCAATGACAAGATTGCGCGGGAGATAGCGGTCAGGATAGCGGCGGAAGGACTGGGAGAGAAAATCAACATTGGAAGAATGTTCTGCTTCAGAATGTGCGCAAAGGGGCCAAATATAATGGTCATGCCGGATGGCGACATATTTAATGGGATCACGATTGAAAAACTTGATGAGGTTTTACAGCCGTTATTTAAAAAGACTCGAGTAAAAGCGTAAAGAAGCCCGTAAATGAAATCGGAGAAAATGGGCCACCGGGGTACCTATGTAGGAAGAAGGATATCTAAGTTATTTTAATTTGGAAGGAAGGTATGTGGCAATGTCTAAAAAGAGAGTTATAGGCGGAATCCTCGGCGTCGTGGTGCTTGCGGTGTTTTTGATGCTGAAACCTGACCAGGAGGTATGGAAACCTGAGGCGATGGCCTTTCTCGGCTGCTTGTGCATGGCGGTAATTTGGATGGTATTCAACTTTGTACCTGACTATGTTGCAGCAATTACGATGTGTACTTTGTGGGTCGTATTCAAAAGCGTGCCTATTGGAACAGCGTTTAATCAGTTCAATGGGAGCACGGTATGGATAATGATCGGGGCGCTAATCCTTGGCACAGCTGCCGGACAATGCGGCTTTCTCAAGCGCTGCGCCCTTTTGATGATGAAAGCATTGCCGGCTACTTATTCCGGGCAATGCCTCGCGTTTGTTTTTTCGGGCGTCGTCCTGACGCCGCTTATACCCAGCACAGCCGCGAAGTCCACAATAATCCCACCGATGGTTTTGGCCAATGCGGAATCCCTCGGTATACAGCCGCATTCAAAACCGGCAAAGGGCATATTTCTTGCCTATTACATCGGATATATTACTACAGCGGTCTGCTTCCTCAGTGGCTCATTCATAAGCTACTCACTCAATGGCGTAATAGCCGATGCCGCCGTAGTAACATGGATGAACTGGTTTTTATGGTCAATAGTATTCCTTGTGTCAAACGTAGTGCTTATGATCCTCATTATACTACTGTGGTACAGACCAAAAGAAAAAATCGAAATATCAAAAGAGTTTGTTACAAAGCAGCTTGATGAGATGGGAGTATGGACATGGCAGCAGAAGCTTACAGGGATAACCTTGGTTTCATGCCTTGTTCTCTGGATATTTGAGCGTGCGCTGAACATTCCCTCATGGGCGGTCGCCTGTATTGGCGCTATGCTGCTTATGGTCTGCAATGTCATGACGGTTAAAGACCTCCGCGCCAAAATACCGTGGGACAGCATCCTGATGATAGGCTGTTTCGTCGGAGTTGGTTCGGTCGCGACTGCTGTTGGTATAGATGCCACTGTCAGGACACTACTCGGCGATACCCTGGGCAAGCTCATGTCGAACCCATTTTTGCTTATAATTGTCCTTTCCGTTGTCACATGGGTGTTGAGAAGCGTGCTTACAAGTATGACAACAGCCACAACAATCACGACTGTTCTTCTGCTTCCGCTGTGTGCGTCTTACGGCATTCACCCTTGGATATTAATATTCGTGGGTTATGCATCCGGAAATATCTGGTGGCTCATATATCAGACAGCACCAAGCATCCTGTCGTTTGCAGCCACAGACAACAAGCTTGTCACCCATAGTGAGACGATTGCAGGTTCCGTACAATTCGCTGTGACATGCCTCGTTGCGCTGCTGATATCAATACCCTATTGGCAGTTGCTCGGGCTTCTTTAAATCAATCGCCGGGGTTCAAACCCGGTTTGGACCCCGGCGTCCGGAGATTCCAAGCTCCTAAAGCAAGGCAGGTAATTGAAATGAAAGACTCCGCTATGATATTTAACATGCAGAGATACTCGATTCACGACGGACCCGGTATCCGGACGCTTGTGTTTTTTAAAGGCTGTCCCCTGCGTTGCGCATGGTGCGCGAATCCGGAGGGTATATCGACGGAAAGGGAAGTTAGGTACATAAAACAAAAATGCAACGGATGTGCAAAATGCCTAAACTGCCCAAACGCTGCTGTCAGCTTTTCCGACGAAGACGGTTTCGCAATCAGTCGCGGCAGGTGTACGGCGTGCGGATTCTGTGTTGAGAATTGCTCCAGAAAAGCCAAGACATGGTTTGGCTATGAAATCAAGCTTGACGAGCTTATTAACAAAATCAAACGAGATGCTGTGTATTACAAGAGCTCCGGCGGAGGAGTTACGCTTGGCGGAGGCGCCCCTCTCCTCCGGAGAGAGTTTGCGGAAGAATTACTAATGCGTTGCAGGCAGGAAGGTATAAATACCGCCATTGAAACCGAAGGATATTGTGATTTTGAGACTTACAGAAAATGTGCCGGCTTGTGCGATACCATATTCACCGACCTTAAAGCAATAGATCCGGAAAAGCACAAGAATCTGACGGGCGTTGACAATCACATCATACTCGAAAATATAAAAAGACTGGGAAACTGGTTGGCATGCACTGGCGACGGGCCGGATTTCATAATAAGAATACCGCTGCTTACGGAGGTCAATTATGATCTTAAAGATTTTTCTAAGGCCGCGGAGTTTCTCAAAGATATCAAGTGCATAAAATACGTTGAGATACTGCCGTTTCACAATTTGGGTGAGCACAAGTACAAGCAGTTGGGATATTTATACGAATTTGAGGGAAGAAGCAATCTCAAGTCGGTCGATGTGCAGGAATACGCGGACATCCTGGAGGCGGCAGGTCTTAAAGTGAAGGTTACTGATTGGTAACGAAAAC
>Ga0099364_10009046_pt1 | contig 13891 bp, 6 predicted proteins | sample TergutTh196P3_FD_73070 | JGI IMG/M metagenome (GOLD analysis project Ga0099364, IMG submission 73070) | Microcerotermes parvus P3 segment gut microbial communities from Pointe-Noire, Republic of the Congo - Th196 P3 | ecosystem: Host-associated > Arthropoda: Insects > Digestive system > Gut ...
TCCACCGCCGAACAACGGCAATGCGAGCAATTCGTCCGTGAGCGTTTCACACTCTCCGACGACTAATTCCGGCTCGTCCAACGGGAGTGTGCCGCCTGCGAGCGGCGCAACAGGAGCGGCGGATTCAGATTACGGAGGTATGCTGCCGCCAACGTCCATGAACTCGCCCGATGTTATACAGACGCTTCCTTTATATTACGATGACGGAAGTATCGGCATTCTGCATATTCCGAAGCTGAATTTAACTGTTAAAGTGTATTCGGGTGAAACTCTTGAAAATATGAGAATCGGCGTGGGACACTTCGAGTTTACGTCGGCTTGGAACGGCAATGTGGGAATTTCTGGGCATAATCGCGGCGTTCCGCACGCTATCGGCGGCGCAGCAAATCTGCGTGACGGCGATGAAATCATATATACAACAAGGTACGGCACACGCACTTATTTAGTCTATGACAGGAAGCAAATTACAGACGCGGATTATTCCGAACTCGGTTGGTCTGACTTGAATATTCTGACAATAATTACCTGCGTTGAAAACACTCCGGGTATGCGCTGGAGTATAAAAGCTCTCGCTGCCGGTTGATAGATTATGCCCGAAAAATGGCGTAAATACGCCGTAATTACAAAGAAAACAAACTGTAAACAATCACACAAAGGCCTTGTAATTATTCTCAAAGCACGCTAATATAACAACGTTAGGATATAACTTAAATAAAATTCAAGGAGGTTCATCATGAACAGCAGATTAAAATCTATCCTGTGCGTTGTTCTCGCCGTGAGCTTTTTAGCAGGCTCAATGACTGCGTCAGCGAATGACGCTCCGCAGGGAATCACAGTTTTAGTGGACGGAAATTCCGTCACATTCGACCAAGAGCCGCGGTTAATCAATGGCAGGGTCATGGTTCCCATACGGGCAGTCGCGGAGGCGATGGGCTGGGAAGTCCGCTCGAACAGCCCGACAGTTATCGAAATCGTAAAGGCTGTAAGATACACGGACGGCACACGAAACTACTTGTTTTCATTAAATTCAATCACGATAGACCTCGAACATGAGCGAATTGACAGGAGAATCGCAGTAGGAGTCGGGCGAAGTTTTGAAACCGAAGCCGACAAAAATATCAAGCTGACCGCGAAGCCAGCCGTCATAAACGGCAGAACACTCGTAGGCGTGAGGGATTTGGCTGAGTGCCTGTATGCAACGGTAGAATGGGATGGAGCAGCGCAGACAGTCATCATAACAAGCGGTGAAGTACCGTATTATGACGGTTACGGCTTGCCAAACAGGGACGAATTATTCGAGCAAATGCGGGTATACTACAACGCAGGCGCAACGCTCACGAGAATCGGCGAACCGCTCCCGCAGACAACAGCGCCGGCAAATCAATCAGCGGCAGTTGTATCAGAAGCGCCCGAAGTCGGCAGTTTTCCGGCAAATATACTCCTGCCCGGCAAAACCGACGTTCATTCGGCTGACAGCTACTACGAACCGTATAAAATCCGCGTCGGATACGGCTGTAATTGGTACGCTTTCGGGCGGTTTTATGAGGTACACGGCTACCAAAATCCTGTGAGATACACAGGCGGAGCGAATTATCTTGATACGGTAGAAGCTGCAAAGTCGGACGTTGTAAGAGCGGAGCGCGATTTGAGTAAAATCGCTGCGGGGAGCATAGCGGTCTACTGGCGGCAAAAGAACGGCGGTCACGTGGTTTTCATAGAGTATGTGGAGCGCGGCGAGAACGGCAATCCCACTCATGTTTACTACACGGAAGCCATGAACACCGACGGTTCGGGGACGTACAGACCGGCTTCGGACGGCAGAGTAAAAAAAGCGGCGTTCGAGCGGTTCAAGAAGTCAAGTTCCGGCACGAAAGACCTCATGGGATATGTAATCCCGCGATAATAATTATAATCAAAGAGCAAAAAAATATAGTATATAAGTTAAACAGGCGGATTGCTTAACAGGCGGCTCGCCTGTTTTTTTTGGAGGTGATTCACAAAATCAACACACAATTACCCGGACGGCGTATGCCGTCATCTTCATTTATGGCGTATTTACGCCGAAAAATCAATTTTTATTACGGAGGTATGTAATGAAATCTAAAAAAAGCATCATTTCTATTATGCTGACGCTGGCATTTCTGTTCGGCTCTTTGCCGCCGTTCAATATCTTTTTTCAGCCAATCAAAGCTGAAGCGTCAGCCGCAGACTATTACAACGTAATGGTCTACGCGGGTGACCCGATTCCCACGAGCATGATAAACTACAACGGCGGCACGATATACCCGTCGGCGTATATAATCGCGGACGGCGTGGAATACCCCGCCTTTTGCGTTGACCCGAATTTATACGGCGCGGAGTGGCACCCGAACGAACAGTATCCGCTCAATGTAGCAGGTACAAATCATTGTCCGCTGGTGTCGACAGTTTTGCACAATTCCGTGCCGTATGTCACAAAAGAGAGCATACTGGCGTTGTTTCCGGGCTTGAGCGACCTGCAAATCTATGCGGCTACAAAAGCGGCAATACGCGCAGTCGCGGAGCAGAGCGCGCATCTGCATCCGAACGACAACCTTTGGGGCGGCGACCCGCAGACTGTCGCGTTCGCACGACATCTCATCGACCTTGCGAAAAATAACCCGATTGACGTGCCGGTGAGCGCGATATACGGCACAGTCGGCACGACCGACAGCGAGGACGACGATTATTTTATCCGCTCCACGCGGGTTCAATCGTCTAATTACCCGCTTGTCGAGGGTACAAAAATACGGCTGACGCTCCCTGCGGACGCGCCTGCCGGAACGGTTGTCACGTTTGCAGACGGTACTCCTATACCCGCGAGCGGCGTGGACAGCCACACGGATATTCAGATAAGAGTGCCGAAAGCGTCCGTTCCGCCGGAAACAAGCGGCTCGTTTGAAATCACGATGGAGCTTAACATACTCAGCGGCGTGGTTTTGTTCGGCGTGCCGACAAATCCGGCAGACATAGGAGTTTATCAGCGGTATGAGGTTTCCATGCCTAACCAGCCTGTCAGCTTCATAATTCCGATGGAGTATTTCCATGAGCCGAAGGAGCAGGAGCCCGCATTCGGCGGCTTAAAAATCCTGAAATATGACAATACGACAGGTAATCTTGCCGCAGGCGCAATCTTTGAGATACGCGGGATTGACGAAAATACCGAAGAAATCCTGTTACAAATACAGGCGAGTGCGGGAGCTTCCCTTCCCTCTGTCGGTGATGCAACAGTAACTACAAGCAACGGCGAAATAGCGGTTGATGGCTTGCCTGTAGGCAACTATCTCATCACAGAATTATCGCCGCCGCCGAATTATGATATATCGCCGGACGGAGGCACTTCGCAAGTGGTTGAAGTGGTTGATTCAGAGGTTGCGACGGTTCACCCGCAGGTGATGTTCAGGAATAACCCGTTTGGCAGACTGCGTGTAACTAAAATTGACGCAGTTACGGGACAATCCGTGCCTAATGCAACGCTCCGCATACGTAACGAAGTCGCGGGCATTGACATTACCCGAACGACAGACGCAAGTGGAATAATTGAACTCGGCGATTTACCGCAGGGTAACTATTCCATAACGGAAGTCAACGCGGGCGCGAATTATACGTTGAACCCTCTGACGCTCGTTATTCCCGTGAGATGGGGGCAATTAGCCGAAGCTGTGTTTGATAATCAGCCGCACACTTCGCTCGAAGTGACAAAAATTAACAGCAAAACCAACCAACCTGTTGCGGGAACGGTGTTCACGCTCCGCAATCTTTCGACAGGCGCAGAGTGGACGCTTACGACAATGGCTGACGGAAAAGCAACGGCGAACAATATTCCGGCGGGAAATTACACAATCCGCGAAATGTACGTTCCCGCGCCGCTTATTCTCAACAGTACAGTCATAAATATCCAGATTGACAATGATAAAGTCAACGCTTACACGGCTGCTAACGACGAAAACCCCATCATCATTATTGAAAAATATGATGAAAAAACCGGACAAATTCTGCCGGGTGCGGAGTTCAGACTTGAACGGATTGACGGTGCATGGCAGACGGAGTTCATGAATACAACGGGGACACACACGCTCACAGTCGCGCCCGGCACGTATCGTTTGGTCGAAATTGCCGCACCGTGGGGTTATTTAATTTCGACAGAGGAAAAAGTTTTTGTACTCAACCCAAACGACGAAATCACAATCAAGTTTGACAACCGCGAACGTCCTGCGCTCGAAATCATAAAGATTGACGAGGCGACGGGGCAGCCGCTCGCAGGCGCGAGATTCCGCGTATCGGAAACCGAAGGTTTGACGGTCGGCGAATATGTGACGGACAGCGAAGGTCGTATTTATATCGAAAACTTAAACGATATTATCTACACCGTTGAAGAAATCACCGCGCCGGACGGGTATTTGCTCGAAATTCAGCACAAAGATATTCTTCTTGAATGGGGTATCACGAAAACGCTGATTTTCACAAACAAAGCCCGCCCTGCCCTCGAAATTGTCAAAATCGACGAGGCAACAGGCGTGCCGCTTGCAGGAGCAGTTTTCCGCGTTTGGGCGACGGAAAGCGATACTGTAAGCGAGTATACCACCGATTCTACGGGGCGTATTCTTATCACAGATTTAGACGATGTAATCTACACAGTTGAGGAAATTATCGCGCCGGACGGTTATTTGCTTGAAGTTCAGCACAAAGATATTCTGCTTGAATGGGGTAAAACCAAGACTCTGATTTTCACGAACAAGGCACGTCCAGCCCTTGAAATCAGGAAAATTGACGCAATCACGGGCGTACCTCTCGCGGGTGCGACATTCCGCGTCAACAAAACAGAAGATTTGACGTTGGGAGAATATGTCACGGACGCAAACGGCGTAATTATCATTAGTGACCTTGACGATGATATATACTCGGTTGAGGAAATTTCCCCGCCTGACGGATATATTTTCGCTCCTGAACGCAGAGAAATCCTGCTCGAATGGGGCAGAACGTCAACCATGATTTTTGAGAATATACGCAAACCTACGCTAATTATAACGAAATCGAACGCTTTGACTTTCGCACCTATACCCAACACAACGTACCGCGTTGAGTATGAAGGTATTGGCGGCGGCGTTCACAATCTCGGCACATTCAGAACAGATGAAAACGGGCAGATTATTCTGCCGCAGGTAAACGCTGGCTGGTATATTATAACGGAAACGATGGCGGCGCCGGGCTTCAGCTTGGCGGCAAATCCCGTCACGCGCAAATATCTTGCTCCGGGCGAAAACGCTTACACTAATTTTTCAGCAAGCGGTGTAATGGGCGATATATCGGGCGATAATATCACGGCATTATCTGGGTTTGACTTTTCGCCGATGCTTGGACAGGAAATTTTCAATTATCCTTTGAACAGCATAGTAATCCGCAAAGTAAGCAGCGTGACAGGCGAATTATTGGCGGGCGCGGCTTTCGATGTACGCAGGGTTACGGAGGAAATCTCCGGCACTTCTGGAACGCTTGTCGGTCGCTACACCACCGATAATTCCGGCGTGATTGTCTTGACGGGCTTACAGCCGGGCGGCTATATCGTGGAGGAAATCGAAGCTCCGTCGAATTATCTTATATCAGAAAACGCTTCACAGCAGACTTGGCTCAAATATGACGGCACGAGTATAGTTGAATTGACCTTTGCGAACATTCCTTACGGCTCAATTCTCATTACAAAGTCCGATACTCTGACAGGCACGCCGCTTTCGGGCGCAAGGTTCAGAGTTACCGACAGTTCCGGCGCGGTGGTTGGCACGAGTAACGGCATTTTTACAACCAATGTTGACGGGCAAATATTAATCCCGAACGTGAAACCGGGCGCGTATGTCGTGACGGAAATCGAAGCCCCTGCGGGATATGCAATCGACACGATGCCGCAGACAATCGAAGTCGGGGTTGATGGTAAAATTTATCAGGTGCATTTCGGAAATGCTCCGTTTGCCACGCTCATACTCCGCAAACTCGACAGCGAAACGAGAGAACCTCTCGCCAACGCAGAGTTTAAGGTTACGTCAAGCGATGGCAGCGTTGTCGGTACGTCAAACGGTATTTTCAGCACCGACAACAACGGCACAATTACAATTCCCAATTTGATAAAAGGCAGTTATATTGTCGAGGAAATCAAAGCTCCCGACGGCTATATTTTGGAAAATCAGGCGCAGGCAATCGCAGTCGATTATGGTAATATTTATACGCTTGACTTCTTTAACAGAAAAATGAGCGGTATGCAAATCATCAAAATTGACAGCGTTACTAAACAGCCGCTCAAAGGCGCGGAGTTCACAATTTACCACCAAAACGGCGAGATTTTCGGACGCTATGTGACCGACGCTGACGGCGTAATTATCGTAGACGAGTTCGCGCCGGGCTGGTATAAAGCGGTGGAAACGAAAGCGCCGGACGGCTATTTAATCGACGATATTCCCAAAGATTTTCAAATAACCGACAATCAATTTGTTCAGCTTGTGTTTGAAAATGCTCCCATGTCGTCATTAATTATCCGAAAAGTTGATGCAGACACACGCGAACCTCTCGAAGGCGCGGAGTTTACAGTCAGGACAATGGCGGGGCTGTTAATCGGCAATTTCCGCTCCGATGAGGACGGCTTGGCTATCGTTCCCATGCTCGAACCGGGCTGGTACACCATCACAGAAACCGTTGCTCCTGTGGGATATTCACTCGGCGACAACGTGCAGAATGTGCAAATCACGCACAGTCAAACGGTTACGATTGAGTTCCGCAATCGTCAGTTCGGCTCGTTAATTATACGAAAAATCGACGAAGTTACGGGCAATCCATTGACCGGCGCAGTATTCACGGTTCATCAGCAGGCGGGCGCATTTGTCGGCGAATACACGACCGGCAATGACGGCACAATCAACATACCGCAGGTTGAACCGGGCTAGTACGTAATCCGCGAAACAAAAGCCCCGATTGGCTACACGCTTGACAATACGGCGCAGACTGTTGAGGTTAAATCAGTCGTACCGACAATAACGACCTTTACGAACAAGCCTTTGTCGGGTATTCAGATTATAAAGACCGATTCAATCACGCATAATCCATTATCCGACGCGAGATTTATCGTGGAGCGTCCGGATGGCGAGCGTATTGGCACACACTTTACGACCGATGTTTCGGGTAGCGTACTTGTTCCCGACCTTGAAGAAGGCGTATATACCGCCGAGTGGATATATGCTCAACGAAACGCCTAAAACTGTGACGGTTGTGTCAGGTAAATTGACAATCGTTGAGTTCGCCAATAAACCGTTTTCAGGAATACAAATCCTCAAAACTGACGCGCTGACAGGCTCGCCGTTACAGGGTGCGGTTTTCACGGTTCAGCAGACCAACGGCGTTTTGGTGGGTGACAAATATACGACCGATGTGGCGGGAAAAATCATCGTTCCCGACCTGCCGGAGGGTGTGTATATTATAACTGAAATCCAAGCTCCTGCGGAGTATGTGCTTGACGCATTGCCGCAGACAGTAGAGGTAAAATCAGGCAAACTGACAATCGCGGAGTTTACGAACACACCGTTCCCGTATCTGCACATTTTAAAAACCAACGCTTCAACGGGCGAGCTTTTATCAGGGGCTGAATTTATCGTCACCGATACAAGCGGCGCAGCCATTGCAAACGTGGTTTCGCAAGCAAGCGGTGCGGTATCACTCAAAGTCGCACCGGGTGTTTACACGGTCACGGAAGTTAAAGCTCCCGCGGGTTTCGAGCTTCACGACCCTGTGCAGACTGTGGAAGTGAGAGCCAACGGCAGTTCGGTATTATATGGAACAAACATTGCTTTTCCAAATAATACCGCTTCGTTCGCCAACAGACCGTTAAACGCAGTCGAAATTTTAAAATTAGACGCGCTGACAAATAATCCGTTACAGGGTGCAATGTTCTCAATAAGCCGTGCAAACGGCGATAATATCGGCTCTTTCAGGACGGACAACAGCGGCTCAATTCTTGTAACGGGGTTACCCGAAGGACAATATATTATATCTGAAATATCTGCTCCGCAAGGTTATGTTTTGGAAGAAATCCCGCAGACAATAAATTTAAGTGGTGGCAGAGTTGTTCCTGTGGCGTTTCTTAATAAGCCGCTGTCCGGCATACAAATCTTAAAATTAGATGCGGTTATAGGACAGCCGCTCGGCGGCGTATCAGAAGAGTATCGCGGGTGTGTGGATTTTTATTGGCTGAAATGTAAAATCTCGCAGAGATTTTATAAAAATATAAAAAAATATCCCCGAAAATTTTCGAGGATATGAACCTTTTAGCGTAAATTATTATAAACTTCCACCATTTTACTCCATGTTGCAATTCCGACAACTCCGTCATCTTTCAATCCATACGCTCTTTGAAACTCCTGTACGGCTTCAAGCGTTATCTCTCCGAACGAACCATCCTCGTCTAAAGGCGGTATATCGGACTGTATATTTCTGATTGCGTTTAAATATCGCTGTATTATCAGCGCATTACCATTTACTTGCCCCTGTCTGATTTCATATCCGGGGAATGGCGGGTTTTCATAATCTATCTTTGTAAATCTAACAGTAATTCTCTCTGCGCGGCTTAACGCGCAAGTGAACAGCGTCAGGTCATACGGACTATCAACCATAACATCTGTATCTGTTTCGTGTATAATTTCAATCAGCTCTGAGTTATACCAATATTCATTACCGCGCGCGTCCGTGATTAACACTTTATCGCCCCGACTAAGGTTAGAGAGTTTGCCGAAATGATTTCTATAATTATGAGCGCAGATAACAAGCGAGCTTATTAAATCACCCGAATAACGGCACGGCGTATTTTCAAGCCTTTCGTCACTCCACTCATTATTTACTGCAAACTCCAACCTAAACGCAGGTATCCGCAGTATTCCTATATAAAACTCACCGTCAATCTCAATCAACTTCGGAACATCTTCCGTAATTTCACCCTCATACTCTGCCTCTGCTATCGCCGCTATATGCTTATGCAGAAGCTGCGTAGTGACTGCTGCGCTTTCTCCCGCTCTGTTATCGTCCCACAGATTATACGCCAAAATTCCGCCGGACGAAAGAAGCGAAAACACGCCAAGCCAAATAATAAATATACCCAACTTACGCATCTTTCTCACCCCTTTTACTCCTGTGAACCATAATTGAGCCTGTAACAATCATTATCGCGCCAACACCCGCTAATATTGGAATTGGATAAAATAAAACTCCTGTTCTTACTATCACGTTTGTCAACGTAATAATTGAGTCTGGGTTAGGCAACGGGTCTGGCGTGACTGGGTTATCTGGGTCTGGCGTGACTGGGTTGTCCGGGTCTAGCATGACTGGGTTGTCTGGCTCTGGCATGACTGGGTTGTCCGGGTCTGGCGTGACTGGGTTGTCCGGGTCTGGCGTGACTGGGTTGTCCGGGTCTGGCGTGACTGGGTCGTCTGGGTTTGGCGTGACTGGGTCGTCTGGGTTTGGCGTGATTGGGTCGTCTAGCTCTGGCTCAATAATAGACCTAACAGAGCACATTATTCTCGCCGCTTCCTTAAACCGCTCCCTTAATTCGTCAACAATTTCAACAACTGACAGCTTGCCTTTAAATTTGTCACTCGGCAAGTCATCATGCTTAAACTTAACCGCAAAATTTCTTTGTGTTGTGTTTCTGATTTTGTGAAAAAATCCGAGCGTAAGTAAATCATAGCGGGTGCTTTTTAGTCTGTCTGCCGTTTCAAGCACCGCGTTCGCATATCTGCCGTAAGCGCTTATAGTATATGAACCTGTCTGCTTCGGACCTTTGTTCGGCAGTCCGTCCGACATCAGAAATATTTGCCTGATGTCATAAGGGCTGAAACTAACAGTATTCAAGAGTTGTTCCGCCGTCACTAACCCATCGTGCATATTCGTCTGCCCACCTGAGATTAAACCGTCTATAGCGCGCGCCAATGTATTATAATTTCCGCTGAAACGCTGTATCACCCTTGCCTGGCTTGAATACGCCACAATCGCAATGTTATTTCTTGCCGCAGTATCGCTGTCAACGAGGACTTGACGGCAAAAATCTTTCGCCGCTTCTTTTAACTCCCTCAAAGGTCGTCCCGCCATTGAGCCAGACACATCGAGTACAATAACTATATATTTTTGTACGCCTTCTCTGTCCGCTTCGGTTGCGAACGAACGAAGCTCCCCCTCACTAATCCTAGCGCTTACGCTCGCCGCATGAGCGTTAAACGCATATTCGCTTACGGGAATATCCTCAAAATCCAAATACCAATTCGGGTTGAAGAAAGGGTCGTCTTGAACATCAGACGGGTCAGGGTTATTCCCCCAATCATCTTCATATTCTTCCGCAGACTCAACCGTGACCGTGACAGTTGCCGAAGTTCCGTCTGCCTCCGTGACCGTGATAACTGCCGTACCCGGAGATATTCCCGTCACCCTGCCCGCAGAATTGACCGTTGCGACGTTCGGATTACTGCTTGTAAACGTGATAGTTTTATCGGTAGCGTTAAACGGCGCGGCGGTTATGAAGAGAAGCGACGAGTCGTCTGCTTCGAGCGTCAAGTCGGGTGTTCTTACGGTGATGTTTTCTACATGGACGTATGGCTCATCAGGTTGAGCAGAGGCGTATGTAATAATCAATCCCTCCCACTCGTCGCCCTCGCGTAAGCCTGCGTTCGCCCAACTTGGCGGGACGATTGCGCGTGCGTTGGGGTCGACATTGTTAAAAACAAACCCTAAATAGGAATTATAGACTTCAGGTGGTGTGGCAGATTCAAAGTAAACATCAGATAGATTGCGGCAATAAGAAAACGCAAAACCCCCAATAGAGGTAACACTATTAGATATTGTTACGCTTGTCAGACTGCTGCAATCATAAAACGCTCCACTTTCGATAGAGGTAACGCTATTCGGAATTGTCACGCTTGTCAAGCTGCTGCAACCATAAAACGCGCTATTCCCAATAGAGGTAACGCTGTTCGGGATTGTCACGTTTATCAGACTGCTGCAATTCATAAACGCATAATTTTCAATAGAGATAATGCTATTAGGGATTGTCACGCTTGTCAGACTGCTGCAATTCAAAAATGCAGAATGCCCAATAGAGGTAACGCTGTTCGGGATTGTCACGCTTGCCAGGTTTACGCAGTTACCAAACGCATTCCCTCCAATGGTCGTAACACTATCGGGGATTATTACGCTCTCAAGACCCGTCATAAAAAACGCACTATTTCCAATCGAGGTAACGCTTTCCGGAATTGTTACGCTTGTCAGACTGTCACAGAAAGAAAACGCATAATCTCCAATAGAGGTAACGCTGTTCGTAATTGTCACGCTTGTCAGACTTCTACAATCAAAAAACGCACTATTTCCAATCGAGGTAACGCTATTAGATACAATCACTGTTTGTATGGAGTCACGGTATTGATACCACGGAAGTCCATTGAGGACTAAAAATTCCCAATCCCACATCCTCCCCGCGCCGCTAATCGTCAGCGCGCCTGTGTCAGTATCAAACTCCCACGTTATATTTTCCCCTGCTGTGCCGCTGTGGATTTCCGCGCTCGCGGTCAGGCTCGCTCCCGGCAGTAACGCGAACAGGAAGAGGAATAGCGCGAAATTGATAATCCTTTGTTTTTTGTTTTTCATAAATATAATTTCCTTTAAAACGAAAATTTTACAATATATCGCCTGAATTTCCTTAAAATACATTATACAATATATAAACAAATTTGTAAAGTCTTTTTCGGAATTTTATAATAATCATAGTATATATTTTATATACTGCATCAGCTTAACGGAAAATCTATATCTGAAAAACAAGCTGTTCTGCGGTTAGTCAAACTTGTTTTTCAGATTCAAGATATGGATTAAATCACCTCTCCGCTCCTTTCAATCTCTGCCGCTCCCGTTCCGGCTCTGCCTGTTCGGGCGGCTGACGGAGTATATCCTCAACGACCGACATCAATCGCTTGGGAGCGCGTTTCAGAGCGGCGATAAATTTGCTGAACCATGTCAAATGCTCTATCGTTGACGGACGCTTCCCTTTTTCTTTGGCGAGTTCCGATTTGAGTTTCTCACATTCATTTACGGCAGCTTGACGTTTTTTTCGTTCAGCGGATATTTTCTCATCGGCAGTCGCGCCTTTCTTGGCGAGAGTTTTAAGTTTCTTCATATCGTCAGCAGAAGTGACGATTCCGCCCAAAATTGCGGGCTTACCCATAGCGTCAATCTCGTCAACCGTAGCCGACGCTTTAGTCTTAACCTCGATTTTTTCGTTGAGCTTATCAATTTTGGTTTCTTTCTTCTCAATCTGTTTCGTGATTTTATCAAGCCGTTCAGTCTGCTTTTTGGTCTTATACTCCAACACCTCCAAATGCTCCGTTGTACTGCCGCGTTCGCCACGCTCGAACCCTTCAAACCCGGCTGACTTCATGTGTTCAAAATATCGGTCTTGCAGGAACGCATAAGAGTTAAGCGTAACCGTTTTACCATCGCGTTCAGCCGTCATACGGAGCGGCCATTTATTCGACTGGCTGATTTGGGGAATGACTTCTTTCAGCTTCCCGGCGAGTTCAGGGTTCTTATTATTTTTCTTGAAATATAATTTTTTCTCGACTATCGGCACATAGACAACATGGAGATGATAATGGTAAACATCGCGTCCGAGTTTCTCGGACAGAGCCGAGTTCCTCTCGTCCGCGTGCATGACTGCCGAGATTATATAATCCTCGCTCCCGGCTTCCTTGACCGCCTGACGATATGCTTCCCCGAAAAACTTTTTCGCGTATTCGTAACCGCCGCGTTCATCGAAATAAGTGGTATTGATGTCGTAGACCATTTCACAAAATATTTTCGCGTCAGACTTCGTGCCGTGCTTGACAATTTTACCTTCAGCTAATAGCCGATTAAAAGTTTCCTGATAGGTTTCGGGAGTTCCGTCATCTCTGAAATTCTGTTTAAAATGCACGTTAAAATTTGCTCGTTCGAGGTCGACATCGCTGTTAAAATAATGCTCGTTCTTACGCTCGTTGTGACGCTCTACTGTGTTGAAACTGCCCACTTGGTAGGCTTCGTTTCTTACTACTGTTCTGTGTAATATAATTAAATCCTCCTGAAAAATCTTACGTTATGTTGGGCGGTGGCGGCAGCGTTTACACATACCTTTTTCAAAGTATGTGACCCACTCATGTACTTTCCGGGCAAGCCGGCAAAGTACGTGGGCTCTGCGAGGCGGAACGACCGCTTCGGCGGGGGTGGACTGCGCCGTCTGCGGACGGCTCACGGGCAGACTTCACTTCACCGCGTCAGCGGTTCAGTTATGCCCGCCCGCCAAAATCTGACTGCTCCGGCTATGCCTTTGCGTCCGATTTTGCTGTGTCTGCGGACACGGGATTCGCTCGGCGGTGACAGTGACAGAAGTGACTAAAGTGACAAAACTCCGCTCCGCTTAAAAATACTTTTGTCACTTCTGCACCTTTTGTCACCGTCACTCACGATTAAAATTGTATTTCATACGCCATCGGATTTACGTCCCACATACGCGCCTGCGGTCTGCCTGTGCCGCCGTAATCCTTGAATTTCTCGCGTAGATAGTCGTATTCGCATAACTGAGATATTGGCGCGGTGAGCGATTCCGCTGTTTTAAATTTCTTACAGAGCCGCATAATCTCGCGAACAGTTATCGTTGCGGGTCGCGTCTTGGAGAGCAGACGCAGAATATATTTGCACTGCGAAGTCACCTCGTCCGCGCCCATCAACTGATACGCCGCTTTCGCGTGTTCGAGATAATACATACCGATTGAGATTGCAGACATCATGTTATTTTCGCTGACTTCTAAATCGTGCATACAATCCATAT
>Ga0099364_10009047_pt1 | contig 13890 bp, 13 predicted proteins | sample TergutTh196P3_FD_73070 | JGI IMG/M metagenome (GOLD analysis project Ga0099364, IMG submission 73070) | Microcerotermes parvus P3 segment gut microbial communities from Pointe-Noire, Republic of the Congo - Th196 P3 | ecosystem: Host-associated > Arthropoda: Insects > Digestive system > Gut ...
CACAGCCTGTTTGCGTCTCTCATGCTGTGCTTCGCGCGACAGCCTGCGACCATCTTCTTTGTCCATTTCACTTATCTGGGGATGATGTAAAATTATTCAATACTTAGTAGCCGGGTCTATATCTCAAAACGAGCCGCCGCATGAACTGCCGCCCGAAGAATCCGTAATTGACGATTATGCTTGAACATGCGTCTCGCGCAACCCTCGCCATTTATGGCAAGGCGAGTGAGACAGTTGTTTTGTGGAGCCGAAGGCTCTCCTCTAATGCGTCGAGGAATCCCCGGTATTATAAGGTAGAGGTGGCGCAATTCTGTCCGGGCGCAACTTTGGCAAAAATTACGCTCAACGCGCGCTCAAGTTTTCCGGCGAATGCCGATATAGCGGGTTAACCCAGTCATGAATGGCAGGGCTAAACATCACAGGAGCTGGACATGAAGCTGGAAAGTTTGTCCGCCCGTTGGCATGGAATGCAGACTGTACGCGCAGAGGATAAGCCAGCGTCGCGTTCTCTGGCCAGTCAGATTCAGGCGCAGTTCGCCAAAACTTCACAGTCTGCCAGGACGGAGAAGACGGAAGAATCGCCGGAAGCGATCAAGCGGCGGCAGGAGCTTATCGTCATGCGGATGCGTTGCGGGCAAAAATTAAGCAGGAGCGATTTGGTATTCCTGAAACAACACGCGCTTGGTTATTATCATGAAGCCGTGCGGATTGAGGAGAATCGCAGGCTGTATGAGCGGGAAATACGCGCCTGCCGCTCCAAAAAGGAAGTGGAAGCGGTGCGGATGCGCTGGCAACAGATGTATCTGGCGGAACTTAAAGCCATTGAACGCTCGCAAATGTCGTTCGAGGAAAAAAAGATGGCCAAGGAAGCAGCCCAGATGCGTTATGCCGCGCGGGAGGATACGCATCTGGAATTCCGGAATAGCCCGGCTTATCAGAAATTGCCGGATGAGGAGGACGAAAACGTAAACAGCGTGCCAGGGATATTTCAGGAAGTAATCCGATTGGGTGTGGAAAAACGCGATACAGATATGGAGGGCGTACAGGAAATGATTATGGCCGCGCTGCGTGAAAAGATGGATGGTTGGGAAAAGATGGCAGGCACAGAAACCGCCGCTACTCGTGCTGCGGGACAGGGGAGCGCAGAGTCCGGGAATGATCCTGTGCCAGTGGTAGCCGAATATACAATCAGCGTCTATGCCTGAATCCCGTTTTGAGCGACGGAGTAGCTCAAAACGGGGTGGCGTTCCGCAAACGGTCGTCGGACAAAATATTGCCTCAACCTTCCCGCTGCTCAAGCCACAAGGCCAGTCCCTGTGCGTTCAATTCCATATCCACATTCAATATGGGTTTTATCTTGTCCCGGTTTTTGGCGACGATTTCTTCCATCAAATGACTCTCGATTGCGACGTGGATGGCTTCCTTGCGCGCTGTTCCCGTTCCCGGCGCGGCCTCCGCCAGCCGGACAAAATCATCAATCCGGGCAAGCAGTTCCCGGCCTTGCCGCTCCACATCGTCTACCCGGCTAAAGTGCATGAGATACATGGCTTCGGGTTTCAGCGCGAGCAGTCGCTTTATGGAGGCTTTCATCGCTTCCGGGTCAAACTGACTGGGGGTCGTTGCGGGGATCAGGAAAGGCTTTTTGTCCACTATCAATTCGGGATAAGCAATTCCAAAGGCATCGCCTGTAAAACAGACCCGCGCCTGACTGTCCCATACGCAAAGATGATGTTTGGCATGACCGGGGGTAAAGAGGCATTGCAGGGGACGCCCGGCCAGCGAGAAAAATTCTTCATCGGCAGCCTCAATCACTCGTTCCGCAGGGACAGGTACGATCTCGCCATAGAGCTTGCGGGCTGTTTCCTCGCCATATACCGCAGAGGCCCCGGCGAAAAGCTGGGTCGGGTCAATCATGTGTCGTGCCCCCCTGGGATGCACGACCAATTTTGCGTTGGGTAACTCCGCCATATAAGCGCCCGCGCCGCCCGCGTGGTCAAGATGCACATGGGTTACGAAAACGTAATCAACGGCTTCCGGCGTGAGATTGAGTTCCTTCAAGGCTTCCAGAAAGCGCGGCAAGGCAGCGTTGTGAGCCGTCTCAATGACCGCGACGCGCCCTTTCTCGACGATGAAATGGATGGCGGCAAGACCGGGACGAACATAAATAGCGTCAACGGCATAGGTATTGTGCGGCCAGGGGATGAATTTTGCTTGCATTGTGTAGTCTCATATGAATGGAACGAATAGTTTACCGTATGGTTACCCGCCAATCTAATAGCATGTTGGTTTTTCCGCAATCTTGCCTATGCGCTCAGGTGGTAAGGGTCAGGGCTTCCTGCCAGCGTTCGAGTTTACGCGCGAAGGCAAGGGTATAGGCGGGGCTGGAAGAAGGAAGAATACGGATTTCCGGCGGCCTTGCGAGCATGGCAACGGCAAGGGAAAGGAGGCGGGACGCGCATTTTCCGGCGGTCTGCCCATTGAAGCAAAGGCGTTGCAAATTTGGCATATGCGCGAAAAGTGTGGAAAAATCGTTGCCGGTTCCGGCGCGAATGTCGGCATCCAACGCGCCTGGGCGGACGCAGCTTTGATAAACATCCCATATGCCGACTTTATGGGCAAGCACTCGTTCAAGGCGCTCTGCGTAGCCAAGTTCAGGCAATGGTTCATTGATTGAATTAGCCAGAAGACGCCAAAACTGGTTTTTGGGGTGGCCATAATATTGCCGCGCTGCCAGCGATGCCGGGGAAGGAAAGCTGCCAAGAATCAGGATACGGCATTCCGGGCGATATACGGGCGATAGGCCGTTAAGACGCGCTTCCAGAGAAGAGGCGGACGTTTTGGATGAGAGCCTGGGCATCAAGTCTTACAGACGGCAATATCCTGCAGATGGCAGTATTTTGCGGACGGCAATGTTAAAAAAGGCGCATCAAACCCTGACCGCGACCGCCTTGACCGTACCGTGCGTGGTGGTAAAACTGCGAAGCACGCTGCCGCCCGCTTCAAAGAGGAGGTTGACCAGATTGCGTTCGGTATAAAGGCAGGCCGAGCCTTTCAGGTTGTAGCTTTTTGCGATGACCGGCGATAAGGGACAAAAACGCTTCTCAATGGGTTGATCCAGGTCGGCATAGCCTTCGCCCAGGTCTGAATTGAGGCCATAGGCGGAGATGTAGAGCTTGCCGCCGATTTTCAAATGTTGCCGGATAATGCGACGCAGAATCCTTCGCGCTTCGGTATAGGGAAGGCGGTAAATATCGTGGTGACAGAATACGAGATCGAACATTTCGCCTTCCGGCGGGAAATCTTCGTCATGGACAAGGGGAATGAAAGCGAGTGTGCCGTTTGCAGCGCGCGCAGGTTTTCTGGCAAGCGCCGCTTCCCGAAATGATGAGTTATCGGCGGCGAGCACCTCCGCGCCCTGTTTGGCCATTTGCGCCGCGAAATGCCCATCGCCGCAGTACAGGTCGAGCACTCGCGGCAGGTTTTTATTGCGTACCGACAGGGCGATTTCTCGCGTAATCAGATATTCCAGTTCATCCGTAACTGTAGGTACGTGAGCTTGTATGAAAATTTGATTCATAGCGACATTCCGTGGTCTATAGGGCGAGATATTTTTAATTGTGCAATATCCTGGCCTGTCTCTCAAGCGCAGCAAGGCTTTTGCGAATGAAATGGACAAAGAATGTGGTTTTGCGGGCGAAAGAAGTTATGCGCCTGAAGGAGTGATAAAATTAATCTTTTTATACATCCGGTTTTATCCGGTACATGGACTGGTCAGATCATGAACTACAGTAAAAAGGTTGTGCTCGCCTATTCAGGCGGGTTGGATACTTCGGTTATCCTCAAGTGGTTGCAGGACACCTACCAATGTGAGGTCGTTACCTTCACGGCCGATCTCGGGCAGGGCGAGGAACTGGAGCCGGCGCGTCAGAAGGCGCTCAAGGCGGGTATCCAGCCTGAAAACATCTTCATCGACGATTTGCGCGAAGAGTTCGTGCGCGATTTCGTCTTTCCCATGTTCCGCTGCAACACGATTTACGAAGGCGAATACCTGCTTGGCACCTCCATTGCCCGTCCGCTGATTGCCAAGCGCCAGATCGACATCGCCCGCGCGACCGGGGCCGATGCCGTCTCGCACGGCGCGACCGGCAAGGGGAACGATCAGGTGCGGTTCGAGTTGGGCTACTACGCCCTCATGCCCAACATCAAGGTCATCGCCCCCTGGCGCGAATGGGATCTGCTCTCGCGCGAAAAGCTCCTCGACTACGCCGAAAAGCACGGCATTGCCGTTGAGCGCAAACACCGCGAGGGCGGCTCGCCCTACTCGATGGATGCCAACCTGCTGCACATCTCCTATGAAGGGCGGCATCTCGAAGACCCCGCCGCCGAGGCCGAAGAGGCCATGTGGCGCTGGACGGTTTCCCCGGAACAAGCCCCCGACGCCCCGGAATACATCGACCTCGAATTCGCCCATGGCGACCTCACGGCCATCGACGGGCAAAAGATGAAGGCGCATGAATTGCTGGCCAAGCTCAACGAACTGGGCGGCAAGCACGGCATCGGGCGGCTCGATCTCGTCGAAAACCGCTATGTCGGCATGAAGAGTCGCGGCTGCTACGAAACCCCCGGCGGAACCATTCTGCTGCGCGCCCACCGCGCCATCGAATCCGTCACCCTGGATCGGGAAGTCGCCCACTTGAAGGACGATCTTCTCGCCCGTTACGCCAGCCTCATCTACAACGGCTACTGGTGGAGTCCCGAACGCCTCGCCCTGCAAACGCTCATCGACCACACCCAACAAGTCGTCAACGGCTGGGTGCGCGTGAAGCTCTACAAGGGCAACGTCGTCGTCGTCTCGCGCGACTCGAAAACCGACTCGCTCTTCGACTCCGAGATCGCCACCTTTGAAGACGATCAAGGCGCTTTCGACCAGAAAGACGCCCACGGCTTTATCAAGCTCAATGCCCTACGGATGCGTATTGCCGCCAATGCCCGCGTCAAGCGGTGGAAATAGAAAAGTCTGGCGTGTTGAAAAAAGAAGAGAAGATCGCTATGATAGAGGTGTCATCCGCCCTTGGCAGTAAGTTTTCCCTCATTCATTCAGGGAATACCGAGCCCAAGGGCAATTCTTTTTCCGACTCCTGCGCAGGCGATATGTTGTATCACATCAGCCCTGTGGTAACGGCTGTTTTGGTTGATGCAGGGTTCTTCCTCAAGCGTGTACGCAGATTGTTTGGCAACTTGCCGCCGCAGGAAGTAGCAAAAAAACTCCACAAATTGGCGCTGGATCATCTAAATGACGAATGGGGACGGCGTATCGCGCGGTTGTATCGCATTTTCGTGTACGATGCCCCGCCCGCCGCATGGAAAGGACACACTCCTTTGGGCAGAAAATCCATTGATATTTCCAGTTCGCCAACTGCGCAATGGCAACATGGCTTTCACGAGGCGTTACGTGGTATGCGCAAAGTGGCGTTGCGCATGGGTGAAGTACTCACTAGCCAGGTGCGCTGGCAGATTAAATCCAGTGTGCTGAAGGAACTCACAGGCGGCAGGAAAAAATGGGATGATCTTACGGATGATGATTTTTGTCTCGATTTGCGCCAGAAGGGTGTGGATATGCGACTGGGGCTGGACATCGCTTCGCTGGCGTTCAAACGGCAGGTCAATCAGATTGTACTGGTGTCGGGGGATGCGGATTTCGTTCCAGCCGCCAAACTAGCTCGTCGGGAAGGCATTGATTTTATCCTTGATCCGATGTGGGCGACGATTCGCACTGCTCTCTACGAGCATATTGACGGTTTGCGTTCCGTATGTCCAAAACCGGCGCAGAAACCGGAAGATGTCGTTGACACTGTCAACATACCATGACTACCTGTAAACTCATTAAACGAAAGGAGCCATACACCCATGAACATCACCGCTACCCTTGAAAATACCGTCGTTACCACGCAAGCCAACGTTTATTTTGACGGCAAATGCGTAAGCTACAGCCTGCTGCTTTCGGACGGCGCGATCAAAACTGTCGGCGTCATTTTGCCGTCCCTGCTTACCTTCAAGACAGGCGCGCCGGAAGCGGTGGAAGGGGTCGCGGGCTGTTGTCGTGTGCGCTTGGCGGGCAGTGACGAGTGGAAAGCATTTGCCGCAGGCGAGACTTTCCATGTTCCCGGCAATTCCAGCTTTGACATTGAAGTCGCTGGCGAGCCGTACCATTACATCTGCCACTTCGGTTGAGATGGGAGGAGTGTATGCCTTCGTTTGATTTTACTTCTGAGGCCGACATGGTGGCGTTGAAAAACGCTGTCGACGTTGCCAGTCGGCAGATTGACAATCGCTACGATTTCAAGGGGACGGCGGCCAGAGCCGAGCTGGAGGAAAAGACGAAAACCATCGTGCTGGTCGGCGACAACGACTTTCAGCTTGACCAGATCAAGGACATCCTGTTTCCAGCGATGGAAAAAAAAGAAAAAGAAAGCGTCAAACGTCTGGATCAGCAGCCGGTACAGAAAATTTCCGGCAACAAGGTGAAGCAGGAACTCCGTATTCGCAGCGGGATTGAAACCGAGTTGGCGAAAAAAATAGTAAAGCTTATCAAGGACGAAAAGCTGAAAGTGCAGGCTTCCATTCAGGGGGACGCCGTGCGGGTACAGGGCGCGAAGCGAGACGACTTACAGGCGGCCATTCAACTGGTAACTAAAAGCATTACGGATTTTCCCATTCGCGCCGGGAATTTTCGTGACTGAATCCTGCGTTTGAATGGAGCGCCCCATGTCCGGCAATACTTTTGGCAAACTCTTTACGATTACTTCCTTTGGCGAGTCGCACGGTTTGGCTATCGGCTGCGTGGTAGATGGTTGCCCGCCGGGGCTTTTGCTTGCCGAAGCTGATATTCAAAGGGAATTGGACAGGAGGCGCCCCGGCACTTCGCGCCATGTCACCCAACGCCGGGAGCCGGATACGGTGGAAATTCTTTCCGGGGTGTTTGAAGGCAGGACGACCGGCACGCCGATTGCGCTCTTAATTCGCAATCAGGATCAGCGTAGTCAGGATTACAGCCGGATTGCCCAACTCTTTCGGCCGGGGCATGCCGATTATGCCTACCTGCAAAAATACGGTCTCCGGGATTATCGGGGCGGCGGACGCGCCAGCGCGCGCGAAACGGCGGCAAGAGTTGCGGCGGGCGCGATTGCGCGTAAATGGCTGAACGAGCGTTATGGCGTTGTTATCAGGGGTTGGATGAGTGCCCTGGGGGCGATTGAGATTCCCTTTGTCAATGAAGCGGATATTGATACCAATCCCTTCTTTGCGCCCGACAACGGCAAAGTTCCTGAACTGGAAGCGTTCATGGATGCTTTGCGTAGAGAAGGCGATTCCATCGGCGCAAAACTCACTGTTACTGCCAGAGGCTTGCCGCCCGGCTGGGGCGAGCCGGTTTTTTCCCGCCTGGACGCCGACCTTGCCGGGGCCATGATGGGCATCAACGCGGTCAAGGGGGTGGAAATCGGCGCAGGCTTTGCCGCCGTTACGCAAAAAGGAAGCGAGCACGGTGATGAACTGACCCCGGCAGGTTTTGCCAGCAATAACGCGGGTGGGATTGTGGGAGGAATTTCCACCGGGCAGGATATTGTCGTCATACTGGCGATCAAGCCAACGTCAAGCATCCGCCTGCCGCGGCATAGCATTGATCTGGCGGGCAATCCGGCGGAAGTCGCAACTGAAGGACGGCATGACCCTTGCGTGGGCATTCGCGCCACGCCGATAGCGGAAGCCATGCTGGCGCTGGTGTTGATGGACCATGCGCTACGCCACAGGGCGCAATGCGGCGATGTTACGCCACCATTTGCGCCTTTGCCGGGAGCGCCGGACACCAGTCCGGCCTGAAGCAAGATGCCATACCGGTGCGCGGCGCTCCCAGCCAGGCATCAACTCTTCCCAATGGCTAAAGCGATTGCCCGGCGTTTGCAGCGACACAGCCGCGAGATACGTAGCCATCTGCGCTAGAATTGCGCTTTGCCTATCGAGTAAAAACCGCCATGACCGCCTTTCAGGACGAATACCCGGAAAAATTCAGCCATTGTTTTGGCTGCGGCAAAAGCCATCCGTCAGGCTTGCGCCTCAAAAGTTATTGGGACGTAGAAGGCGACCCCGCTGATACTATCGTCTCTGTCACCCCGCCGGAAATTTACAGCGGCGGCGTACCGGGGCATGTTTACGGCGGCATGATCGCGGCTTTGTTCGATTGTCACGGCACAGCTTCCGCCGCTGCCTTTGCCTGCCGCGCCGAAGGGCGCAAAATCGGCGACTGGAATCTTCCAGATAGCGACATGCCACCCGTCCGTTATGTAACCGCGTCCCTGACCGTTGATTTTCTGCGCCCTACCCCGCAGAACGTGGAGCTTAAAATCCGCGCCCGCCTTCTGATGATAGAAGGCCGCAAGATAGAGCTTGAAATGACGCTTATGGCAGATGATTTATTATGCGCCAGGGCGCGGATGCTGGCTGTGCGTTTTCAGGCAAAGGCTGCGTGATTTGCCGCCGCGACGCGGGTTTTTACTTGTCATAAAACTGACGTAAGGGACGCCGCAATGGACTTTTTTAAGGCTCAGGAACAAGCGCAGAAGAAAACCCGCTGGCTGGTGTTCTGGTTTGTTTTGGCGGTGGTAGGAATTATGGTCTGGGCTTGTCTGGGATACTCGCTGCTACTGTTTCTCTACGCCCTTCTGGGTGACCGCACGTGGGGCATCTGGATTATTTTTTCCTACTTCATATTCTGGCTGTTAGCAGTCTTCAAGATTCTTGGCGATCCACGCATACATGAAGCCGAGAAAATAATTACAGGCAACGAGATAAGTCATAGACGTATCTTAGCCGCAATAAGTCAAGCCTTTGTCATTTTTGTAATTTTTCTCATTCTCTGGGCATTCATGAAAAGGATGCCCGATGGTGTTTTGGATAATTTTTGGGATTATTGGATTTACTGGATTATTTGTGCATTCGTGGTGGCGACTGTTGCTGTAGCTTCGCTCTACAAGAGAATACAAACCTTCCGCAATGGCGGCAGGTTGATCGCTGAGCAATTGGGCGGACACATGATTATGCGAGATACTTCCAACCCGGCGGAAAGATGTCTGCTTAATGTGATTGATGAAATTTCCATTGCTGCGGGCATTCCCGCGCCGGTAGTCTTCGTGCTCGATAATGAACCCGGTTTGAACGCCTTTGCCGCCGGACTTTCCACGCATGATAGCGTGATTGGCGTAACCCGTGGCCTCTTACAAGCCATGAACCGGGATGAGTTGCAAGGCGTTATCGCGCATGAAATCAGCCATATCGTCAATGGCGACGCACGCCTCAACCTCAACATGATTAGCTATTTGTATGGCATTTACTCCCTCACCTTCATTGGTCGCGCGCTTATTTACAAAGGCGTTCAATTGACCCACCTTGGGATTTTCTTAACTCCGCTCGGCTTGTTGTTCTGCTTTACCGGCTACATCGCTTTGTTCTTTGGCCGCCTGATTCAAGCTACCGTCTCCCGCGAGCGCGAATATCTGGCCGACGCATCCGCCGTGCAATTCACCCGTTATTCAGCTGGTTTGGCTTCTGCGCTCAGAAAATTGCAAGTCTCTGGTTCCCAAATCAAACACCAGGAAGCAATAGCAGCTAGGCATCTTTTTCTCGGCGCAAGCGACATGCCTGACGCTTTTGAGACTTTCTTTACCAACAATCTTGGGCTTTCCCTGTTTGCCACCCATCCGCCATTGGCAGATCGCATCCGTCGCCTTCGCGCTTTTCCGTTGCATCAGCCCGATGGAGAGAAAATCCTTCCGCCTCTACCGGCGGTCCCGTTTGAGGAAGAACATCATCTCCCAATCCTTACCGCCAACCCCCATGCGGTGATGCCTGTGCTTCAATCGCCGCAGGTACAACAACAAGCCGCCAACCTGCCGGAAGAAATTTCTCCCGAAAGCCTCAGTCAAGCGCAAAACCTGCTTACCAGCTTGCCCGACACATTGCGGGAACAAACGCATTCCTTCATAGGCGCAACCGGCATCCTCGTCGGCTTGCTTTTCGCCAGACAGCCTGATATTCGGGCGCGGCAGGAAAAACTGCTTCCGTCCGGCGCACTCCCCACCGCTCAGGAACTTTACCAATGGCTTGCCGAACAGCCAGAACACGGGGCGCATTATCGCCTCGTCTGGCTTGATCTCATCCTGCCCACCTTGCGCGAAGCTCTGGAGAGTGAACGTAAAGAACTGCTTGCCCTGCCAGCTCTGCGCGATGCTTTGGTAAACGAACGGCAACAATTGCTCGTTCTGGCAAAAAACCTGATTCGCGCCGATGGGCGGGTCAGTCCCACGGAATTCGCTCTCTATAGCCTCTTGCGCGGCGCTTTGCTGTCTCCCTCGGAGCGACAGGTCAAACGCCATGAATTGCGTCTGGAACAGTTGGACAAGGATATTTCCGACCTGCTCGCGCTCCTCGCCTATTCAGGACATGAAGATGTAAAGGCAGCCGAGGCAGCCTATCAAGCTGCGATAGCCAGTTCTCCCGCCAGCAAAAAGCATCCATTACCGGCAAAGAATGAACTTTCCCTGAACAAGATTTCCGAGGCATTGTCACATCTTGCCCTTGCCGCCCCGCCTTACCGGAAAAAACTGCTGGAAGCCTGCACGATTGCCGTCCAACACGACGGCAAAATCACCCCGGTGGAGAACGAACTCCTCCGTGCCTTTGCCCAAAGCCTCGATTGCCCCGCCCCACCCACCACTCGCCTTACGTTCGCCTGATGCTTAATGGCGAAGTAAGGTAACGAGTCGAAGACGATATACTCCTAAGGGACGCAGCAATGGACTTTTTCAAAGCTCAGGAACAAGCGCGGAAGAAAACCCGCTGTCTGGTGGTTTTGTTTGCTTTGGCTGTAGTTGGTATCAGTTACTTTGTTTATATTTCTGTAGCGCTATGTGTGTATTACGCAACGCGGGGAGATGCTGCGATTCTCGCATTTCTTTCGTTTTGCTGCCCTTTTTTGTTCCTATCAGTGCTCATAGCATTCGAAAGCATCTTAGACATCGTGCGAAATCGGCAATATGACCCTGAATCATTAAATGTAATGTTCATCTGTATATTCCTTGCTTTAGGTTGCTTGGGATTGTTCTTTTTTGAATTTACAACAGAACAGAGAATGTTGCTTTTACCACCTGCACATTTATTTCTGCCTTGGTATAAAGGTGGCGCATGGTATTTATCGGCTTTTCTGCTCGTGAGCATAAGCATGGCAGCAGTTTCCCTGTACAAGGTGCGGCAAATCTCTCAGCAGGGTGGGGCGCTGATCGCAAATCAACTGGGCGGGCGCATGATTCACCGAAACACAGAAGATTCAGCGGAAAGGCGGCTGCTCAATGTGATCGAAGAAATGTCCATTGCCGCAGGCATACCTGCTCCTGTAGCCTTCGTACTCGACAAAGAAACCGGGTTAAACACTTTTACTGCCGGACTAACCAATCAAGACAACGTGATTGCTGTCTCCCGTATCCTGCTGACGACAATGAACCGCAACGAATTGCAAAGTGTCGTCGCGCATGAAATCGGCCACATCGCGCATGGCGATGCCAGCCTCAATCTCAAACTAATCGGCATCTTACATGGTCTCCTCATAATTCCCTTGTTATGGAAACGCTGCTTTGAAAGTTGCTTTGAAAGTAATCTTTTCGGCAGAATAGTTATAGTTATATTTATAATGGCTTTTTTCGCATCGTTGGCGGGAAAGCACTTTTTTCTTAACCTTGCTCTCTTTGCCGTACTGGCGTCTTTCGTGGTGTACATGGTTGGCAGCATTAGTTTGTCCTGCGCTCGCTTGATTCATCAGGCTACGATTTCCCGCGAGCGTGAATATCTGGCCGATGCCGCCGCCGTACAACTCACCCGTTATCCAGATGGTTTGATTTCAGCCCTCAAAAAATTGCATACCCTGGGTTCCGGTTCCGGAATACAGCATCCGCAATCAATAGCCGCCAGCCATCTCTTTTTTGTCGCGGGCAACATATCCCTTATTGATTTCTTGTTCGAAGCTCATCCGCCATTAGCCAAACGCATTGTCCGCCTCGGCGGTGATGGGATATTGTCGGCTCGGGTATTGCCGCTTCACAGCGCCAAACCGCCAAAACACGACAAAGAAGCTTTCCCGCTTCCTGTAATCCCTTACCTGACGGATAACATCCAATCGGAAGAAATATCTCCCGAAAATCTCACCCAAGCGCAAAACCTGCTTGCCAGTCTGCCCGACACATTGCGGGAACAAACACATTCCTTCATAGGCGCAACCGGCATTCTCGCCGGATTGCTTTTTGCCAGACAGTATGAGATTCGGGCGCGGCAGGAAAAACTGCTCTCCCCCGATACGCTCCCTGTTGCCCAAGAACTCTATCAATGGCTTGCCGAACAACCGGAACACGGGGCGCATTATCGCCTTGTCTGGTTTGATCTTGTTCTGCCTACCCTGCGCGAAGCATCTGCGGATGAACGGCAACAACTGCTCATTCTGGCAAAAGACCTGATTCGCGCCGATGGGCACGTCAGCCCCACTGAATTCGCCCTCTATAGCCTCTTGCGCGACGCTTTGCTGTCTCCCTCGGAGCGACAGGTCAAACGCCATGAATTGCGTCTGGAACAGTTGGACAAGGATATTTCCGACCTGCTCGCGCTCCTCACCTATTCAGGACATGAAGATGTAAAGGCAGCCGAGGCAGCCTATCAAGCTGCAATAGCCAGTTCTCCCGCCAGCAAAAAGCATCCATTACCGGCAAAGAATGAACTTTCCCTGAACAAGATTTCCGAGGCATTGTCACATCTTGCCCTTGCCGCGCCGCCTTACCGGCAAAAACTGCTGGAAGCCTGCGTGGCTGCCGTCCAACACGACGGCAAGATCACCCCGGTGGAGAACGAACTCCTCCGTGCCTTTGCCCAAAGCCTCGATTGCCCCGCCCCGCTCGTCTGATTAAGTTAAAATCACACCTCTTTTTCATTTTCCCGCCCCATGCTCGAAGCCATCCAGATCGAATGTCAGCGCGGCGACCAGCGCCTCTTTCACGGCATAGACTTTTGCCTGCAAGGCGGCGAACTCCTGTTCCTGCAAGGCAAAAATGGCGCGGGCAAAACCAGTATGCTCCGCATATTGTGCGGTCTTTCCCTGCCGGTCTCCGGCGAAATTCGCTGGCATGGCGAAAACATCCACCGCGTAAACGAGCGTTTTCGCGGCGAATTGTGCTATCTCGGCCACCAAAACGCGATAAAGGATGATTTGACGCCGCTGGAAAACCTCATGATCTCAACCGGCCTGCATGATGAAGCCATAGACGAGGACGCCGCGCTCAACGCTCTGGCACAGGTCGGCCTTGCCGGACGGGTGGAACTGGCTTGCCGTTATCTCTCGCAGGGACAGAAACGCCGGGTCGCTCTCTCCCGCCTCGCGCTGGCAAAGCGCCCTTTATGGATTCTCGACGAGCCGTTCGTGGCATTGGACGCCCAGGCGAATCAATGGCTCTCGAACGTGATCGGCGCGCATTCAGAGCGGGGCGGGTTGACCGTTCTGACCAGCCATCAGGCCATTGATATTCCGGCGGCGGAAATTCGTCCGCTTGTTCTGAATTAGCGTGGCTTTGGCATAAATGAGTACCCATTTCTTCCAGACTGAAACGCGCTCAAGGCGTGAACATCCCTCTCCAGCGATCGGTGTATAGACTCGACACATGGGTAATTCTAATTCGCAATAAAAATGTAAATATAGACCCGGCTACTAAGTATTGAATAATTTTACATCATCCCCATATAAATGAAATGGACAAAGAAGATGGTCGCAGGCTGTCGCGCGAAGCACAGCATGAGAGACGCAAA
>Ga0099364_10009048_pt1 | contig 13887 bp, 16 predicted proteins | sample TergutTh196P3_FD_73070 | JGI IMG/M metagenome (GOLD analysis project Ga0099364, IMG submission 73070) | Microcerotermes parvus P3 segment gut microbial communities from Pointe-Noire, Republic of the Congo - Th196 P3 | ecosystem: Host-associated > Arthropoda: Insects > Digestive system > Gut ...
AACGTGCAACGATATTCTTTGCGGAACAACCATTGCCGCAAACGGCTTTTATGGCCCGCAAGGACGGGAACTCCGCTTATCGCTTGCAGACCCTATATTGAATAAAAAAATAGAAGCCTTTGAATATAACTGATATAAAATCACCAACTACGAAATGGAAAGCTCAGCATTAGCCGGATTAGCCGCCCTGATGGGACATAAAGCAATGACCGTCTGCTACATCATCGCTGGAAGAATAGATCAAAACATGAATACGGATTATCAGAGCAGTATGTCCGATTTAGTCGAAAAAGTATTGGAAAGAATATAATGTTAGCAGTAAAATCTCGTTTAAGAATTGCTAATCCAAAAGAAATGGTTTAACTTTGTCCGACTATTCGATTTTTTTATATTCTAACTGTCATAGAGATAATTATTTTAAAAGTATATCAATGAAACAATTTGTATTATTCACGGTATTCGCGTTTGCATTTTTTTCGTGTTCCGGCAACAAAAATCAGGCAGAAGTTGCCGATGTTGCCGTTGAGTTAGATCAACTTTTAGTCGAAGCCGACCAGAAAGTGAATGAAAACGTAACAGTAGTAGGATATGTTACACACACGTGTATACATTCCGGTAAAAAGTGTTTTATCGTTGGCGAATCACAACAGGTTAGCTTACGGGTGGAAGCGCAAGGTGAAATCGAAACGTTTAGCGCCGATCTGGTAGGTTCAAAATTAGCAATTACAGGTGTTCTCAAAGAACAACATGTGAGCGAGGAATCTATTAATGAACTGGAAGTCAGCGTGAAAATGCTTGAAAACCAAGAAGGAATGGAAGAAGCCTGCGCTACCGAATTGAGTAATATCAACGACATGCGTAAATGGATGGCAGATCATGGGAAAGATTACTATGTTATGTATTACATGGATGGCATGACATACGATGTATTAGATTAAATAATTGTTAATTGTCAATTGACAATTATTTAATTGTAAACAATGAAATTCATTCGCATTTTACGGGTGATCCACCGCGATTTGGGCTTTTTAGTGGTGGGTATCACATTGGTATATGCCATATCCGGTATCATTCTCAATCATTTGAGCGGGAGCGATCCGGCTTTTCATACAGAGACAAAGACGATTCAACTTCCGGTCAATCTGACCGAAACCGAATTGTCAGCCAGTTGGATTGCCGATAATAAGTTGCCGCCCCTGAAACGAATCATGCGGATTGATGAAGGCAGTTTGCGGGTATTTTTAGAAGGAGGTATTGGCATATATCATGCTTCCAATGGAAATTTATCCTACGAAACACACAAAAAGCGTCTGTTGGTTTATTGGATAAACCGCCTCCATTACAATCAGGTAAAAGGATGGCGTCCGGTGGCCGACTTCTTTGCCGGATCACTCATTCTGTTGGCGATAACCGGATTGTTTATCGTAAAAGGGAAAAAAGGCCTTGCCGGTTCCGGAAAATGGTATGTATTGATCGGTATATTAATTCCGATCCTATTCGGAATATTTTTTATGCGTAGTTGATTATTTTACATCAAAATATGCAAAATAAACGTTCCTCGTCACCCGATTATTGAAGTCAATGTCATCCTCACTTCCAAAGGAGCCGGTCGATGGAAAAACGGCCAGGCCCGATAATTAGTATGACAATATAGCCTGTAAGATAAAGCAATGCCAATTCCTTCGCTGCAAATGCTTGTCCGGCATGGCTGACAAATACGGCAACGCACATGGCAACAATTAAAGGAATGGTTGCTAATCGCGTAAACAAGCCTAACAATAAGGCGATTGAACAAAACACTTCAGCAAAAATCACAAGCGACAACGATAATGGCCCCCCTATACCTATGGGGTTGAAATTCTGGCTCATAGCTGAAAAATGGGAAAGTTTGTGCAGCCCGTGCGTGAGCATCATCGCACAAATAGCAATGCGTAGCACAAGTAGTCCAAACGAGGCTAACGAACTGCTAACACTTTGGGTTGAGAAAATTCTTCGTAATAACATACATAATAATTTTTAGTGTTGATGATAATCCTTATAACAATGGTGCAAAGGTATAAAAAAAAATTCAATTCATACAATTTGTTGAGAATAATTACTTACATCAAAACGGATCCCCTACCGCAATTGGAATCTGACAGCATCACAGCATTTACATATAAACCTGAGTTCCGTTTAAGAAAAGCAGAAAAAAGTTGCATAGTTGATATTATTTAGTTATCTTTGTAATTGATAATCATAACAATAACCAAACATTTTACAACTATGCTAACTCAGGACAAAATTATCGAAATTTATTGTATTGCAGACGATTTCTGCAAAGAATTTGCACAAGAGTTCAAAAAACTCAAAACCTTACCTGATGGCGGCAAAAAGCGCCGAAATCGATCCTGCGAGATGTCTGATAGCGAAATCATGACCATTTTGCTACTCTTTCACTTCGGAACGTTCAAAAATTTCAAGCATTACTACCTGCATTATATTGGCATACATTTGAAAAAGGAGTTTCCCAAACGGCTGTCATACAATCGTTTTATAGCCATCGAACATCGTGTTTTTGTGCCGATGATGTTCTTTATCAACATGGTCTGTTTCGGCAAATGTACGGGAATTACTTTTGTAGATTCTACCTCTATCCGTGTTTGCCATAACAAACGTATCAAACGGAACAGAGTTTTTGACGGCATTGCACAGGTTGGCAAAAACACGATGGGATGGTTCTATGGTTTCAAATTGCACCTTGTTTGCAATGACAAGGGAGAACTGTTGTCCTTTTGCCTGACTCCCGCAAATGTGGATGACCGTGATCCGAAGACGCTTCAAAGACTGACGAAAAAACTTTTTGGTAAACTTTTCGGTGATAAAGGTTATATCTCTTCTTCACTGTTTGAAACACTTTTCAGTAACGGTGTTCACCTTGTAACAGGCATCAGAAACAACATGAAAAACCGCCTGATGAATTTTTACGACAGAATCATGTTGCGTAAACGCTCTATTATCGAAACCATTAACGATGAATTGAAAAATATTTGTGAAATAGAACATACGCGGCATCGCGCCATGCATAACTTCGTCATGAACCTCATTGCCGCTCTTGCCGCCTATTGCTTCTTTGACAAAAAGCCGGCCATACGATTCGATAGGGAGCCACCAACGGGGCAACTCTCACTTTTTTACTAAACATCAATGGGAGGCATTCTTTGAATCTCTTGATACATAAACCCAAATTACGCATTAGAGAATTTTGATGTATTCCAAAATCATAATGCGTTGATTATCAATATCAATGTTTTTTGATTTTCATAAAAACCTGCTCTAATGCGTGATGTTAAAGTTCATAATATCAAATATTTATATTCAACTTGAAGTTCTAATGCGTAATTTGGGATAAATCAACAATGGTTGATTTGTGCGAATCAACCCGACTGTGTAATGATACTTTTATAGGCTGCTTAAACGGAACTCAGGTTATTAGATACCGCTCGTAGCCATCTTCTACCATGCTGATATTGTACATGTTTTTATCGTGAAAATACAATACTGCTATTTCTGCCCCCTGACCGCTTGCTTTTGAAATTGCGTCTTTTATCGCCCTGTGACTGTTTCCTTCTATACCCTTTATATCGAATATTGTACCATTTAGTAATCCGTCCGGAGTTTTTATTTCGTACCCCTTCTTTTCTGATTCTAAAATCACCTCGTTCCCGTATTCATACAACACATCAACTGAAATTCTTTCATAATCGCCCCGTGGAATTCCAAATTTTCCGATTGTTGGGTCAAAATTATGATTTACATGAATTGCCGACAGTGCGCCATTTTTAGGATTAAACCGCACATCCGTATATTTAGCGTCTTTTAAAAGACGTTCATACTTCAATTTGTTTGCTTCTATCCGCTCTAATAAAGTTGTTATCATTTCATTTTACAAATCCGAATGGACGGAAATTAGTCATTAATCATTAAAACAAATAGCCCGTATTGACGTAGAGGCTGCCGTTGCCGTCGCGTTTATCTAAGGGTTTGGCGTAGTCTTTGGCGTAGTCGATGGCGATGATGAAATTCTGGTTGATGATGATACGGAAGCCTCCGCCGGCGGCGGCATGGAATTTTTCGGGCAGGGAGGTGTCGATGTATTTGTCGTATTCCTGCCGCATGGCGTCGAGGTATCTGTCATTTTCCTGTTGCATGGCGGAGTTGGCGCTGCCACGGTAGGACAGGTCGTATTTGCGGGTGACGATGCCTCCGTCGAGAAAAGCGTTGACGCCCAGATAGACGTTTTGGTTCAACAGGTGAAAACGGACAAATTTCCACCGTAACTCGGCATTCAGGAATCCTACATCCAGTCCCTGTATCCTGTCGCGCAGGATGCCGCGTACGGTGCGGTAGCCGCCGATGCCGTCGCGGTCGTATTCCTTGCCGATATTGCTGAAAACGGGCATGATGTAGTAGGGCAGGTAGTTTCCGATGCTCCCCTGGTAGTTCAGGCGATAGGCCAGGACGAGGTCGTCCCTGACAACAGGTACATAGTGGCGGAAGGCCAGCATATACCGGTAATAGGAGTGGGTTGTTCCCAGAAAACCGGGTGCGAGCGTGATATTGCCCTCCGCCCAGATGCCGCGCGACGGGGCGGCTTCAAAATCACGGGTGTCGTACATGAGGCCAAGCCGCAAGGCGCTCGTAAGGCCGCCATCCTTTTCATTTTCGGGGATGATGCCCCAATCCATGTATTTTTCATAAAGCGTCTGACCCGAGAACTTTTCCGCTTCGTCTTTGCCTTTGTTTATCCTGTCGACATCAATGCTGCGGTAACGGTACGAACTGAAATAATAACCGGCCTGCCAAAACAGTCGGTTCTCCCAGATGTTGCCTACAAAATCGGCTTTGGCCGACATTGCCAGCCGTTCCAGGCGGTAAAAGGCGGTCATCGCTTCGCTCGGCATACCTGTCTTGTCTTTTTGTTTTTGCCAGTGATTGACGTCTTCATACCGGTAAACCGACTGATAGCCATTGTATCCGTAAAAATCCATCGCCTTGTCGAACACGACCGTGCTGGCCAGCGACATCCGGACGCCCGGTATCAGATGCTTGGCGTCGTAGGTCAGGAAATACTGCTGCGTTCCTTTCGTATAGGCCGAGACCTCGATATACCACTGCTGGCGGGGATGCGGGTAATGCGACCCGTCGCCAAAATCGTAAATGTTCAGCAGGCCGCCATATTGAAATCCCTTGTCCTGGTCGAAGGCCACAACGGGAAGGGGGCCAAATGAAATCCCTTTCTTTACAATGTCCTTTTTATTCTGTTTTTCAACAAGTTCCGTATTTTCCTGCGACCGGACGTTCCACCCGAATAATACCCACAGTAACAGTAATAATCCTTTTTTCATAGCATTGGTAATTTTATTTTAACATGTTAGTAAAACGATTTTTTATAGACTCGATTTTCTCGCGCAACTCCCTGTTGATTAACCATTTTATGTCGGATACGGTCGACCGCGCCAGCCGTATATAATCATAGAAACAGATAAATGCAGGAATGAACAGCACTGCGTAAACAAGCGCCCATATCCAGGGGCAAACGATGGCGACAACGATTGCCGGCAACAGCAGGAGGACAGGCAGCAAAACCATTGCAATCAGAAATTGGACGGTATTATGGAAAGCCCTGTCTTTGAATTTGGCGCTAAGCCATGCATAAGGAACGGTTACGGGGGAGGTCACGACGGCGGAAAAAATAAAATAGGGAAGCCCCAGGATGAGAAGAACCGTTTCGCCGATGAGCGATAGCCGGATATGGGGTTTTAACGCCGATTTCATGCCGATGCCCAGCGCATGACGCTGGCGGGAAAACGCTTCGGCCATTGATAATAACTCCTGTGTTTCCACGGGGTCGGACTGCAGCAAAGCGGCCACGTTGGCAACGGTTTCTTTCGATGCTTTGAATCTGTTTATTAATGAGTTGCCGCTCAATCCCAGTCGCCGTTGCTGTTCGTTGCCGTACAGTTGGACAAGTTGTATGGTGGCATTGTAATTGTCGTCGTCGGGGATATGCAGCATTACTTTTTTCATTCGGCCGGCCAGTTCTACGCGTAACGCATTGATCTGCTGTTGGGGAAGGGTGTATTCGGGATGCTCCCGGAGAAATTGCGTGATGTTAAAAGGCTCGCCCGTCAGCGCCAGCATCGATGAGCGATACCTGAAAAAATTTCCGTAGGTGATGCCGAACGGTACAATATAGACCGGCATCTCGCTGCCGAACGTATCATTGGCTTGCAGGGCGATACGGAAAATACCTTTTTGCAGCGGCAACAGGCTGTATTTGGTGGTATGCGTCCCTTCGGGCATGATGCAGAAAGGTGTTTTGTCATGCAGGACATCGACTACGATGTTGTTGATTTCCACATTTTTGGCCAGGGTGTCCAGCCCGTCCCGTTTTCGGTTGATCGGCATCATTTTCAGGAAGGTAAGGAACTTCAGGAGTGTAGGATGTTTGAACAGATCGGCTCGGGCTACAAAAACCTTGGCCTCCCTGTCGAGCGCCAGGACAACCAGCGCATCCATCAGGGTGTTCGTATGATTGGGCGCGAAAATAATCGCCCCGTCCTGCGGCAGTTTTTCTTTTCCATGATATTCCACGCGCCGGTAGGCCAACTTAAACAGACGGTCGACATAATATTTTAGCAGGAAGTATTTCCTGTTTTTTTCCTGGATTTTTGCCATGCTTCTTGATGATTTACTTATAAATAATTAATGTATATCAATTTGGATTGCTTCGTACCTCGCAATGACGGGTACATTCATTCTTCGTCATTGGTAGGCACGAAGCAATCTCTCATCCCCCGGGCTCGCGTCGCGACCAGTAAAAAGAAATCGATAATCCGGAGATGATGTGCCAGATACCCCACCATGCCGCAACGAAGAGCATGCCGCCGATGGCGATGTCGGGGGGGAAGATTTTCGGATTGAACAGCAATACCAGACCCAAGCCCGAATTTTGGATACCTGTTTCAATGGTCAGTGTCCGCCGGTCGATTTCGGGCAGTTTGAAGGCGGTAGCCAGGCCGTAACCCGTACTCAAAGCCAATACATTATGAACTAATACTAAAAAGAAAATATAAAAGATGTATTTCATAAATATCTGCAGGTTATTGCTGAAAGCCAATACGACCATGGCCACAAAGAACAAAAGCGAAAAAATCTGCATGGGTTTTTTCAACTTTGCTGCCAGTTTGGGCAGAAATTTCACTGTCAATATGCCCATTATCAAGGGGATGCCCAGCAAAATAAATACCGTTTCAAACATCTGCCAGGGGTCGATATGCAGTTCCTGTAAAGCATCGGCTGCACGCTTGTTGATGTAATTGACATAAAAACCGCCCCACAATGCAAAATTGAAGGGTGTCAAGAACGTTGACAGGCCGGTGCTGATAGCCGTCAGGCTGATGGACAGTTCGGTGTTAGCCTTTGAAAAGTGCGACATAAAGTTGGAAATGTTACCGCCCGGACAGGAGGCGACTAAAATCATCCCCATGGCTACCATCGGCGTAATCCAGTTATTGAGCAGTATGACCATTAAAAATGTTACGGCAGGCAAGGCCACCGCCTGTGAAAAAAATCCAACCAGCGCCGATTTGGGATACATCAGTATATCCTTAAACATTTGCACGCGCAACCCCAAAGCCACCCCGTACATCACAAAGGCCAGCACAATATTTATCGCGTGCATCCCGCCTGCGGAAAAATTGATCCGCACATCATTCAATAACAGTAATTGATCGTACATAACAGTATAGTATAGTATAGTATAGTATAAATTTATTTCACAGCATTGGTTTACGGGGTATTTTGACTATAAACTGATTGCGGTTTTCATCGTTAATAAATTCGATGTCAGGCTGTTCTTTTAAAGCGCGAATGATTCCCGTACCGAAACCCCTGTATTTTATTAATTTGGAAGCATAACTTGCCAGGAGATGGTTTCTCATAATTGCTGTCCCAAACTTAATTTTTTCAACCGTTAAGTTGTTTGGCAAAACACCCGGACTTATGATCTCAATTCTATTGTCAAAAACCATCAAACGAACAGGGGCATTTTGGGTATAATCTCTATGAATCAGGGCATTTTGAATCATCTCTTCCAATGCAATTTCGGATATTTCCAAAATACCCGTGGAATTAAAATCCTGTCCCTTCTGTTCATGCCTGAGGTTACCCTTAAAAAACAGCATGCTTTCCCGGAACAATTCAGGGATTGTGCCGGTTATGTCGCGGCTGTCCCGGTAATTCAACCCTCCCATACTGTTGCCATAAAAAGAAACCGCCTTAACGCAAAAAACAGGCCTGAATTTTTGCGGTTTTTTTGAAAAAAATAAAAGCCCGCCTAACGTTAAATTTGTATTTTTGATAATGCTTAAATTTTGATATAAAATGATTTCGGGAACATTTTCATATTCATCGTCGGGGTCTTGAAGCGCGCGTGTTATGTAATGGCTGACTTTATTTTTATCTACGTCGGTTATGTTTGTGCCTGCAATAATCATTTCATCTACAAAAGCCTTTCCGCTTTGTTGAAAAAGCCGCATGATTTCGTCATTGTCGGTCACCCTCCTTTTATCGGCGCCCTGCTTCATCCAGATTGTTCCGTTGTTATCCTTGTAGGGCTTGGCAATCCCTTCGTCGATATGTACGATTAAAAGTTTTTGTTGCTCAATCGATATTACTTCGGTGGTGATGTACACCTGCGGTTTCACCAATTCGTTGGCAATTGTTGCCACTTTGTTGCCGATAGTTTGCAAACTGCTGTAATCCAAGCCGATTGCATTTCCCGTTTTGTCATCGACACCAAAAATTATCATGCCGCCTTTGGCGTTCGACATGGCGATCATCTCGGCTGCAATTTTGTCCTGATTGTCAAATGTGCGTTTAAATTGCACCTTGCCTGTTTCTCCGCATTTGATTATTTCCAATAATTCCGCTTCATTCATACCGTCCAGTAAAAAAATATTCTGACTATTCTGGCGGCAAAAGTACGTATTTTTTTAAAAATATTACTATATTTGCAGATCATTTATTAAAAAATATGGGAAAGGCAGAAAAAGTCTGGACAGACAATCAGTTAAGAAGAAAAGCAAAATGGCTGCGGTGGTTACTGTCGCTTACCGGCGCCGCTTCTTTAAAAAAGAAAAATCGCCGTATCGGCGTGGAGCAGTTTTTAAAAACCAACATGGGCGTTGTTCGTGTATTGACCTACAACATGGATAATCCGCAACGGTTGCCGCTGTATATCAACATGCACGGCGGAGGATTTGTGTTGGGGAACGCTGAGATTGACGACCCTTTTATGGCGACTGTCGCGGATAGGGCAAATGTTAAAATCATCAGCATTGATTACAGACTTGCGCCCGAATTTCCGTATCCCAAAGCCCTGAACGATTGTTTTGCCGTAGTAAAATATGCCAGGGAGCATCCGGATGAGTTTGGCATCGACCCCGACAGGATTGCCGTTGGCGGCCAGAGTGCCGGAGGCAATCTCGGTGCAAGCCTTTGCCTGATGGATAATGACAGGAAAAGGTTGGGTATCAAAGGTTTGATTCTTGACTATCCGCCACTGGATTTATATACCGAAGCAGGCCTTAAACCGTTGCCGAAAGGGGCGCTCCCGGTATTTGTATGCCGGATTTTTGATGCCTGTTACTGTAACGACAAAGTAGAGCGTAATAATCCGCTTGTCTCGCCTGTTTATGCCACCCACGACGAAGTACGCTTCTTCCCTCCAACCCTTATTATCACAGCGACTTATGATTCGCTTTGCAGGGAGGGCGAACTGTTCCGTGATAAATTGATGGAAGCAGGTGTGGAGGTAACACACCGGCGGTTTGAAGCCCGGCATGGCTTCAATCTCCAGCCCGGAAAAGATGCCGACGAATCGTGGCAGATGATCATTGACCACCTGAAGGGTGCTTTGCACAATGAACAATGAACAATGAACAATTATTTTTTCTCCGTTCATTCGTCTTCTTCCTCTAATTCGTCTTCTTCCTCTAATTCCTCCTTCAATGTTTCCTCTAAATCTTGTAATTCGTCTTTTTTATAAGCATAGAATCCCCATTTTCCCGTTTCCTCATCCAGTACGTATGAATAATCATTATGTTGTTCGAGAATTGGTTGAATAGAATCCGTTTCGTCAATCGTGAAATTAGTTTCCAGTATTGAATCGCACTCCGCTTTTCTAAAAATAACTACCGCTCGTTCCACATCATCGACAGTCTTCAGATAAGTGAAAATTTCATTGCCTAATACAGCAGGATAGCCATCAGCATTTACATACCATAACTGGTCATAAATACCATTTTTTCTTTTGATTGTGATAGTCGCTCTTGTCATAATAATTGACATTTAGTTTGTTTGAATTAGTTTTTCGGTGTAATCGGCAAGATAAAGAGGTAAATTGAGTAAGTCGCTGTTTTTTTCAACATTTTTCAGTGAAAACCTGATCGATAATTCCGGTGAGTATTTCTTGCGATATTCTGATAGGCTTCTTGATGACGTACTTAATGACGATTTAGCCTCTACCGGAATAATCGCTTCTTCCTTTTGAAAAATAAATTCTATTTCCGCCTGATTACCCGAAGTCCAGTAGAAAACATCGCTCCCAAACTGTCGCACGAGCGATTGCAGTACATAATTTTCCGTTAGAACGCCTTTAAATTCAATAAATAATCTGTTTCCTTGCAAGATAACGCCCGGTGTTAGACGGAACTTTGTCCGTAAAAGCCCCGAATCAACGAAATACAGTTTGAAAGCGTTACTGTTTTTACAGGAAGAAAGTGGTTTGCGGAGGGTATTTATCTCAAAAACCCTGTTTATCAATCCGCTTAAAACCAACCATTCGACTGAATTTTCATAATCTCTTGCCCTCGCATTCTTTTCTATCAGTGCATAGCGGAACTTTCTGTCTTCTTTTGCCAAATTATCCTGAATAGTCTGCCACAAACTGTGCAGACGCGGGATGTCCTTGCTGTCAATATGTTTGGCAAAATCTAAAGTATATGCAGTAAGAATTTGACTATTAACCGTATCAACTTCGTTCCAGTCACGATTATCAAGATAACGGACAATGGTTTCAGGCATTCCGCCACAACAGAGATACATTTTGTAGGATTCAGTCAATTGCGAATGAAATATTTCAGGTATTTTATGCAGTGTACCCGAAGAAATGTAATCTTCTAAAAAGCGGGCTAATTTATCGTTGTAAAACGCAAGAAATTCATTGAAACTGACAGGATAAAGCGTCATAAAATCAACATTCCCGACAGGGAAAGACGTGCCTTTACGCTTTAACGCCACACCTAACAGCGAACCGGCACACACTACCGCTTGCGCGGGCATCAGTTCACGAAAATATTTCAAACTGTTGAGCGCATCGTTACACTCTTGAATCTCGTCGAAAATAATCAATGTTTTTTCGGGCTTAATATCCATCCCCTTTGTTGCCATCAGATAAGAAACGATGCGCGCAGGGTCTTTGGTAATGGCAAATTCGGCTTTGTGCTCCTTTTCAAAGTCAAAATTTACATAACAGCAATTCTCAAAGTGTTGTGTGCCAAACTGTTTGAGAATATAAGACTTACCCACCTGCCTTGCTCCCTGCAAGACAAGCGGCTTACGGTAACGGCTATCTTTCCATTGATAAAGCCCGTATAAAATATCCCTTTTAATTTCCATAACTATGATTTTTCGGCAAAATTACACATTTTTGATATATAAAACGTACAAAACCCCACAAAATTGCTATTTGACGGTAAAAATCGTATTTTTATTCAAAAAGGCTTTGCATGACGGCGAGCGACTTTATTTCGGGGAAGTCGGACAGGTGCAGGCGGAAATATTGAATAATCTGGCGGGCAATCGTGACGCGTTCCTGCCGGGTGAAGGTGAAGAGCGGCATGTTTTCGTAGTTCATGCGTAACAGGCTTTCGAAAACGAGGCTGTCGCTGACGCTTAAAAAGATGTCGTGCGGCGGTACGGTTTCAGAAAATACGCCGTTGAGCAGGTCGAAATAACGGCCGGCCTTGAATGTCCTGTTGCTTGGGCGGATGCCGAGGTAGGCGGCAAGTTGAAATAGAAAGGCGAGGTGGAAGTTGGCAATGCCGGCGTCGGCTATCTCGAGCCAGTGGATCGATCGCCACAGGTAGTCGAACAGCGCGCGGTTGGCCTCTTTCTCCTGAATGATCCGGTAAAGGACTTCGGACAGAAACAGCGCTATGGCATTTTTTACGGGATGAAATCGTATCTGTGTGGTGATAAAACCGGGTTTCACCTCTTTGATGCGTTGCAGGTCGCGGCTGTTCAGGTGTTCAACTTCCAACTCCAGTGCGGCAAGCGGTTGCAGCAGGGAGAACGGCATCTTCGATTTCTTGCTGCGTGCGTTGGAGACCATATAGGCGATGCGTCCGAACTGATCGGTATATACGGTAACAATCCTGTAACTGTCGTTATAGGGAAGGTTATGCAGAACGATGCCTTTAGTCTTGTGCAGCATGATTTCCAATTTCCGGCAAAAGTAGTGAAAATATTTTTAAAAAAATTTGGAATGAACGTAAAAAGCAGTATCTTTGCGGTCGCAAAATCACAAAGGGATGTGATTTTTTTATTGAAATGTATTTATAATAAGGACAATGGCCTGTTCGTCTATCGGTTAGGACGCAAGATTTTCATTCTTGAAAGAGGGGTTCGATTCCCCTACGGGCTACAATTTGGTTGAAAGTTGAAAATTAAGAATATAGAAAGATAAAAGATGGCTAATCATAAATCGTCGGAAAAAAGAATTCGTCAGATAAAAACGCGGACTTTGCGTAACAGATATGCGGCAAAGACGATGCGTAACGCTTTGAAGAAAATCCGGTTGTCGGCAGATGCGAGCGAAGTGAAGACTTTGTTTCCAAAAGTTTGCGCTATGCTCGACAAACTGGCCAAACGGAATGTTATTCATAAGAACAAAGCGGGAAATCTGAAATCGAAGATTGCAAAGCGCGTGAACGCAATGAGTGCGTGACGGTCGGGATGAAAACTTTTTGAATCCCGTCAATGCGCGGGAACTGAATCGCGCGGGAAACTGCATCCCGTCGTTGCGAGGGAACTGCATCCCGAGGGAAACTGCATCCCGAGGGAACTGCATCCCGAAGAAACTGCATCGCGCGGGAACTGCATCCCGAAGAAACTGCATCACGCGGGAACTGCATCCCGAAGAAACTGCATCACGCGGGAACTGCATCCCGAAGAAACTGCATCGCGCGGGAACTGCATCCCGAGGGAACTGGATCCCGAAGAAACTGCATCCCGAAGAAACTGCATCCCGAAGAAACTGCATTGCGAGGGAAACTGCATCGCGCGGGAACTGCATCCCTAAGGACAGTCACTGGCGGAACAATCCCGATAGGGATGATATATCGGTAGAAGAATAACGTTCCTCTTTCGTTGCGTGCCGTCAGGTACGCAATTATTTATCGGAAACATTTCGTACCTGACGGTACGATTTTTACGGAGATATCTCTTTTCTACCGATATTTTGTTCCTAAAGGAACATTTTTCCGCCGATGTCATTTATTCCTGTCTGATGCTTTCATCGGGGATTCGCAATGACGAAATAAAAAGGCCTGTTCGTCTATCGGTTAGGACGTGAGATTCTCATTCTCAAAAGAGGGGTTCGATTCCCCTACGGGCTACGAATAAGTTGAAAATTGTTGGGGCGAACACGCAGGTTCGCCCAACCGAAAACTGACAACTGAAAACTGACAACTATATCATTGGTAGAGAGGCAGTTAGGAAGGGTGCTGTATTGGCTTCCTTTTTTTATTTGTAAAAAATTGGCATTTTATTTGGGGAAAA
>Ga0099364_10009049_pt1 | contig 13886 bp, 11 predicted proteins | sample TergutTh196P3_FD_73070 | JGI IMG/M metagenome (GOLD analysis project Ga0099364, IMG submission 73070) | Microcerotermes parvus P3 segment gut microbial communities from Pointe-Noire, Republic of the Congo - Th196 P3 | ecosystem: Host-associated > Arthropoda: Insects > Digestive system > Gut ...
GGCGGGCTTCCGCAAGGGTCGTTTACAGACGGCTCTCTGAGATCAAGGCCGGCGAGCCTGCTACGCCGGTAATTGTCCTGGGGGACTTCAACCTGAACCACGATGACTTTTACCGGCGCCGCCCCACCCTGCCCCTGGCCCTGCTTCCGGATGATCCCGCCGCGGCCCTGCTGGCGGCCCGGAACCCCGGCCCCTTTGGGGCGCCTGATTTCCTCGTCCTAAGCGGCGAAAAACCGCCGCGCGCTGTTTACTTCCCCCAGGACATTCACGCCCTTTACTCACCCTGGGGGCAGGAAATAAGCGACGGCTCATACTACTTCCGGGGCGGCTGGGAAAGCATCGACAACTTTCTGCTCTCAGAGGCGCTTTTTGACGGCCGGTCCTGGCAGTATGCCGGCACTGAGCTATTGGACCGCCCCCCCTTTACCAGAGCGGACGGCACACCCAACGGCTACAATCCCCGGACAGGCAGGGGCCTAAGCGACCATCTCCCGATGCTGCTTTATCTTGATTTTTTGGAGGCGAATTAATGTTTGTAAAACGAATTAAAGTTCCAAATCCCTGGATTCAATCTTCTTCAGTGCGTATTCGGCAAACTCGCCGGTCTTCATGGCGGGCAACTGCCTGCCGTCCCGAAGCCTTATGGACACGGTTCCCTCATTGGCTTCCCGCTCGCCCACTACCAGCATGTAGGGAATCTTGCGGTTCTGGCAGTCCCGAATCTTCGCGTTGAGCCTGGAATCGTCCAGCTCCGCAGAGACCCGCAGCTCCAGAGCCGCAAGTTCGGCGGCGGCCTTTTTCGCGTAGTCGTTGAAAGTCTCTGACACCGGTATCACCGCGATCTGCTCCGGGGCAATCCATGGCGGGAAGGCCCCGCCGAAATGCTCGATAAGCACCCCAAAGAAGCGTTCCAGGCTGCCCAAAAGGGCCCGGTGTATCATGTAGGGCCGTTTGTGCTTGCCGTCGGCGTCAACAAAGCTCATGTCAAAGCGCTCAGGCTCGTTAAAGTCGAACTGTATGGTTGTCATCTGCCATTCCCGGCCCAGGGCGTCCTTGATTTTCAGGTCGATCTTGGGGCCGTAAAAGGCCCCGCCGCCCTCGTCGATTTCGTAGGCCAGGCCCTCGGTGTCCACGGCCTTGCGGAGGCTTTCCAGGGCGGCGTCCCAGCGGCTCTGCTCGCCGACGGACTCGGCAGGCTTGGTGGCCAGGTAGGCTTTAATGTCCTTAAAGCCAAAGGTTTTCCATATTCGCAGGCTAAAGCGCAGGACTTCCAGGATTTCCCCTTCCATCTGCTCCGGCGTGCAGAAGATGTGGGCGTCGTCCTGGGTGAAACCACGCACCCGTAATAGGCCGTGGAGTACCCCGCTCCGCTCGTAGCGGTAGACCGTGCCCAGCTCCGCCCAGCGCAGGGGCAGATCCCGGTAGGAATGGCCCTTGCTCTTGTAGATCAGGATATGGAAGGGGCAGTTCATTGGTTTGATGTAGTAGTCCTGCTTGTCAATCTCCATTGGGCTGTACATGCCCTCTTTGTAAAAGCCCAGGTGGCCGGAGGTTTCCCAGAGCCAGGACTTGCCGATGTGGGGGGAGTAAAGGAGTTCGTAGCCGTTCCGGTAATGCTCGGCGCGCCAGAAGTCCTCGATAGAGGTTCTCATGCGGGCGCCCTTGGGATGCCAGTAGATGAGCCCAGCGCCGGCCTCCTCGTGGGTGGAGTAAAGTTCCAGTTCCTTTCCCAGCCGGCGGTGATCGCGCTTTTCAACCTCTTCCAGAAAGGCAAGATGGGCTTTCAGGTCTTTCGGGTTCTCCCAGGCGGTACCGTAGATGCGGGTCAGCATGGGCCGGTTCTCGTCCCCCCGCCAGTAGGCCCCGGCTATGCTCATGAGTTTAAAGGCCCCGCTGTGAATCTCCCTGGTGTTCTGTAGGTGGGGGCCCCGGCAAAGATCCTCCCAGAGCAGCTTGCCGGAGGAATCCCGGTTTTCGTAGATGGAGATCGCCTCATCGGCGTGGAGATCTTTGATCAGTTCCTGCTTGAAGGGCTCGTCGGCAAAGCGTTTCAGGGCATCTTCGCGGCTTAGTTCCAGGCGCACAAAGTCCTGGCGGCTTTCGATGAGCTTTTTCATCTCCGCCTCTATGCGGGGGAGATCCTCCGGGCTGATTGGCGCCTTGCCGTCCTGGCCTGGCGGGAACTGAAAATCGTAGTAAAAACCGTTCTCGATGGACGGGCCAATGGCGACCTTGGTCCCCGGGAAAAGGCAGACCACGGCCTCGGCCATAACGTGGCTTACAGAGTGGCGTATTGTTGCTAACCGTTGGGTAGATTCTAAACTCTCGTTGTCTTTCATGGGAAACAAGTATGGGGATAATCGCCAAGCCTCGTCAAGCTCTCAAATCCTGGCCTCTGCGGCGGGCAGTTCCGGCAGTTCCTTTAAAAAAGGACATTTTATCAAAATTATGTTACATCTTTGCCAATATTTTTTCCCGGAAAGCCTTGACCCAAAAGCCATATTTTCGTATCTTCTAAAGTAGCACTGACGAAGCGTTGTCAACATAGGCCTTTCGACATTGGTTTAACTGTATTACGCCGTGTTTTTCATCTAGCGCCAGTCAGCCAGTCTCCCGGGTTTCCTCACCTCCTTTTCCCGGGAGGCTTTTTTTGTATACTCTGCCTGGTTCGACTTAACGTCTTAACAATTCCATTGATTTTAGTACGGACTTTTCATCTACCAAAGTTCCGGTAACATACTTATGGATGATACTGGAAATTAATGTTTGATAGGGGATACCTTCTTCTGCCGATCTTTGCTTGACTTTTTCAATGTCATACGCCGAAATGCGAATATTAATGTTTTTGGTCTTGTTGGCGGCATTAATTATTGTTTCCACTTCAGACATTTCAGTTTTCGAAAGCGGTATAAATTTTTCCGCATTGTCTTCGATTGACTGTTCAAAGGTGTCAAGTGCTGTTTTCATTTTTTTCCTCCGTACAATGCATGATACTTTCGGCTGGGAAACACAGTTTTCAGGATGATGTTTTGCTCTTTGTCAATGACAAAAGGAACTGCATAAGTATAATCCTGATAGGGAACGATAAATAACTTCTGCTCCTTCCGGGAAGTATTCTTTAGAACAGCAAGATACTTTTTCTCCAAAATCAAGGAGGCAAATATATCCAGCGAGAGTCCCCGTTCAGAAATGAGCTTTCGATTTTTATCGTTATCCCATAGTATCTGCACGTTTTTATTTTACTACATTGTGTATGTTTTGTCAATATTGGTTTGTAGTTGTTCCCTATGAAAATTGACAAAAATACACCGTGCCTTCATACTACTTTATACGATGACAAGGCAAACCGGGAAGGAAGCAATATACAAACTCGTTGATGACTTTGAGAAAAACGAACGCCAGTATATGTCAAAAAGCTTTCAGGAGGCAGAAACCCGCAGCCGATTCATAGACCCCTTTTTTTCAGCTTTGGGTTGGGATTTTCTCCAAACCGATGTTGCCAGAAAATTCTGGGACGTTCACCGGGAATTCAGTCAGCGTGTTAATTCGACTACCAAAAAACCGGACTACGCTTTTCGGATTAAAGAAGGCTCCAAATACAGAGAAAAATTCTTTGTGGAGGCCAAAGCTCCCTGGGTGGACTTGAAAGGAAACTTTCCGGTTTTTCAGGCTAAACGTTACGCCTTTTCATCTCATGGGAAGACCCCTATAGTAATCCTTACTGATTTTCAAACCTTTAGAGTCTTCAACGGCTTGGAAAAACCTGTATTTGAAAATCCCCTCCAGGGATTGCTTAAAGGCTTTGATCTGGATTACCGTGCCTACCTTGATTCATGGGATGCAATCTGGGATGTCTTTTCGAAAGAAGCGGTTACGGAAGGGAGCATTGAGCAGTTAATTGGTAAAGTTGGCAGGAATACAAAATCTCTTGATGATGAATTTTTAACAGACATTTCTTCCTGGCGGGAAATGCTGGCACGAACTGTGGCCTTGCGAAACAAAGATTTGACGGCAGAGCGTGTCAACGAAGCCGTGCAGCGAATTCTGGACAGACTGATTTTTATCCGTAACCTTGAAGACCGTGAGATTGAAAAAGAAAACACACTTTTATTTGTTCTTAATGCAAAGGAAAATATTTACCCTCATTTAGTGCCTCTGTTCAGGAGACTTGATGTTGAATATAACGGCTTGCTTTTCAAAGAACATTTTTCAGAAACCCTCAATGTTGATGACAAAACTATCAAGGATATTATCAAGCAGTTATGCCCTCCCCATTCACCTTATGAATTTGACATGATTGAGCCTGAAATACTGGGCCGTATTTACGAACGCTTTCTGGGAAGCAAGATACGCCTTACCGAAAAAGGTCAGGCAAAGGTGGAACAGAAACCCGAAGTCCGCCATGCAGGTGGAGTTTACTATACCCCTCAATACATAGTTGATTACATTGTTGAAAATACCGTTGGAATGAAGATAAAAGACAAGTCCCCTGAGGAGATAGAAACCATTAAAATCTGTGACCCTGCCTGTGGCTCTGGAAGTTTTTTATTGGGGGCCTTTCATTACCTGATTGAATATCACCGGGAATGGTATGCCAAAGCAAGCCCGACAGTTCAAAAGAAATACAGGGATGATTTTTTTACTAACGCTGATAATGAAATCCAGCTAAGCCTCAAAAAGAAAACGGAGATTCTGAAAAATAATATTTTCGGCGTTGACATTGACCGGGAAGCGACTGAAGTTGCCATCATGAGCCTGTATCTTAAAATTCTTGATGAAGGTTACGACAAAGGCCAGGCTGAGTTATTCCTACGGGGTCATATTCTACCGGAAATGACCGATAACATTAAATGCGGAAATTCACTAATCGATCGGAAGCAGTTGTTTGATTATGACTTTTTTGGCGATCCTGATATTAATCCCTTTGATTGGAATGAATTCAACGCCGATGGGTTTGATGTTATCATTGGTAACCCACCGTATATACGAATACAGGAAATGCAGGAGTGGGCACCTAAAACGGTTAAGCTTTACCGCGAGCTTTACAAAGCCAGCTCGGCTAAGAACTATGATATTTATGTCATATTCATTGAAAAAGCTCTTTCGCTTCTATCTTCAACTGGTCTTGTGGGAATGATTTTACCGAATAAATTTATGCAGCAGGAATACGGCGAGATGGTACGTTCTCAGATTTCCACCTATGCTAATCTTTACAAACTAGTTAATTTCAAGGACTTTCAGGTTTTCAAAGGAGCAACAACCTATACATGTCTCTTGTTTTTATCAAAAGAAAAAAATGATATTTTTAATTATTCCGAATGTAAGAACACAGACCTGGATATGGAATTCAGCAAGATTGAAACCTCAAGAATTTCTGGAACTCCCTGGGTTTTACATAATCAGGATGATTTGGCATTTTTCGATGCCCTCAATGTTCATCCTAAACTTGGGACATTTTGCGATAATATTTTTGTTGGTGTTCAAACCAGTGCTGATAAGGTATTTATTTTGGGATATGAAGAAGAAAATACAAATTTTTATACTGCAAAATCGGCGATTCTGAATACGAGCTTAGAGCTCGAAAAAACCTGGGTTCGGCGTATTATTTCCGGTACAGATGTAAAAAAATATCTATACCCCGAAAAGCGGCAATTGGTAATATTTCCTTATGACATTGTTGACGGCAAGCCCGTTCTGGTGAATAAAAAAATCCTGGAAACAAAAGCTCCTAAGACATGGCAATATCTGCTGGAAAATAAAAAAGTTTTAGAAAATCGAGAAAAAGGCAAATTCAAAGGAGAAGGTTGGTATCAATTTGGACGCAATCAAAATATTAGTCTTCAAGATAAACCCAAAATATGCGTTCCCCGTTTGGTACAGGAAATCCAGGCAATCTACGATGAAGTAGGCGCATGGTGTCTGGATAATGTAGATGTAGGTGGTATAATCCTAAATAATGAATACCGGCATTTGAATTACTATATCCTGGGGCTTCTTAATTCAAAACTCTTATCAAAATATCTCTCGAAAATTTCTACACCTTTCAGGGGTGGTTTCTGGTCATGCAACCGGCAGTATCTGGAACAGTTGCCTATAGTAATGCCCTTAGCACAGAACAAAGCCGACATTGACAAAATACAGGTAATGGTACAGCAGATAATCACTCTTAAAAACAAGAAGGAAGAAAAAAGTATTAAAGATGCGGTTTTTCTGGAAGGAGAACTTGAGAAGATTGTGGAAAGGATATATGCGATAAGAACTTGAGAAAATTAAAAATGCTAAATTAAAACCAATGGAGTATATAGAAGAAATGCACAAAAGAATGAAACTTGAAGATATAGATGATAATGGCTCTAAAGAATCAAGAGAAGCAATAGCTTTATTACTTGCTGCTCAATCCAATCATAGGTATGGGACTGATGTAGAAGAGATTCTTAGTTTGCTTACAGAGGAATCTAGTATTATTGATAGATCAGATGCACCTGATTTTATTATAAGAAATGCATCTGGCACTATTGGAATAGAACATTTTGAAGTAGCGGCGGATTCAATGATTATAGATGGTAAGTTTCAATCTACCCTTGCAGGTGCATCAAAGGCATTATATGAATATAATCAAAATATCGAAACTAACAAAGATCTAGAGAAGGAGTACAAAAAATTTTTTAGTGCAATTGAATCAAGTACATATTATTCATCGATACACGCATTTAAACGAAATTTTGAAAAACATTTAAAAAATGCAGGACGATATAAGCAAAATCTTATTGGAAATGGATACAAAAAGCTGTTTTTCCTAATTGAGATGTTGTCATGGAATTTTGTAGGATTAACTGCTGTTGGCAATGAATCATTTGATTGTGATATTAATAATATACCAATATTTCAGGATATTGTTGATATTATTGCTACTGCAATAGAAATAGATGCTATTATACTTTTGTTTAATAATTATCCATTCTATGACTCTACAGTGTTTGCATTTACTCCGCAACAAGCTACCTATAACAATATAGGTGTAGAAATTTACGAATACGCAGGAAACAGTGAATATGTTGAATCTGTATTAAGGGATTTGCCTAAATCGGGCATTGGATTAGAGCAATTTCATACTCCAGATAATTATGAAAAAGAGAAAGAAGCAATAAAAGATGTTTGTAAAAAGGCTTTTAGTTTAATACACTCTAGAAAACCTTGTGTTATGGACAATGGATTCTACGAAACACTTGTTAAATCTGGAGTGATTCCTGATAGAAGATCGCATATAAGAAAATACAGGTAGAATTAACAGAGGTGTAAAATGAATGAAAAAGAATGGGCAGAAAGTGTAAAGGAATATTTATCCTCTGTACTTTTATCAGAAACTGTAAAAATTGAGACATTAACGAAGATTCCATATGCTAAAGAAGTATTAGAATACAAATTAAATTTTAAACCATCACTTGAAGTAAATATGAAATTCGAAACTGATATGCTTATATATGAACAAATAGATGGTGTAATTAAACCACGAATAATTATTGAAACAAAATTAAAGCGAGTAACCACTCATGATGCAATTGTATATAGCTATAAGGCTCAGAACCATAAAACAATTACACCTTTTATCAGGTATGGAATAGTTATCGGTAATCGAAAACATTATCCATTGCCAGGACGTTTATTCAGGCATGGAACAAACTTTGACTTTATGATTAGTTTTCAAAAGGAAGAATTGAATGCAACCGAGAAAAAGACTTTTGTAGATATTTTAAGAAAAGAACTAAATTATTCGCAGCAGCTTGAAGAAATGTTTTTTAACAACCGCAGTAAAAGTAGAAAGCACTATTTTGTTTTACACAAGGAATTAAGCCTTAAGGAGATAGATTAGTCTGCGAATTCTGCAAACATTGGTTGCAGAAATATGCCATCCAACCCCCGCCAACATCCTAAAAACACCGCTAAACTCTCTATAATTTCACATATGCCCGCTTGACTCGTTAGAGCCAAAGGCAAAGCCTTTGACTAATTTCCAAACGCTTGGAAAAACACCTGCTTGGAAACAAAAGATAATAATACTTGAATCTCAGTACGCTTTAGCGGACATTATAATAAATTTCCTATATGATACAATCCTGAAAGGATTGACAAATGTACTAATTCGTAATACAATTACAATACAAATCATTACAGGGGAATTTGTATGGCAACGATACAGGTACGTGTTGAAGATGGCATGAAAGCAGAGGCAGATTCTCTCTTTTCCTCTCTTGGTCTTGATACTTCGACAGCGGTGAGGATGTTTATTGCTGCCGCCATTGAGAATAATGGTTTACCATTTGCCGTTAAGCGGAGTAGCGAAAGAAAACCAAATGCGGAACTCCGCGAAGCAATGGAAGATGTACAATTAGGGCGTAATCTGCATGGCCCATATTTATCCGGTGAAGAAGCTGTTCGCTCTATGCTGGAAGACTGATTGTGCTTACGATAAAGTATACCAACAAAATGAAGCGCGATGTGAAACGTACAGTTAAACGTGGTAAAGATATTTCCAAACTTACTGTCGCGCTTGATTTGCTTGCCGCCAGGAAACAAATGCCCGAAAAATACCAAGACCATCCTTTAAAAGGTGATATGCTAGGGTATCGAGAATGCCACATAGAGCCGGATTGGCTGCTTATCTACAAGATTATCGATAATGAACTAATTCTTTTGGCTTCCGGCACAGGTACTCATTCCGATCTCTTTGAAAAATAACTTCACTTTAACCAGCCTTTCAGCCAAGGCATCTTGCGCTACTTCTTAAACAGATGATCCCGAAATGTCAGGTCTTCGACGCGGATATGATTGATCCACCAATGTTTTAGAAAATCCATTAATTGGTGCGAATCTTTATCAAGAATGCTGTCCCTTCCAAGTTTTTTCACATTTATGGATAACTCATGATGCAATTCACGATGCTCTTTCAATCCGGGAAAACCAATCTTTTCAAGAAAGTCTTCTTCTATTTTGAAATGGATGCGCGAATAGTCATCCATCATTTCAACTATCGGGGCAAGTATGTCCTTAATGTAATTATTCTGCCTCCCGAAATGCAATGAATTGATAATGGAGACTATTCCCCTGTGGTGCTCATCAATTATTGGAATGCCCAAATTATATTCAGGTTTCCAGACAATAAAGACATTGTGTTCCAAAAAAAGCCTGTGTGTTTCATTTTGATTTAAATTAGTTATAGACATTATTCCTCCTTTTTTTTAATCCATTTTCGAATAACCGAATCCAGATGCATGGTGTTGATGGGCTTGGGTATAAAACCCTGAAAATCGTTGGCATAGAACATATCCTCTGTTCCCGCAATGGCGTTGGCTGTCAAAGCTATAATCGGGATTTTCCGGGCGTATTCGGTGCCAAGATTGCGAATGGCCTTTGCCGTTTCTATACCGTCCATTCCCGGCATCATGTGATCCATGAAAATCGCGTTGTAAAGCTGCTGCCCGCCGGTTTCGCTTCTGCGCATCTGTTCAACGGCTTCCTCTCCGCTCAATACGCAGTCTACCCGCATTTTGTACTTGCCCAGGAGTCCTGCCGCAACATCAAGATTAGTCTGCATATCGTCAACCAAAAGCACTTTGGCAAAACTTAAATCTTCCCGCACAAGTTTTTTACTTACAGTAAGCTTATCTTCTGTATAACGGAACTTGCGCAAGTTTTCAGCAACTGCCTGGCCGATGGGGGTATTGTCGACAAAACCCTGCTGGATGCGGACACGGAAGACAGAATCCTTGCCAAATTCGCTTTCAACAGATATTTCACCGCCCATCATTTCTACAAGCCTCTTTGTAATGGCCAGTCCAAGGCCAGTCCCTTCAACACGGCGATTTGATTGGGCATCCACCTGTCCGTAATCGGTAAATATCTTTTCTAAATCTTCCCGGCGTATGCCAACACCGGTATCACTGACAATTATTTCCATCCATACAGATTGCCCTGAGTGCTCAGTTTTTATACCCAGGCTGACGGTTCCCTTCTGGGTATATTTAAACGCGTTGCTTAAAAGGTTGTTGATTATTTGCTTTACCCGCAGATCGTCTCCGTAAAGCCTGTAAAATATATCTTCATTAATATCCAACTGAAATGTAATGGGCTTTTCCGCAATGCGTATAACATTGAGGTTGATTATATCGTTAATTAGACTGGGTACTTCGTATTTAACCTGTGCCAATTCAAGCTTGTTGGCCTCTATTTTAGAGATGTCCAGAACATCGTTTATAAGCCCTAGCAGGGTGCTCCCCGCAGTACTTATCTTATTTAAGTTTTCCTTCAGGTTTAGAGCAAGGTTGTTTTCTTCCAGCATTAAGCTGGTAAGCCCCACAACCACATTCAAGGGGGTGCGCATTTCGTGGCTCATATTCGCCAGGAATCTGCTTTTTGCCTTGCTGCTTTCCTCGGCGATTTCCGCCCTGCGCATCTCCTCGGCGACTGCCTTTTGTTCACGCAAATCTCTGATGTATCCTGCTATGACATGCTCGCCCTTATACATGACACGAACCATGGTAACTTCACAGGGCAGGGACTCGCCATCAGGCTTTTTGTAAGTCCACTCAAAACGCAGATACCCTTTGTCAAAGGCCGCATCCAGGTGCTCCATTTTTAGTTCATGCGACAGCCTTCCGCAGGGCTGGAATTCCGGTATAATATCATTTAACTTTTTCTCGTATTCTTCTTTGCTGGTCACGCCCACCAGATCCAGCGCTTGCTGGTTACAGTCGATGAATTCATAGTTCCGCCCAACGAGTCTGCATGCCATAGGCATTGCGTCAAGCATAAGATGCATCCTTTCCTCGTCTTCTAGCATTCGTTCCATCATTTTGTAATGCTCACGCAAATCACGGGTATATCCGGCCACGGCATAACCGTCCCCGTATTCTACCCTGACAAGGATAATTTCTGCGGGCATGAGCGTACCGTCAAGCATCTTGTAAGTCCACTCCAGGGTATAGCTGCCTTCATTGAACGCTTTGTCCAGGCACTTGATGACTTTTTCGTCAGAGCGCTGTCCGTCGCTCTGGTACTCTGGATACAGCTCAGCATATCTTTCCAGGCATTCCTGTTTGTCCTTAAACCCAAAAAGGCTAGCGGCTGCCTCGTTGCAGTCGATCAGTTTTCTGTTACTGTCCCATAAGCGGGCACAAAGCGGGGTCTTATCCAACAGGATCCTTGTACGTTCATTTGCCCTGGTTATTTCACTTACCATAACTTCCAAATCGTCCGAGTAATCCTTCACGGCGGCTTCAACACGCTTATAGAGAATCTGGTTGGAAATGCGCTTTTGCAACAGGGGCCCGGAAAAAGGCTTTGTAATATAATCAACCGCGCCAAGCCTGAACCCTTCCCTCTCACTTTCCTCGTCGCTTTTCGCTGTAAGAAACATGACAGGGATATCCCTGTAACGAGCGTCTGCCTTTAATTTTTTTATCACATCAAAGCCATCCATCTCCGGCATGGCTACATCCAAAAGGATCAGGTCAGGTATGTCATGTTCAAGGTTTTCAAAAAACGTAACAGGCGACTGCACGGTATACACCCTGTAAAGCTCTTGCAGCAGGCTTTTCCCCTGGTTTAATGTGGCTATGTTGTCGTCTACCAGCGCGATCTTATAACGCGTGTTGTCCATACACTATCACCCTTTTTTAGCATCAAATTGCCCTAACCATAAACGTATATCGTCTATGAGCTTTTCCGTATCTTTAATAAATTTTTGGTTTTCGGCAAGTACGCCGGATAAATCGCCGGCTTTGGCCTTTTGTTCCAGACTCAAAGCCGCTTTTCTTGTTTCTTCCGCGCCGATACTTGTACTGGCTCCTTTTATGCTGTGTATCCAGACGGCATAATTCGCCAATGTTTCTGCCGATACGGCACGGATTTTATCCAAAGCCACTATTGTGGCGCTAATGTATGAACGCGAAACTGTCGCGTAAAGATCAATATCATCTTCGTATTGCTCAAACACCTTTTCCATGTCAACGCCGGGGATTCGAATGTCCATACAAACTCCTTTAATTTTTTATGATCCTTTTTAATCTCTGCGGCAATTCGCCCTTTTGGGCAGGCTTCTTGATATAATCAACCGCTCCGATTTTTTTCGCCCGCTCTTCGTCCAATGGATCGTCCGATGAGGTAAGAATAACAATCGGAACATGATGTAAATTGCCTATGGCCTTTATCCGCTCGTAAGTATCCCAGCCGTCCATTTCCGGCATGATTAAATCCAGTAAAACCAGACTGGGGACAAGGCCGCGATGGAAAAGAGTTATGGCTTCCAGGCCGGATTGGACGGTTATTACTTCATATTCGTTTTCAAGTATACCCTTGGCCAAAGCAAGATGAGTTGCATCATCATCCACTATAAGGATCTGCTTCTTTTCCTTGCCGGTTGCTACCCTGAATTTTTCTGATTCGCTTTTCAGATCGTTAAAATTCCGGTCGTTTTCAGCGCTCATTTCATTGACAAGCTTTACTGCAGCCTGTATCTCGGTCATGGCACCGCTCAATACTTCGTTCATCCCCTCTACTACCTGATTGCTGATACCGATAAATTCATGGGTTTTTTGTATCAACTGCTCACCGGATTCTGACATCTGGGTCGCCCCGCTTTTGACTGATAAGGTTATATCCTTTAGACGGCCTACAGAATCCAGTATTTGCCTTCCCCCTATTTCCTGCTCTTCCATGGCGCTGCGGATATTTAGTTCATGTTCTGTCACCGTTTTAACGCCTGTGTCTATGGCATCGAAGCGGGAAAGCACGTCATTGGAGGACTTGGTAATACTGTCTATAGATGCTTTTATTTTCTTTAGCATTGAAGCAGTGGTTTTTTATTGCTGTCCCGATGATTCGGCAAGTTTACGAATCTCGTCGGCTACTACCGCAAAACCCTTTCCCGCTTCACCGGCATGGGCAGCTTCGATGGCGGCATTCATTGAAAGCAAATTGGTCTGGCTTGCAATATTGTTCATGACCGAATTGATTTCCAGCAAGCCCTCGGAATCCCGTGCTATTTCCTGTATGGCCTGTGCCACTGTCTGAAGCCCTGTCTTGCCATGTTCTGATGCGTCCGCAAGGGAAGTAACATTTTTGCTGTTTTCTACCAGAGTCCTTGTAACAGATTGAATATTGGCTGTCATTTCTTCGATGGCCGAAGATGATGTTTCAACACTATCAGACTGTTCGTCAACCAGTTTATTCATAGTATCGATACTGATTTTAATGGCATCCACAGCTTTATTTGCTTCAGCTGCTTCGGTTTCCTGTTTGCCCTCCAGAACTTTCATGCTTTCAAAATTGGTTGCAATTTTTTCTACTGCCTTTGATGTTTTGCCCATATTAACGGTAAGCTCAAAACTTGTATTGGTAAGGGCATTAACTTTGTTTTTTATTGCCCCTATAAGGGTTCTGATCTTACCAATAGTTATATTGATATTTCCTGCCAGATGGCCGATTTCGTCTTTTGATTTAAGGGTAACTATATGGGTCAGGTCTCCTTCGCCAATATCATCCAGTGTCTTGTCTATTATGGATATTGGCGATGCAATCTTTCTTCCGATTAAAATTGAAATACCAATTCCAATAATAAAGCATATTATCCCGATAAGGATTATCCTAAAAATAGTTTCGTTTATATCCCTTTGGAAGTCACTCCTTTCAATTGCAACAATGAGCTTCCAGCCGTTGCCTCCCGGTATTTCCCTATATGCGCAGATTCTGGTTTCCCCATCGTATAAATAGGTATCAATGCCAGATTCCCTTGAAATAACATTGTTTATCATTTCAGCCAGGGATAACAGGGAAGAATCGCTGGCCGTTTCTTCTATAGGGTTAAACATACTGGTTACATACCTTCGATT
>Ga0099364_10009050_pt1 | contig 13883 bp, 16 predicted proteins | sample TergutTh196P3_FD_73070 | JGI IMG/M metagenome (GOLD analysis project Ga0099364, IMG submission 73070) | Microcerotermes parvus P3 segment gut microbial communities from Pointe-Noire, Republic of the Congo - Th196 P3 | ecosystem: Host-associated > Arthropoda: Insects > Digestive system > Gut ...
TGGTGACGAAATCGCCCTTGACATGAATGGGAATAGTGTGGTAAGCTCTTACACACACGGCAACAAGCTGATACAGTCATCGGCATACGGCTGGTATCTGTATAATGCCCATGGTGACGTGGTGCAGCTGGCTGACGACAGCGGAGCCGTAACGCACGATTACGAGTATGACCCCTTCGGGAACGAGAGGGTAAGTAATGCCAGCGAGAATCCGTACCGGTTCTGCGGGGAGTATTATGATGTCGAGAGTGGGTATGTGTACCTCAGGGCGAGGTACTATGACCCGGAGTTGGGGCGGTTTGTGAACGAGGATCCGGCATTGGATGGAGACAACTGGTATGTTTACTGCGGGAATGACCCGGTGAATAATGTTGACCCGAGTGGACTTCTCGCATTCCCGGCACAAATTCATAATCAGGTTGTTGCCTGTGGAAGGAGCAGACTATAAATTATAAAATAGGTTGGGGGCGGGCTGATTTAATACGCAACAACGGTGAAATATGGGATGTTAAACGAGATAAACCAACACAAATAGCTGCTGGTGTTAAGCAGGTTGAAAAATACAAAACAGGCAAATGGAAAAAACTTCCTAAGCAAACGCTTAAGATTGGCGGAAGTTTTGTTAAGGTTGGATGGTTTACAACAAAAATCAACATTACCACATATTATGTATCATATCGCAACGCAGGAAAAGGAGTTATTGCATATGATTATTATAAGATGGAAAGGGACTGGAAAGCTGTTGCTAATGCCGTTGTTACTGTTGCCGTGGTCGCAGGAGCTACGGTTTTAATAGTGAAAACAGGAGGAGCCGCAGCACCGGTTTTAGTTCCTCTTATGAGGTTCGCATGATGATGAATTATCTTGTGAAAAAGTATAAAGATTTCTGTAAAAGCGAGTTTGGCCAATATGGATTCAAGTGTTATCGAAACTATCATTATAGAGTCATAAATGATGTGTTTCAGAGTTTCTACCTTCATCGTTCCGTTAGCGGCATGGATTGTACGGTTGAATTTTTAATCGCTCCTTTATGCCGTGAAGAACCGATTAAAAAAGACACTTGCGGTATTTACCATCTGAAAACTTTTGAAGGGGACTTCTCTTGGTTTCCGTATGACAGAAATTCAGAGAAAAGCATGGATTCATGCGTTCTTGATATGGTAAAATACATGAACAAGTATTTAATGCCCTTTTTTGAACGCGGGAACTGCTGCAAGAGTGCATACGATGTGATAGCGGACTTTTTAAGGAAAGCATTTGCACTTTTTGAAACACATGAGCATAGTGAGACTATGCTACTGACCCACATTGACCCTTGCATACCGTTAAAGAATGGTGACTACGTTAAATGCTATGAACACTATAGGGCATGGGAATCCGATTGGTTGACTGATTACGAAACAGATATGGCTGTGTCCGGTTCCGATTCTGAATATGACGCTGAACACAAGAAAAAAATAGAAAAAGAGTTGGCTCAGCTAAGGGAAATGATTATGCGTATTTCTGGGCGAGATATGGACTTCATATCTAATTTTATTGAAAATAACGAAATACGTAACCTTCAAAACTTAGGTTTAAACTGATGGTAAAGATCAAGCAGCGCATGCCAAGTGTAACGTTGCCAATTTGAAAAAAAGGCATACTGTATCTGATTACTATGTAAGTAGTGCCACAAGCTTCACGAAGTCATGGAATGGTATTGAGATGTATTCTGTCTATAAAAATCCTCAAAAGGATGTTGATACTGTCATTATAAGCGAACATGGAAATACCACCTTTGTCGCAGGTATGAACTTGGGTGCATTAAAATATAAAAAATCGGAGGTGCGTTTGGTGTTTCATTTTGATCAATAATATGAGGAGACGTGCCGATATGAGAAAGGAAACTGCAATTTTTGGGGGAACAATTTTTCTAGTTGTTCTGTTCATTTTTCTGAAACACATTTTGTTGTGGGGAGGCGTATATCCGGGAAAATGGTCGTTAAACATCAGAGAAAATAAGGAAATTAAGTTTTTGTTGCTTAATTTAATGAAGGATGAACATTCAAATCTTTTTTCAGCGGATGAGAATCGGCTGTATACGGAGGAATATATCCAAGAGTATAGGGCGTTATGTGAAACTACGACAGCAAGGAGTTTCTTTGTTTCGGTCAACTCAAATTTCATGAAGTCCGTAGAAAAAACAGCTGAAAATAAATACACAGCGGTTGTACAGCTTAAATGGCCGGATGATTGGTGCTACGACGTTACCATAACGGTTACAAATGGGCAATATCGTATTTCATATTATGGAATTGACCCCTAACTGCAAATTCACCACCTAATCCCAACCTGTGCAACCTACAACATCCTGTTCTCGCCCCTTGTACAATACAAAAAATTGTAGTACAATAGCAATAGAATCGGAAGGATGCACCCCCCCATGACCACCACCTACACCTACGACAAAAACGATCGGCTTCTCACCGAGGCTGTGGGCGGACAGACGACAACGTAACTCACTATGTTAAAACCCCATCCCTTTGCTTCTTGTGGCATGGGATGGGGTTTTTTAACTGCTTGATTCAATAACATATTGAACATTGTCTTCGTGTATGCTATACTTGTGAAGATAGGGGGTATGAACTGTGCTAATTTGTCTCTATGTATTTGACACCGATGAAGAGCGCATGATTCTTGCGGAATTTTACCATGAACATAAAGACAAATGCTTGAAAGCAGCACTTGCTGTTACAGGCAATCATGCTATTGCGGAGGAAGCCGTTCAGGAGGCATTCCTTAAAATGATTCGCCGGAAAGAAAAATATTTTTCAAATTCATGTAAGAGAACAGGTACTTTAATCGTTATTATGGTGAAGAGCGCGGCCATTGACATATTGCGCCGCGAGAAAAGGTTGGGTCACGCCATGATAGACGATTTTGAGCCTGTTATTGACAACGAAAAGCCAGATATACTCCGCATCATTGAGGGTAAAGAAGCTGTTGAGAGGCTTCAGTACCATATTTCCCGGCTTGACGAGGTTAGCCAGACCCTGTTTGAGATGAAGTATCTCTTGGAAAAAACAGACGGTGAAATAGCTGAAATGATTGGCATGAGCAAAAATGCTGTTTCTGTCCGCATTCACAGGATGACCAATAAACTGAGGGAAACTATGAATCAGGAGGGATGTGCCAATGTCTGAGAGTAATGATGCAGTTTTCGAGGCTATGATGAAAGAGGCGGTAGCCGCAAACTTCCGCGCCAAAATGAACGCAATGCCATCAAAGGAAGAAACCCTCCGGGAGCATCCCTTTTCTGAGCATCATAACCGCAGGATGGAAAAACTGTTTGCCTTAGAGCGGCGTACCCCATTTGTTCAGAATTTCCGTACCCTTGCCAAGGCTGCCTGTTTGGTTTTGTGTGCCGCTGCCGTGTTGTTCTCGGCAGTGTTAGCCGTCAATCCGCAGGTTCGTGCAGCCGTTTGGGAGACTATTGTACGATTTTTTGACAGGCACATAGAGATTGAGTATAGGGAGCCTGATACCTCAACCACAAAGACGGCGCAAGATTTTACTCCGCAGTATCTCCCGCAAGGATACACGCTGACACATGAGGAGGATCTCGGCGATATTTACACTGCAATATATGGAACAGCTGATGGCGGTATGATTGTTTTTGGCGTTAATCCGCCTGGTCTTTTCAACGTGGATAGTGAGTATTTGTCTTACTACACCGAAACACATGGTGGAATTACTTACCATATAAACGAATCCCCTGATGCTGAACGGTATTCGGTTGTTGCTTGGCTTCAGGATGATTTTATGTTCGATTTGAATGGATCGGTTTCTATTGACGAACTCCTGTCAATGGCACAGTCGGTAGAATGAAAAAATTTCAAAAATTTTTTCATTCCGAATTCAGTTGCAATAATGTGACTGTTTTAGACATATATCCGCATTTTTGCTGTTAGGAGTTAGAATTATATTGTTCTCCAATTTTCGTCAAAATAAAAAATAAAAATTTTTTCAAAAATCCTGTAAGAAACACCCCTCCCAAATCGTTATAAGGGTAGAAACCAAAATAACGAAAGAAGGGAGGGGTATTTGTGACGATCTATTCAGCTGAAAGAACACGGTAACACGCATTGCAAATGCAAGACTCCGGGCAAGCTTTGCCCATCCGGTCAGTAAGAAAATCTGACTGACCACAAAATTATCTAATAGAAGGGAATTTTTCAAATGAAAAAAATTATTATCAAGAAAAAGGCTTAGCCTCTTGATTGCCTTGGCAATCCTTGTTACAATGATTCCGGGCAGTCAAGTTTTCGCAACCGACCTGAGCGAAGCAAAAACTTACATCATCGTAATGGCAGATGAAGCCGCCCTGCAAACCGTCGAAGATAAAATTGACGAAGATGCCATAGAGGAAAACGAAACTCTGGCAGAAAACGATATGCTGGTGGCTGAGTTGACAACACGAGAAGTCAGGCGGCTGAACAAAGATGCCGAAGTGCTGTTCATCGAGGAAGATTTCGAGATGGCGGCTAACAACAACTGCGAAGAAGAAGTCTCCCCGGAGGAAGCTCTTGCAATCAGAAATGCAAAAATTGAAGCCTCTCGTGAGCAAGAATCAGAACATTCCGAGGGAAGTCAATCCATCGAAGAATTGCCTGAATACACACCAGAAGAAGTTAAGGCAATCAAGGAAGCACGCCGCGAAGCGATGGAAGAAATCTTGAACCGGGATTCAATTGACCCGGACGATTACGAGTGGAATATGCAAGTTGTTGCCGCCAACGACATTGACGAGGAATTGCCGGCGGTCAATCTAACAAAAACCAAGGTAGCTGTCCTTGATTCAGGTGTAGATATGGTTCGAGGCATTGAACTGGCTGATACCATCAACCTTGTGCCGGAAGAGCACTACATTTCGCCACTGTTCCTTGATGTTTCTGGTCATGGTACATCCATTGCCAGTATCATTGCGGGCAATCCGGAAAATGAAGTGCAAGGAGTCAACCCCGACGCCGCATTGTATTCAGTCAAAGTTCTGGACAGGAATAATAAGGCTCCGGTCAGTCGTATTATCGAAGGCATATACTGGTGTATCGACAATGACATGAAAATCATCAACATGAGCTTTGGCACAAAAACCTACTCGAAAGCTCTGCAAAAAGCTATAGAAGATACTTATGATGCCGGTCTCCTAATGGTTGCGGCATCAGGAAATAATGCTGATGATGTCGAATATCCGGCCGCTTTCCCCGAAGTTATGGCTGTGGCAGCCACGAACACCTCTGCTGAGATTAGCGATTTCAGCAATACCGGAGAAGAATTGGAAATAGCAGCTCCCGGCGAAAAAATTAAAGCGGCGGGGTTCTTCGGTGGTCAGATTGTTACTGAGGGTACCAGCATCGCAGCTCCTCACGTCACGGGTGCCGCAAGTCTTTTATGGGCAAAAGACCCGGCAAAATCCAATGAGTTCATCCGCCAACTACTGGTGTACAGCACAAAAAACATTGTAAATAGCGATGATTGCGGTCTGTTAGATGTGGAGTTCGCACTGGAAATGTATGATGACTTTGCGGCCAACTGGAATGACGAGGAAATCACCCGCCCGGAACGTCTACCGGAAAACGATGCAGAGCCGGAAACGTTTGAGGAAGTGGATGACGATGAAAATTATGTCGAGGGGCGTTGGACAAAAGCATCACATAAAACGCTCGCGGAGAACGGAATGACAAATAATGGATACTCAGCAACCGGTGCTGCTATGAAGGCGGTAAAAGCAGGAGCTATCCATCCTGACGAGGATGATAGTATGTCAGGACTCGGAGCTTATCCTGAATATCATGGAGGCTATACTGATGACGGTAACGTGATCAACTACATAGCTTGCTATGAATTTGTCACGAGAATAGCCCTGAAAAACGGTAATTCCTCTTCGTTTACAGGTCCCAACGCAGTTTCCGGCCTGAATGACTACACCTATTACTGGATTAACTATGATTTCAAAAACGCAAACAAGGTCGGGAGCAAGACATGGACATCCATTTTCAACGGCCTTGGCATCAGCGATACGAACGCGAACCGCAAGAATTATACTTGGGGAATCGCCCTGCACATTTTGGGTGATATATTTGCCCACAAAACGTATCAAGTATCTTCCGGGAAACTGCTTGTCCACACGTCTCAGGCTCAAAATTCGACTCAAATGCACGATGCCGATAATATAACTCATGTTGCCCGAAGGTACAAAGTGGCCAAAAGGGCAATTGAAGACAGCGTTAGTTGCTTGAGTGGCGGCATTTACGGCGATTATCTGGAATTGGATTGGGGGCTGAAGCAAGCTCTTGAGGCTAGCAATACCAATAATTTTGAAAAGCCTAGGCTACTCCGGTATGCACAGGCCAATGCCGCAAAATATGGCGGAATGTCCAGTGCGGAAACCAACCGATTCAAAACCGCTTGCAGAGACAAAAAGTAAAAAATGAACGATTGTGGAGGGGGCAAAAAATATGCCCTTCTCCGCAACGACCATCAAAACTGTGTCTTTTTAAAAGGAGGACTTAGAATGAAAAAATTACTCTCCCTTATCGTTACATTATTCCTTTGCCTTGTCATGTTTCCTGCCGATACGCTTGCAGAAGGCAGTAACATTATTCCCAATGATTCAAGTGGGATACCCGACAAGATGCTGTATCAAGAGATATTGGCTCACTTAGGGAAAGGCAAAAACAAAACCTTTACAAAAAAAGAAGCGTCCGGCTTGAATGAACTTTATATAGGCAACTACATCAAAGCAGGCAAAACAAAAAAAGACAGGGCAGATATCAAAAGTCTGAAGGGAATCAACAATCTGCCCAACTTGAAAAATATATATGCTCCTGACAACAGCATAGCTGATTTGACAGGCATAGAAAAGCTGACAAAGTTGGAATTGTTAGACTTTTCACGGAACAAAATTACAAGTTTTTCTGGTCTTGAAAAACTCACGAACCTGATTGATTTGAAGCTGTCTGGAAATCAGCTGACCGATATAAGAGGCATTGAAAGCTTAAAAAAACTGTACGGCTTATATGTCTCTGAAAATCGACTGACCAGCGTCAGCGGTATTGAGAATTTGACAAACCTAGAGTTTTTAGCTATATCTCTGAACAAGCTAAGGCAATTGCCTGACTTAACAAAGCTTGATGGGATAGAACCCCAGAATTTCTCTTGCATATTCAATAATTTGCCTAAAGGAGAGGCGAAAAAGCTTCCGCCGGAGGTTTCAACAGATACTGTGTGGGTAAACAAGCAGTTCAAATACCAGAACGTAAAGCGCAAGTTGACACTTAAAGCATCCGCAAAAAAGCCTACAGCAAAGACAAAGACCATCACAGGAAAAGCTCACAAAAATGTGTCTGTCAGGCTTATGTCGGGCAAAAAAACAATCAAAACAGCAAAGACAAACAGCAAAGGAAATTTCAAACTCAGTAAGCTGAATTTGAAAAAATTCAGAGGAAAAAAACTCAAAGTCCAAGCATTTTACAACAAAGACGGTGTTAATTGGGTTTCAAAGACTGTCACAAGCAAAAAAGTCCGAAAGGGATGAGCTTCACGGACAGGTTGGGTTCAGCGACAAAACGGAAGCGGAACCACTACTCGTAAAGGCACAAAAGGCGAAATTACTGTCGCCGGGACATATATGTTCTGGATGGCGGCTACAGAAAAAATCGGCCAGTGCCAAACAAATTTTACCGTAAAGACTTCATGCGGCGATTCAATGCGAACCGCCGCATGATTTTTTTGCCTATTTCTACCCAAAGAACCCCATCGGATTCACCCGTGTTCCGTTTTGATATACCTCCCAATGCAAGTGATTCCCGGTCGAACGCCCGGTTGTGCCGACATAGGCGATAACTTGCCCCTTTTTCACTTCCTGCCCATTTGATACGGCAAGACCGGAACAGTGGGCATACAGTGTGGCATATGTGGAATCATGCTGAATTTTTACATACAGTCCCCAGCCGCCGTTATCAACCGCTTGGGCAACCGTTACTTTACCGTCTGCCGCCGCCAAAATGGGCGTACCGCCCGGTGCGCCGAAGTCCACCCCGCCGTGGTATTTAGTTGCCCCGGTGAACGGGTCTTTGCGATAGCCGAATGGCGAGGTAATGGGGTGATTTTGACTAAACGGCCATGAAAAGCCACGCCATAAAAAACTGCTCGGCGGTCATGCTGTTGTATTTGACAAACCCCATCACCGCAAAAGGCGCGGCTCCTGCAACGCACATCCAGCTTACCGTTTCGGTGCCGAAAACGTCTTTCAAACCAAAATAAATGCCCACGGCAACACCGCAAGCAAACACGGAAAAGATGAATTGTCTGAGTGAAAGGCCGAAAAACATACTTTCGGTGTAGTCCCGGATTTCACGGTTGATTTTAACTTCCATTTTTCACCTCATAACCGAAAAGTTGTTCCATAATGCCCTGCATGATATACGCCACACACGGCACAGCAATTGAATTTCCCAGCATGGAATACCGCTTGCTGTCACTGATTTCCTTGCCGTCACAGCCGTATTTGGTGTAACCGTCCGGGAAGCCCATCAACCGTTCACACTCGGTCGGGGTCAATCTTCGCACAACATACCCGTTATGCACAGGGTTTTGATAATTGAGCGAATATCCCGGTGTTGTCTTAGACTGCAATGTGCCGGACAGCTCGCCTACATCTTTGAGATTGCGGCAATCAAAGGCAACTGCGGGACGGTCTGTGCCGTTCAATGTGTAGCAAACCTCAGCATTGACCCCGCTTCCAGCGGGGCCGTTTTTATCGTCACGGCCAATCATGTTGCCTTGCAAGCAATAGGCAACGGTCAAATCGGTTTCGCTTGCCATTCCAGCAGGGCGGGATAGCCCCGCCCCGGAGCCGCATAATGTCCCGGCGATTTTCGGATGGACAGGGCAAAACAGGGTTTGGTCGTTCCCGGTGGCAAGTGTACCGCTTTTTTCAAATTGGCACAAAGCACCTTTGCCGCCGCCCTCGCAACCGGCGCGGATTCGCATGGTGACGGAGGGCAACCTGCGGCATTTTGTGCAGACAACCGGCAGATGGCCGTGGGTTTTACAGCGCAGAGTAGGCGAAAGCCCGCACTTTTCCACGTTCAGCCTTTCCCCGCCTTGGTCGCTGAGTATGACCGGTTCGCATATATATGGTGTCATGGTCGAACCGGGACCCGCCCGCAGGGTCGGTACAAACTTTTCACTGTATGCGATATTGGATTTTGGTGCCGCCCCGCCGTTGAACGATGCAACAATCATCCCGCCCTGATTACAACAGGCGTTCCCGCCGTTGGTATCAAGCGTTCGTGCTGTATCAGCCTCATAAATTCCGCTGTGGGGATTGTCTGACTTCATAGAATTACTGTTCATTGAGCAGATTCCAAAAACCCTCTGCTCTGTGCTTCCAGTGCTGTTTTCAGCAGCGGCGGTAACGCTTTCCCCCGCTTGGCCGCCCTGCGGAGGACACCAACACAGGCTCTTGGGGACAAGGAGTATTTCTTCGGGGCGTCCTTTTCCAAAATCTGCGACAACAAAACAGCGTTTTCTCCTTTGGGCAAGCCCAAAATCTGCGGCATTGTATACCGTCCAAGCGATATTAGCTCTACCGCTTCGCACCAGTCCGGCGGTTGCCCATCTGCCGGAATCAGGCATTGAAATATCGGTCTTTGCGAACGCCTCCAACACCGCACGAAAGTCACTCCCCCTCGGTGTTCCTGAGCTGAATGCCCCCGGCACGTTCTCCCAGATTGCGTATTTCGGAAAATTTCCATTGGTTGATTTCCTCATTTCATCAATTATTCTGATGGCTTCCATAAACAAGCCGCTCCGCTCCCCGGTCAAGCCTGTGCGTTTGCTGTTCGCTTGTGATAAATCTTGACAAGGACTGCCAAAAGTTACAATATCAACAGGCGGCAATGTTGCGCCGTTTAACTTGGTTATGTCCCCAACGTGTGCCATATCGGGAAAGTGGCGGCGGGTGACAGACACAGCACCGGTCAAGATTTCACTTGCCCACAGCGTTTTGACATCAAAAAAGGACGCTCCCAGTGGGAATGCCCCTATGCCATCGAATAGACTTCCTAACGTGTATTGTTTCATTTCACTTTTTAATCCTCCTACATCTTTTTGAACATAAAAAATCGCCACGGTACATTTCCCGTGACGATTGCAATAAATATTGGGTTTTTAGGTTCGCTTAGAGCGATTCAACCCCATTTTTAGTCGTGCCGCCTGTCGTTCCTCTGCGGAAATGGGGAAGGTTATCCGCTTAAACATTGCCGTTATCATATCGTATTCCTGTGCGAAAGCAAGCGCGCTGGCTTCTATCATTTCCGCACTTGATACGTTGCCAAAATCAACGGAATATCCCGCCGCTTGTGCCATATACTCGATAAATACCCGCTGTGTCCTGCCATTGCCGTCGCGGAACGGGTGCAGCACGTTGATTTCACCAAGATGATATGCCAGCCGCTCCGTGATGTTTTCGGGCGGTTTTGCTGATAATAATTTTTCGTCTTTTATCTTTTTGAATACGCCCTCGGCATATCGTTCTAAATGCTGATAAAGGCAGAATTGATTGCCTTTTGCGATGTTGACTGTGCGGAGTTCGCCAGCCCAATCGTATATTTCGGAAAAGATAAACTTGTGGATAGCACAAAGGTGTTTCAAGTCAAATTTGCCCTTAATCGGATTTTCGATTGCCTGCGCCATACTTACGGCGGTTAATTCCCGTTCAAGTGCGTAAAGTTCCGCGCCGTTGCGAATGTCAAACTTGTTTCGCAGAACAAAGGAATCGGGGTAACAATAAGCGTTGACACGCTCGTATTCGTAATAATATTTACTCATGAGCCGCCGCAACCCTTGAAATATACTTGTCTTTCACCCTTTTTATGGTTTCCTCATAGCTAACCTCTCCGCGTAGCATTAAGCGCAGTCTGTGCTTATCCTCATCGGTCAGCGGCATTCCCTCAATCGCCATCGAACCGTTTACGTTGTTGATTTTTTGCTCTATATCACGCATACTCGACACCTTCCTTCCGTTTACTATTATACACCATTTCAATCGAAAAAGCAATGCTTTTGGAAGAAAAGTTGTCAGAGTTGCCGGATAAGTTACCCGTTAAACATCATCTCACGGATAACCATGCTTGACATTTTCACCGTGCCAACCAAAATCAAAAGGTTGAAGCACAGCTCGCCCACATAGCTCCACACTTGAACGACCGCCGCCGCATCCGGGTCAACAACGGGCGGGCTTGCCGCAAACAGGGAAAATATGATACAGGCCAGCACGATAATTGCACCTTCCAAACAGACGGCACAGTAACTTTTGATGAACGCTTTGCCCACGCCTTGACTTGGTTCCCCGGCAAACGTGGACAGCGGCACCGGGGCAATAGCTGTGTAGATATACAGCTTGAAAAATCTGCCATACACGGTCAAAATCATCACAAACGACAACACCGTGATAAACAACCCGCCGATGAGCGTGACTGCCCATAGCGGTATGCTCTCGAAAAAGCCTGTATCCTCGATGGCCGTCTTGATGGATTCCGGCAAGACCGTATCCGTTGCCCCGCCGATGCCCGATGCCGACATGATGTTCGCCATCAACCCTTGAACCACGCCGAACAAGGCCATCAGCAACTCCAGTCCGTGGGTCACGGCGGCTTTGGCGAGGATGAACCGTATAAATAGCTTGACAACGTGTTCCGGTTTCTTGACCTCGGTGAAAGAACCGCACGTTTTCACCACGCCTACAACGAAAAACAGTACCAGCAACCCCAATGCGGTTGCCTGTACTGCTTCGTGAATGTTGACGATGACGTTCCAGATTGTGCCGCCCTTAAATTCCTCCGGCGATTGCGTGATAAGCTGCCATATCTCAGCTTGTTTGCTGTTCCATGTGTCCAGTGCGTTTTGTAGGTTTTGCGTAACCCAGCTGATATAAATCACCTCCTTTGCGGGAATATCTATGTGAAATAGCCACAAGCGGTTGGCCTTACCGCTTGTGGCTATGGAAAAATGAAAATGTCTTGAATTTTCTTTGGTGATGGGTTATAATTAAGGTAGTAATTTTGAAAAGAGGTGAGCCAAATGGTAATGAGTGATGAAATCCGCACAATACAAGATAAAATTGTCAGTGCCGTACCCGTTGAAAAGCTGTATTTGTTTGGCTCGTATGCCGACGGTACGCCGCATGAACACAGTGATTATGACTTTTATGTGGTTATCCCGGACGGCGGCTTACGCCCGGTGGAAGCTGTGCAGGGCATATTCCGTGCATTTCGAGGCATGAAACGCAGACCGATGGATATTTTAGCCGGAACCGTTGAAACCTTTGAGCGGCGTTCCAAGCAAATTACGCTGGAGCGTACCATCGCCAACGAGGGGGTGCTTCTGTATGAAAAACATTGAAGCCCTTGACTGGTATCGGTTTGCCCGGATGGATTTTCAATCGGCACATACTCTTGATGAACACTCCCGCCCAAAACCATTGGAAATTATTTGTTATCTCTCCGAGCAATGTGCGGAAAAAATGTTGAAAGGCTTTCTGGTCGCTAACGCTCAAAACCCGCCGAGAACACATGACTTGCCGATGCTGTGCGATATGTGTGTTGAATTGGATATACAATTCAAAGCACTGTACGATATGTGCGAATTTCTTACGCTATACGGTGTCCAGCCCCGATACCCGAACGAATTGGAAATACTTGGAGATGATGCAGATAGGGCGTTGCGGTATATCAAGGGAATTGTTGATTTTTTTGAAACGTGCGGTTTCATGGATGTTGAAGAATAGGGCAAGCTGTTTCCAGCCTGCCCCCCGCTTCCTCATCGCCCCTTACTTCGTAATCAAATTCAAAATCTCCTTGCAGAAGAAAATCATCACGCCGCCTGCCAGTGTCAGGAAGCCGTTGGCTCTCTGGCTGGGATGACCAACCTCCTTTTTTTGAGATTTTTATATAAAATAGCCGTAAGCGGTTGGCCTTTGCCGCCTACGGCTATGGAAAAATGAAAATGTCTTGAATTTTCTTTGGTGATGGGTTATAATTAAGGTAGTAATTTTGGTTGTGAGGTGGCTTAATTATGAATACTCCAAAATATTGGATTGATACAGCGGAATATGACATTGAATCTGCTAAGGTGATGCAGAAAGGCGGCAGATACCTCTATGTGGGTTTTTTGTGCCACTTGACAACAGAAAAGGCTTTGAAATCAGTTATCGCAAAAGACGGAACAACGCCTTTGAAGATACACACACTTACAAGGCTTGCGGAATTGGCAGGGTTGAAAGACATTCTCACAGAGGAACAAAAGGCACTCCTGAATGAATTGCATCCACTCAATATCGAAGCACGTTACCCAGCTTATAAGGATAAAATTGCAGAAATCTTAAGTTGTGAATACTGCGAAAAACTTATCGAACGGACGGAGGTGTTTTTAACATGGATAAAGCAACAGCATTAAAAATTGCACGAAAATACGCCCAAGAAGTTGTCAAAGAGATGTCACCTGACAAAGTTCTCTTGTTTGGTTCGTATGCCAAAGGCGGTGCAAAAGATGAAAGTGATATTGATATAGCGGTCATCTTTGATGGATTTCAAGGCGATTGGTTTTATACTTGCACAACACTTTCCAATCTCACTTGGAATATAAGCACCTATATTGAGCCTGTTTTGCTGGATGCCCGGGATGACCAAAGCGGCTTTGTTGAAGAAGTGTTAAAAACGGGCGAGGTTGTCTATCAATCAGCATAAATCTGTCACCAAGGGGCAGACCGAGGCCTGCCCCCGCTTCCTCATTGCCCATTACTTCGTAATCAAATTCAAAATCTCCTTGCAGAAGAAAAT
>Ga0099364_10009051_pt1 | contig 13883 bp, 11 predicted proteins | sample TergutTh196P3_FD_73070 | JGI IMG/M metagenome (GOLD analysis project Ga0099364, IMG submission 73070) | Microcerotermes parvus P3 segment gut microbial communities from Pointe-Noire, Republic of the Congo - Th196 P3 | ecosystem: Host-associated > Arthropoda: Insects > Digestive system > Gut ...
CTATATGCTGATGTATCATGTCATATTCTTCGCGGATAGTTTCGTTTGTCAAAGTTTCATAGGCGGTAAGCAGCAGGTTTAATTTTCCTTGGTCGCAAGAATATTTTTCGCACGCTATTTTATACGCAGCTGATAATAATTCATTAGAAGCTGTCGGCCGCACTTCTAATAACTGATAATAATTCATAGTATTACTTCCATTATTTTAGTATAATTTATTTTAATATTATAGCATATTAAAACATAAAAAGTCAAGCGGTTTTCGACAGGATTTTATTATTTTTCAATGTGCAAATATTCTTTTAAACCGTTCTGCAATATCTGTGAAAAATTCACGCCGTGACGTTCTGCTTCAATATTAAGCCACGCCGGGATAGTCAATGTTTTTTTGACTACCCTGTTATTTATCCTGTCGCGCACGGGCGGCATAAATACTTCAATTAACACTGCTGTTTCGTTTTCTTCCAGTTTTATATTTTTAATATCCGACGGTTCCGGAATAGGTTCGCCGTCCTGTTCCATACTCCAGAGATGAAGCCCTAATACTTCTTGCGACATTTGAAAAATTTCCGCGTTTGTTTCCGCGCAGGTAAAACAGCCTTCCAAATCCGGGAAATCTATTGAAATTCCGTCCGCGTCAAAACTGACTACGGCGATATAATTATATTTATCTTTTTTTATCATACTGCACCTCCTGCAATCTTTAAATTATCTGAATTTTATTCCCGATTGCTGCTCTATTCATTTTATCGCCCCTATATATTATAACACGTGTACGCGCACGTGTCAAGAGTTTTCGCGAATTATATTCTAGCATAAAAAGTCAAGCGGTTTTCGACAGGATTTTGTTGCAACCCATGATATTATTTAAAATAAAACGGAGTGATTCTCCGGTATAAAAAGCACGTGAGGAATAAATATGCTTAATTTATTTACAAGAAAAACCGCGGAAACAGCCGCGGAAAAAGAACCTGATAATATCAGCGCGAATTTTATCTATGATATTCCGGTAAAAAATATTGTGCCGAATCCGAATCAGCCGAGAAAAGATTTCGACGAACGCGCTCTTTACGGGCTTGCGCAGAGTATAAAAGATTACGGGATAATTCAGCCGTTATCCGTCAGATTGTCGGGCGGGTATGACTTGGCGAATCCGGAGAAAAAATATGAGCTTATTGCGGGCGAGCGGCGGCTCCGGGCGGCGAGATTATTATTTTTTGACACTGTGCCGTGCGTTATAATCGACGCTGACAATCAGGCGTCGGCAGAGCTTGCGGTCATCGAAAATTTACAGCGCGAGGACCTGAACTTTTTCGAGCAGGGGCGCGCTATATATAAATTAATCGAAAGTTTCGGATATACGCAGGAACAGGCGGCGCGGCGGCTTTCGGTCAGCCAGTCTTATGTCGCGAACAAGCTCAGGATATTGAAGCTGTCGAAAGAAGAACAAGATATTATAATAGAGTGCGGGCTTACGGAGCGCCATGCGCGTTCTTTTATCAGAATCGCGGACGAGCAGGAACGCAAAAATGCCGTCGAGGTCGTTATAAAACGCGCTATGAACGTGTCGGCGGCGGATAAATATATAGACAAGTTAATATTAAAGGGCGAGGACAAAAACGTGAAGCGGCGCGGCACTATTATTTTTAAAGATATAAGATTATTCTTGAACACGATAGACAAAGCGGTCGACACGGTGGCGCAGAGCGGCATAAATATAAAGAGCGAGAAAGTTGACAAGGGCGAGTACATAGAAATCTGCCTGACTGTGCCGAAGAAAAAATCCTGATTTTATTTTATAGACCTCTTTGGAAATTACATTCGTAGGGTCGGGCTTTCATGCCCGACCGCAAAACCAAACAAACGCTGATTTTTAGGCGGTACGGCATGGAAGCCGTACCCTACGAATATAATTTTCGAAGAAATCTATTATTAATTTATTTTGTTGAACGAAGGCGATGCGTATAAAAAACCGTACAGGCTGTTCCTGCCTGTTTCGTACAGGTTTTCCAAAGTCCCGCGGCTGTTCGCCGCGTATCTCAGTGCGCCCGCGGTTGCGCCGTACACGCTTTCAATCGCGCCGTATATATTATACTGGTTATAAGTCACGTTATTTAATATATCGTTCAGGACGCGCACGCTTTCGACGTCGCGCAGTGTATACATCAACTGTTCGCGTATATAAGTTTCCTGAAAAATTTTATGAGAGGAAACCGATAGGGCTTCGGTCAGCAAGCCGCTTATTTCAGTATTCGGCGTGCCTTTTAATATAGATATGCCGAGCGAGTCCTTTGACACGAACGATTTTATCTCGGTTCCGCCGAGCGTCGGCGCAGGCAGGATACCCCAGTCAAAATCTATTTCGGCGATGCTTCTTATTATATCAAGTTTAGATATTGTGAAAAGCATATTTCCGCCGGTAAAAATCTCGCGGCTGCGCGGCTCGTCCGATTCCAAAAAATTTATTTCCGGCTGCGAGAATATATTTGAAAGCGCGTCTATCAAGCTGCGCGTGACGTTATTATTAAAATTTAATATAGGATAGCCGCTTACGTGAACACCCGTGAAATAATCATTGCCGGAGGCGATGAACAGCCCGTTTATAATATCGCTGCTTTCGCTGTCCGTTCCGAGCGCGTATATATTATTTAAATCGGGGTTCAGAGATTTACTCAGGGCGAGCATATTGTCATAAGTCCAGTTATTATTTATATATAAGTCCATTGGGTTATCCATGTCATATCTTCTGATTAAATCTTTGTTATAAAACATGGCGTATATATCGTTCGGGTTGAAAAGCATATCCGAAACTATTGCGTAAGCATTATTATTAATCGAAGCGGCTTCGATTGCCGATTTATTATAATAGTCCGCGCCCAAGTTTATGAACGGGATTTTCCGCAGATTCATAAGCAAGCCTTTTTCGGCGAGCCGCGCCTGAATTTCAAGCGGGACGCACAGTATGTCCGTCACATAGTTCCCCGCGTTTACTCTGGCTTCTATGTCCGGGAGCATATCTTCGGGCGCCTGCGTGACTGCGAGCCTGACGTTGCAGGCGGTCTGGACTAACTGGCTCCTGTAATTTCTCAGGTCGCTCAAATCGCCGCCGCCGAGCTGGGGCGTGAAAAGCATAGGCTCTGTCGTAGCGATATAAAAATTTATGCCGTCGAAATTTTTTACGCTCAATGGCTCTAAATTTCTGATAGCCTGTTTGAGCGTGTCGGTCATCCGGAGATTTTCGGGGAAACGGACGCGGCTGAATATCTGCGGCGCGTCCTCGAATACGGAGTCGGTGCGGACTACGGCGTGCCGTCCGTCGTCTCGTTCTTCGGCTGACGAGGGTATATATGCCTGCACGGTTTCCGTAGCTATGGGCGGGGCGGGGGCAGCCGGCGGCGGCTCAGTTATATTTTGGGGAGGCGGCGCGTCAGTTATCAGCGGGGGCGCAGTAATATCAGCCGTAACAGGTTCTTCATATATTTCTTGCATTTCTAAGTCCGTCATAACGGGGACGGCAAGCTCGCGCGGCTGTTCTTCCTCCGCGCTAAACAATAAATAATTCATGATATTTCCTATATCGTAAGGTGTAAAATCAGCGATTGTCACGTTTGTGCAAGAATATAAGCCGGCGGACAATAAAATTGCCGTTAAAATAAATTTTTTCTTCACTTTTTTGCTCCTTTTTATATTTTAATCAAGGGGGGTTAATAAAACGCAGCGTTTCGTCCATCTGTCCAGCAAATATTCCTGCCAGTCCGACGCGATTATATATTGCAGTACATAGTGTATGCCCGGATAATCCGGCGATTCAAAATAAAATAAAAAAATATCCTGAATATCTTCGGGCGGGGTTATATTTTCGCCGTAAAGATAATCGTTTACGATAGTTTTAATTTTTTGCTCGTCGTCTATCGAATCCAGCTGCATATTTGATTCCCCGGACTGAATTATTAATATCCGGCTGGTTCCGAAATTTTCCAGAGTGGGCTCGTCTATGCCAGAGTCCCTGAACAGCAAAGGCAGCCCCGACGTTTCAATATTTTCGCTCAGCCATTTTTCAGGCTCGATACCGGGTATTTCGTGGAGCGTTCGTTTTGTGCCGTAATCGTCATAGCGCGCATACGGCGTTTTTATAATCTCGGCGGCTCTCAAATAGCTTCCGCTGTAAAGATACAGGCGGTCGTTTTCCGCGTCTATCAGGTTGCCCAGCTCGTCGTTTTCATAAAACGGCAGATTTGAGCACGAGTATAAAAATAATATTAATATTAAAAACAAAAAATTTTTTTTCATGTAATATTCGTTCCCGTTAATTTAATTTTTAATTTTTTTACTATAAAAAATTAATCTATATCTGTTATAATACTATTATAGTGTTTAAATTTTAAATAATTAAGCAGGTTTTTTTATGGATACAGAAAGATTTTATAAATTAATTTTGAATAAATTCAGTTATAATTTAAGTAAATTAAATTTTAAGCAGATAATTATACAGGCTCTTGAGCTTTGTCTGATGATTATTTTGACTGCGGCGGCGGTTTCTTATGCGAAACGGGATTTTGAAATTCCGTTTTTTCCGAGGGACGCAGAGCTTAACACGGTTGCGATAGATATAACGAGAAATACCACGGTTGCGGCGGCGGAGACTGAAGCTCCCACGGAGCCGCCGACGAATATTATGCTTGTCATTAATCCGGAGCATTTGCTTGTCGAGGCTGCAAGCCCGTCGGACGAGCAAGCCGATGCCGAACCCGACTTTGAACCTTTGGCTGATTTGGCGGCTCTGGGCTTTGCGTTGAGCGACGCTATGTACGAGCCTTATAACGAGGATAAAATAAACGGGCGAAAGTTTGAGATACAGAGAATGAGGGCTGATATAAGCGAAGCTGCGGCTGAATCCGGGACGGCGCCGGACTATTCGGGCGTGCCGGTATTATACGAGTATAAATTCGCGGAGGTTATACCGGAGCATACGCCTGTAAATTCGCAGCGCGCCGTCGAGCCTTTCATGGACTATCTGCTGATACGCGACGGGGTTACGAGGGCTGTTTTGGCGAGTGCGGCGGGGAAAATAATAGACTCGGATTTCGTCAATTCCGGTTTTGAAATCCTGAAAATGCGCGACGGCGAGGGGCGGACCGTTTTCAGGAGAACCGTTGAAGTTGAAGCTGACGAAGAAGCGGGAACAGAAGCCGGGCTTGTGACTGAATATTATATATATAACGCGGGTATAAATGCTTACGAACAAATTATTTTTGACGAGCTGCGGGGAAACAGAGGCGCGGATTTTATGTACCCGTCGGATTACGGGGCGGCGAATAATAACCGGGATATTTTCAGGGGCGCGAACGGGCTGTGGGGCTACGCTTCGGTTGAAACGGGTGCGCAGGTAATTGCGCCGCAGTATGACCGCGCCTTTAATTTCCGGGAGAACGTCGCCATAGCTTACAGGACGACGTGGACGCAATGGGTGCAGATAGGCAGCCAGTTGTTTTTTTTCGATGAGAACGGCACGATTATAAATAATAATTTTTACGCGCCGGACCCGATAGACGAAGAAACGAACCATCTGGGCTTTTATTATTTTGACCACGGGCTGACGCGGGTAATAGAAAAGCGGGTAAACCCGGCGAGGACTGCGACTGTCGAGCAGCGCGAATTTCTAGTCGATAAATACTGGCGCGAGTTTTATACTCCTGTAGACTATAAAATAAAAGCGTACTCGAACGGCATGATACTGCTTGAGAAAGACGGCAATTTCGGGTTCATGAACTATCTGGGCGAATGGATAGCGCAGCCGATTTACACGTATGCCGAGCCTTTTTACGAGGGGGTCGCGGTGCTTGGCATGATAAACGGCAAGAAGATGCTGATTGACACGCAGGGCAATATAGTTGCGAAAATGCAGTATGACCATATATCAAACTGCACGGGAGGTATAATCGCGCTGTTTGAGCGTGAAAACGGCTGGACGATTTTAAACAAAGTCAGGCGGGTTATCCCTGTCGAGTGAACAGCATATTTACTAAATACGCATAAAATTAATGTAAGGAGTGTTTTCTATGTCAAATAAACAAACGATTATCAATATTATTGATACAGTGCCGCAAAGTGTAATAGACGAGATTTATCATTATGCTTTATATTTAAAACAGCAGATAGAAAAAGAAGCCCGTAATGCCGCTTATGTTGAAAAAATACTTGAAGGAAAGAAACAATGCGCAGAAGGTCGCGGTATCAGACGGGATATCGTCGAGGTTTCAGAACATGAATAAAGACTGGTCAGACAAAGCGTGGGCGGATTATGAATACTGGCAGAAACAAGACAGGCGTACTGTCGCTAAAATCAATAATCTTTTGAAAGATATAGAGCGTAACGGAGCGTCAAAAGGCGAGGGCAAGCCGGAATATTTAAAATATATTAAGTCTTGGTCGCGCAGAATTAACAGCGAAGACAGACTCGTATATGAAGTAATCGAGGGCAGACTGTTCATTTATTCTTGCAAAGGTCATTATGAAGATTAATAATTTTGCCCCTATTTTGCGAAAGCCTCTTAAATAATTATTAATTGTGGAAATCCCCCTGTCGTCTGCGGACGGCATCCTCCTTTTAAATGGAGATAAAAACGGTATAGAAACCGTTTTTTCTTTCAGAATTTTTTCAAATCTCTTTTTTGGGAAATTTAGTAAAAGCGGCTGCTTTCATTTTTGAAAACAGCCGCTTTTTCAGTTACCTCAATAAAAACCGGGGATTTTTCTATCTCCGCCAGAGCATCGTACAGGCGTATCGCACAGCGTCTATCAGATGATTGTTTTTGTCGGGATAGCTTGAAATAACTTCGCCGTCCCCGTTTTTCTCGTACTCGTACTCCTGAAATTCTCGCGCGGATTTCGCGCAGGTTTCGGATATAATTATTTTGCTCAAGCCCTGAAGCCACCGCATAGAATACGCGACGCTTCCTCCAAGCCCGCCTTTTACCGCGCCTTTTTCAGCCCCAATCGCCCGGAGTCCCAGTTTATTATATTCGGCGATAGATTTAGGCTCGGAACTGTCGCAGATTAATAAATCATGTTTAGTCAAGCCTTTACCGCACTTCAAAATATCAGCGGTTTCACCGTTGCTCTTTTTATATTCGCAGGACTCGTCTATTATATATATAACGCGCTCCTTCGCGTCATACGCGCATTTTACGAACGCCCACGGGTCAGGAAAAAAGCCCCAGTCCACGCCGTAATAATAACGCTCGAATATTTGCGATTCGCTCCGCGCAATTTCACGCACTTCAAGATTCTCGAATATGCTGCCCGTATCGCCCGTCGCTATGCCGAGATATTCATGCTCATATGCTTTATAATTAATATTTTTTAAATATTCGGCTTCGTCAACAAACGGCTGACCGAGCCATTCGAGCGGCGTATTATAATAATAGCTGTGATGATATAACGCAGTCTTGTTCGGGATAAGTTCTTCCTGATTTAAAAAATGGCGGCGGCTTACCGGCGTGTTATAGCTTGATAAAATAATAATATTGTCGCCGCCGCGCATAACCGTCTGCAAAATAGTGCGCACCGCTCCGCTGCCTTTGAGCTGGTCTTTTTCCTCGAACCAGATTACGCCGATGTGCATATTTTCAGGCGTTCGCAGCGATTTAATTTTATCAGGCGCGTCGCAGCCCCAAAAATATATTATCTGCCCCGTGTCTTTTTTCCTGATTTGCAGAGGCGCGAGCGTAAACTCGAATAAATCCGCAAGTCCAAGTATATCTGCAGCCCATTTTATCTGCGCGTAGACGCTTGATTTAAGCGTGTCTTTAATCTGCCTGAACGCTATGGCGCAAAAATTTTTATTTCGCATTATCTCGTCAATCAAGACAAGCGCGCAGAACGACGACTTTAAAGAACCGCGCCCTCCCTTAAAATTATAAAATCTGTGTCTGCGCGCGCGTATGTCCCGGTATGCGTCAACAAACGCGGAACCGAGCAAATTGCCCGGAATACCCGTAAAATAATCCGGTTTGTCTTTATCCGCGCTATTAACATGCTCAAGAAGCCATTCAAGCGATTTAAGGTCGCCGGACATCGCTTTTTCACAGACTTTTATTACGGACTCGTCCACCGCGCTCTCAAAATTTTTTAATACCGAGTCAATCAGCTTCGCTATAATCAATTTTTTATCCGCTATTTTTGTTCCTCCTTTATTGCCGGCTCAGAATATAAATCGTCGAATTTATTCAGAGCTTTCGGATGAAGCCTGTTTACTACGTGTACGTAACTGTAATCCATGAACTCGGCGACCTGTTCCCAGCTCATCGCGTTTAAATACCGCAGGCTTAAAAGCGACTTGCTCACGGGGTCGTTAATCTTTTCGATAATCCGGGAAATCCGCGTTTTTAAAAGCAGCAGCTTTTCGACGTCTTTTTTTATAGTCCGCTCTATCGCGTCTATTTTTATTATGCAGTCCTCGACTCTGCTCCTGCTTGTTCCGCTCGTTTTCGCGTGCGAGTACGCTATACCCGAAGTTTTCTCGGAAATCTCGCGCCACCGCGAGAGTTCCTCCGTCTTTGTGCTGATTTGCAGGTTCAAAGTCATGAGCTGGCGCAGGCTTTCGTTAATATCTTTTTTACTGAATGTTTTTACCATGTGCTTTCCTCTTTTCTATAAATCTTATCAAGAAACTATAATTATATCCCGTAATATTATTATACATGAGTAATTACTAAAAGTCAAGGGTTTTTCTTGAAATAATTTAAAATTTTTGAGTAATTGCTTGATATTTGAGTTGAATGTAAAAATTGAATGAATAAATATAATTAAAAATATTAATTTTGCATAGTTCGGCTTGCAATTTTTATGATTTTGTTATATACTAAGACGTAACATCTGAATTTAAACGGAACGCTTGAAACGGCGTTCCGTAATTATCAGGAAATATTATTCGCATTGAAAATATTTAAGAACGAAAGGGAGTATAACTTTATGCCTCAGCCGGAACCGCTAAGTAAATCTGCGGAAACGTCGCTGGTACCTGTACAATCCCGGAGTTTAACAGCCCAGATAGTGAACAGCGAACCGAACAGCAGGTTATATTTGTTTAACCAGCAGCCGGCAGTAAAAAAGCAGGAGATACATACGCCGACAGCTGATAAAAAAAGGACGCCCGTTCAGGCGAGCACAAAAAAAGAAATAAATAAAAACAGGGTGCACCCGATAAAAAAATTAAGCAGGAAATTCAGGAAAAACGGACTGAATATAATAGATGCGGATTTTAATTCGAGGTTTTTCTATTATATCTGGAAAATAGATAAAAACAAAGGAAAAGGAAAATACGCGGCGTTTATCGCGCTCATGACGGTTGCGGCGAAGCTCTACGGGGCGGTTGCCGATTTGCTTGCGCCGGCGCTCGCGTTTATCGGCTGGCTTTTCAGACCGGAGCCGGCACGCGGGAAAAAACATCCGGCAGTACGCGCTTCCGAATGGCTTATGCCTGCCGGGGCAGTCGCGTTCGCCGCGCTTGCCATTATTAATATATCGGCGTACAAGCCGGAGCTTGAACTCTGGATAAACGGCGAGAAGGTCGGGCTTGTCGCCTCGCGCGAGGTTGTTTCTGGCGCGGCTGGCAGGTCGGAGCTTAACATCTCGGCGATACTGGGCGACTCTTACGAGTTTATGGGTACTATAAGCTATAAAATGTCGCTTGTGAAAGAGCCTGATTATATAACTGAAAAGCAGGTCTATGATTTATTGTACGGGTATTCGCAGAACTATATAATGTCGGCGTACGGCTTGTATATCGACGGGGCGCTAATCGGCGTGACGACGGACGACAGTTATATCGACGAAGTTTTGAATATCGTGCTGGAAGAAGTCGCCGCCGAAGACGAAATAGTCGAGTTCGCGAACGATATACAGGTTATAAGGCGGGATTACGCCGCGAGCGAAGTTCTGTCGGGCGAAGATTTCATGACAATCGCGAAATACTCGGCGACGGCGGCGGTTGAGGAATCTTTCTCTGAACCCGAAGAAAAAACTGCGCCCGTTGATTTTGAGAGCCGCCCGGACGAGGAGCCGGAACAGGCGGAGGAATCCGGAGCGGACATAGCGTCCGTGGCGGCGGCGGCAAAGCTGAGCGCGGAGTCGGTCAATACTTTGCCGAGGGGCGGGATAAATTCGCTCATCGAAGCGAATGACAGCAGCCTTATTGCGAAACTCGTGAAAAGTTCGGCGAACGCGTCGGGTATGCAGATAAAAAGAACCCGGCAGGAAAGCGATTTTATAGAAGTGCCGTTCGAAACGCAGCGCGTGAATTCAAGCCAGCATTACGCGGGTACGGAAATAGTCCAGACGCCCGGCGCGAACGGCGTAAGCAAAATAACCGCCGAGGTATCTTTAATCGGCGACGAGGAAATATCGCGGGAGATAATAGATAACGAAGTTATAACGCCCCCTGTTGCGCGCGTTATACTGGTCGGAACGAAAGTCAAGCCTACGACAAACCCGTCCGGCTCGTTTATCAGACCCGTCAGGGGCGGAAGGGAAACCACGCAGTTCAGCGCGGGGCACAGGGCTCTGGATATAGCCGCGCCTTTCGGTACGGTCATAAGCGCGGCGGACGGCGGGACGGTTATATACGCGGGCTTCTCCGGCTCTTACGGCAATCATGTGAAAATACGGCACGGGAATAATTACGTGACGCTCTACGCGCACATGAGCTCTATGAGCGTAAGGCAGGGCGACCAAGTTTTCAAGGGGCAGGAAATAGGCAGAGTAGGCTCGACCGGGCGAAGCACCGGGAACCATGTGCATTTCGAGATAATCAGGAACGGCATACAAGTTAATCCTAAACAGTATATTAACTGAAAAAGCGGCGCGGTATCTATAACCGCGCCGTTTTTTTTCTTATGATTTCACCCGATGCGACTTGGTTCCTGCCGTCGCGCTTCGCCTTATACATAGCCTCGTCGGCGGCAGCCATAGCCTGTTCGAACGTGTCGCCCGGATATATTTCGACGGTGCCGAAGCTAGCCGTCGTCGGGATTATTTTGCCCGCGTAAATATAAACTGAGTCTTGGACGGCTTCCCTCAGGCGGTTGGCAAATTTATTCAGGGACTCGTCCTCAAGACAGTTCGTGAAGATTACGAATTCCTCGCCGCCGTACCGCGCTATTATATCGTATGAGCGCAGCTGCTTCTTAACGGTGTCGACGACCGAGCATAAAATATAATCGCCCGCAAGATGCCCGTGCGTATCGTTTATATTCTTGAACTTGTCTATGTCGAACATGACAAGCGCGCTCGTCAGATTGATGCGCGCCGATTTGTCCATCTCGACGTCAACGCGCTCCAGAAAGCTGCGCCGGTTGAGTACCCTTGTGAGAGGGTCGTTCGTCGCCAAATCCTGAAGCTGGTCAATAAGAAAAGTCATGTCGGTTATATCGTGCATCATTATATACCAGCCGATTTGCCTGCGGTCGCGCATTATTTTATTTACGTCCGCCCTGTACCTGTAAAGCCCCCCGGTTTCCCAGTCGGTTATCAGGCACTCTTTTTCGCACGGCGCAGTTATGCCCTTAAACTCGGAAGGCCAGCCCCGTATTTTCTCAACGCGCTCGTTCTCCGCGCAGCCGCACAGGTCCGGGAATATCTTTTTCGCGCTGGCGTTGCAGAACAAGACTTCCCAGTCCTTGTCTACTATAATCATGGCGTCGCTCATAATATCAAGGGCGGTGTTCGAAGCTATGGCGGCTATGTCAAATATATGGTACTCGTTCAGGTTGATGACGAACAGGCTTATCGCCACGGTCAGAACGACGGGCGTAGGGTCCAAAAGCTCGTTTTGCAGCGCGCCGGATATATTTAAAATATTAGCGGCGAAAGTCGCGGCGGTGCCGACCATCGTATAGTTCATCTGCGTGCGTATTTTCGCGCTGCCTCTAATATACTTGGAGAGCATTATAATATATCCCGGCGTCATGCAAAGCACGTTGACGACCTGCGTAAACCAGAAAACCGGTCCGCGCTCTATTATCAGTTCGCCGCCCGCCGTCACCTCGACCGCCGAATAATATAAAAAATGCGAGTCGTTGAACATGACGAAAAAGAATATCCCGAACGAGTATATCAACGCGGCGTACAGCATCCAGCCGCGCAGGCAGTCGGGCTGGAACAGCGCGAGCGCAATCAGCAGGAAGAACGCCGCAATCAGCGGAATACCCGCGTTCGCTATTTTAAGCGCGGTCACCGCGGCGTCGCGGGTTCCGGCAGAAACAAGCAGGGCGCAGCCCATGCTGTAAACGGCAAGCCCCGCCGTCAGTACCGTGAAATATATAGACTTGGTATGGTCTTTTCTCGTCGCGGAGAACACGAGCAGAAAAACGTCGAGAGTAAACGCGACGAGATATATAAAAATTAATAGACTATTCATGGCGATTTTATTTAAACAACCTTCCTTTCAGACAAAAATTTTCACTTCGGATTTTTACACTTCAAAATTAAAATTAAAACTCAATTTTAATTTTAACATATTATATAAAAAAATGCAATCACTTTTTTGATTATTTTATGTTTTTCACAAAAATTTCAATATTTTTTGTGAAAAATATAAAAATTTAACATATTTTAAAGATTTGCTCTTGTAAAAAATAAATAATAATGTTATAATTTATTTATAAATATTTAAAACGAAACGGAGGCGGAACTTTTGCAGTTAAATTCAAAGAAAAAGGAATGTATAGCAATGATAATGGCTGGCGGACAGGGTTCAAGGCTTTACGCGCTGACAAGCAAGATAGCAAAGCCGGCTGTGCCGTTCGGCGGCAAATACCGGATTATAGATTATACTATATCCAACTGCGTCAACTCGCGCATCGATACCGTCGGCGTACTCACGCAGTATCAGCCCCTGCTTCTCAACGAGTATATAGGCAACGGGCAGCCCTGGGACCTGGACAGGCTCGAAGGCGGCATGACCATCCTGCCGCCGTACCAGAAAAATTTCGGTTACGACTGGTACACCGGCAACGCGAACGCCGTTTTCCAGAATATGCACTATATCGAAAGATACGACCCGGACCACGTGCTTGTTCTCGGCGGCGACCATATCTATAAGATGGACTACTCGAAGATGATTGACGAGCATAAGAAAAACAACGCGGACTGCACTATCTCTGTAATCGAAGTATCCCTTGAGGAAGCGAGCCGGTTCGGGATTATGAACGCCGACCCCGACGGCAGTATCTACGAGTTCGAGGAAAAGCCGAAAGCCCCCAAGAGCACGAAGGCTTCTATGGGCATTTATGTTTTCAAGTGGGACAGGCTGAAGAAATTCCTGACCGAGGACAACGAGGACGCGGAGTCCAGCAAGGACTTCGGCAAGAATATTATAACAAAGATGCTTGAATCGGGCGAGAGGATGTTCGCGTATTCGTTCAGGGGCTACTGGCGCGACGTCGGCACTATCGACAGCCTGTGGCAGGCGAACATGGACCTGCTCGACCCGAACAGCGGCGCGGCTCTTTCCGGCGACTGGACAATCTACACGAGGACGGGCGGCAAGCCGCCGCACTATATCGGCGAAACGGGGAGCATGAGGAACTCTATAATATCAGAAGGCTGCGAGATATACGGGACCGTCGAACATTCGATAATATTCCCGGGGGTCATGATACGCGAGGGGGCTTACGTCAAGGATTCGATAATCATGGCTAATTCAGTAATAAACGCGGGCGCGCAGGTCAGGTACTCTATAATCGACGAGGACGTGACAATCGGCTGGGGAGCGAAAATCGGCGAGGAGCGGGAAACCGCCGCGGGCATAGCCGTGCTTGCCAAAAATATTAATATCGGCGGCGGGGTTATTATATCCGCGGGCGACATGGTTGACGACGACG
>Ga0099364_10009052_pt1 | contig 13883 bp, 10 predicted proteins | sample TergutTh196P3_FD_73070 | JGI IMG/M metagenome (GOLD analysis project Ga0099364, IMG submission 73070) | Microcerotermes parvus P3 segment gut microbial communities from Pointe-Noire, Republic of the Congo - Th196 P3 | ecosystem: Host-associated > Arthropoda: Insects > Digestive system > Gut ...
ATCCGGTCACTGCGTTGCGATTCATTTCCGGCTGCCATTCACAAAATGAGCTTTGGCCGGGTACTACCTGTGTTGTTGTCGTGCCAGGGACGGCGGGAAACCGATGTCACATACGTCGATTTCGCCAACGTAAGGCATGGCGGCGGATTTGGCGAGGCCAAATTTGTTTGCGAAAAACGTGCAGGTCAGCGTTGCGCGAATGGTTGGATCGGCGGGTAGCCCCGTGTCGGCATCGAGGCCGCTCGGCAGATCAACCGCCAGCACTTTTTTACACGCGCGATTGATGCGTCGGATGGCACCGGCAAACGGTTCGCGCGGTGCACCTTGCGCACCTGTTCCGAGCAGGGCATCGACCACCCAATCCGACCGGTGCAACAGTGTCTCGAACCTTCCCCATTCGCCGTTTTGAAATTCCACCATGGGAATCGCGCAATTCTTTGCGATCCGGTAATTGGCCGCCGCGTCACCCGTCAGTTCGTCCGGTGGTGCGAAAAGCCAAAGCGTCGCCAGGTGTCCCCGCAATGTGAGGTGGCGCGCCATGACAAACCCGTCACCGGCGTTGTTGCCCTTGCCGCAGCAAATCAGGATGTGTCCGTAAATGCCGTAATCGACCAGCGCATCGACCGCCCCGCGACCGGCGTTTTCCATCAGCACGATGCCGGGTATCCCGTACTCGTGGATGGCCGTCGCATCAATTTCCCGCGACTGGACCCGGGTGAGATACAAGTCGGACATGACATTCTCCGGTTGGGATGGCGGGTGGACAAGGCAAGTGGCTGGAGCCGCTATCGCACAATAATAGTTGCATTTGTTTCCCTGTCACGTATAATGTACAGTTGCCAAGCCGCTTTTGCCAGACCTGTCTTGATTCACCCTGTCGAAAAGACGGACTACGAAATCGAAATTGCACCAAGAATCAAAAAATGCCGATTTACGAATATTACTGTCAGAAATGTCAAAATGACTGCGAACTGCTGATTCGCGGGAGTGAAAAGCCGGTTTGCCCGCGCTGCGGCTCGTGCAAGCTGCAACGCCAAATGAGTGCCCCTGCCGCGCACACCGGTGGTACGGCCTGCTCGGCGGCCGATTTTTGCGAACGACGCCCCAATCCCGGTTGCGGCGGTTGCGCAGGGCGGTGTCCGTATTGATGTGATGGCAAAATCGCTCGTTTACCCCGCGTCTCAGATTCAGGTGGCAAGCTGAGATGTTTTTGCATCCAAGCCCAATACTTCCCGGCGTTCAGGACGCCCGGCCAAACCCAAACCCGTTTTCACTGCCATGAACACAACACCCGACCATCCCGACGTCACGCGCCATTTGCGTTGGCAAATTTACGGCATTTTGATCATGATTTCCGCCGGGTTGTGTCTCGGGCGGATTCTTGCTGTTGACAACGTGCGCGATCGTGTGATTCAGGAATACCGGATGACAACGGTTAAAAAAGAGCGGCTGGATGACCGCCGCAAGGAGTTGGAATCGCAAAATTTTCCGCAGGATTATATCGAAAAAAAACTGGCACAGGCTGACCGTGATCTGACCATGCAATTCCAAACCGCGCGTCCGACGCTGAGTGCCAACGACCGGAGCCGGTTTTGTACGATTCGCGTGCTGGTCGAGCCGAAACTCCGCGAGACGCGCATCGTTGAGAAAAACGGTCAGAAAGTCGAACAGGTGGTGCCTTACGCTATCGACAAAATCCGGACGCAACAGGGCTGGGACACAATCGACATGGTCTGCCATACGCTACCTGACGATCCTGATGGGGTAGGTTATTTGTATTCGTCGAAACCGCCGCTGTTGCCGACTGTCATGGCGATTCCGTACTGGATCATTTACAACACGACAGGTTTCACCTTCGACACACACCCCTATCTGCTCACGCGAGTCATGCTGATTCTTTGTCATCTGGTGCCGCTGGTGATCGGCTGGTTCCTTATGGCATTGATGATCGAACGTTTTGGAACGAGCGATTGGGGACGCATTTTTGCAGTCGCGTTCACATGTTTCGCGACGTTTTTGTCAACCTTCGTTGTGACGCTCAACAATCATCTTCCGGCGATTTTTTGCATCGTCGTTGCCGTTTACGCAGGCGTTCGCATCTGGTTTGACGGCGACAAGCGGAAACGCTGGTTCGTACTCGCTGGCTTTTTTGCGGCGTTCGCTTTCGCTTGCGAATCGCCTGCGGCATTGTTTTTTGCGATTCTCGGTTTTGCACTGCTGATCAAGTTCCCCCGAAAAACGCTTATCGCAGGTGTTCCAGCGGCTCTACTGGTCGTGGCGGCGTTTTTCGCGACAAATTATATTGCACATAAAACACTACGGCTTGCATACTCGCAACAAGGTTGGTACTTTTTCGAGAATTATGAAAAATACGGCAAAACCATCAACAGTTATTGGCTCAACCCGCAGGGACCGGACATCGGTGAACCGAATCGCAGTGTTTACGCCTTCCACACAATCGTCGGACATCATGGCATTTTGTCACTGACGCCGGTTTGGGTAATCGCGATTTTTGGCGTGTTTTCGATGCTGACGCGGCCTCGCGAAAAGCCAATGCGCGACTTTGCACTTATGACGCTGGTAATGACGTTGATTTGCGTTGCGTTTTATGTCGCAATGGGACAACCGAATCGCAATTACGGCGGCATGACCTGCGGCCACCGCTGGACCTTCTGGCTCTTCCCGTTCTGGACGCTGTGCCTGCTGCCTGCCCTGGACGGAATGGCGAAGTACCGATTATCGCGATGGTGCGGATTGTTCCTGTTGTTCATGTCGGCTATGTCGGTGTCATACCCGCTCTGGAACCCGTGGTCTCCCCCGTGGCTACAGTTTTTTATGAGTTATCTCGGATGGCTGTGACCACGATGTAAGTTCTTACACTATAATTCAGTAACTCAGTGTGGCATTTCAGACGCAGAAAACGCTGAACAACCCAGAAAGCACCTTGGGACAAATGCTTGACATTTCGTCCCGAAGTTGCCACAATAGGCCAAATGGTCACCCTGTGACAAGGTTGACTTCCGTTAATCCAAGGAAGACATGATGCCGTCAAAAATGATCAGTTTGCATGATGTACGGAACTTTGATGAGATCATTGTTCAAAGTGTGACCTGTCTGCGCCAGGGTGGATTGGTGGTTTTGCCGACCGAAACGGTGTACGGAATCGCGGCTCTTGCATCGAATGAGTCGGCAATCCAACGGCTGATCGACGTCAAAGGCCGGCGGGAAGGACACGCTTTGCCGTTGGCCATTGCCAATTACGAAATGTTGAACGATTATATTCCCGTACCGGGGATTTTGGGACAACGTCTTGCACGGCGTTGCTGGCCGGGGCCCTTGACGCTCGTGTTCGACGGCACGGCGACCGAATCGCAATTTTCGCGTTACCCGTTCTCCGTCCGCAAAGCAATCATGCCGGGCGGAACGGTCGGACTGCGCGTGCCCAACACCCCCATCACGCAGGAGATTTTGAACGAACTGGGAGAACCGATCGCGTTGAGCAGTGCTAATCTGTCCGGGGAAAGTCCGGCCATTACGGCGGAAGAAGTTCTCTTGCGATTGGGAGGCAAGGTCGATTTGATCCTCGACTCGGGGGAATCGGACCTCAAGAAACCCTCGACGGTCATCAAGGTTGAAGCCGATTCCCTCGAAATCCTGCGCGAAGGTGCCATTGCGTCCGACACCATCGAAAAATTGACCACGAAAATCATCCTGTTCGTATGCTCCGGCAATACCTGCCGCAGCCCGATGGCAGAAGCCATTTGCGAAAAACTGCTCGCCAATCGCTTGGGCTGTCCGATTGACGATCTGGAAAACCGCGGTTACCTGATTCTTTCCGCCGGGATTTCGGCGGTGCAAGACGATTGCGCCAGCCCGATGGCAAAAGAAGTGATTGCCGGATACGATCTGTGCCTCGAGGAACACCGGTCGCAACCGCTGACCGAAACGTTGCTTCGGTTTGCCGACCAGATTTACGTTCTGGCCAGAAATCACCGCGAAGCGATTCTTTCGTTTTGGCCCAGAGTCGATATGCGGCTCCAGGTTCTGCGTCCCGACGGCGGCGATGTGGCCGACCCCATCGGCGGCAATTACGACGTCTATCACCAGTGCGCGAACGAAATCGAAAACGCCATCGCCGCGCGCATCGACGCCATTGCCGATGCGTGAAACCGGCGTCGAAGCATGAGCGCGACTGGTACATGATTTCTGATCCGGAAACAGGAAGTGGTGATCTCCAGCTGAACCATGTATCCAACTCTTCCAGGAAATCCACAACGCTTTCGTTGGAAAATTTTCCTCTGGCAAGAAAAAATCGGGGCGAACTCTTGAAATCGGAATTCAGAATCGTTATAAAGGAGTGTATCTCTTGACTGATTCGGTGATATTGCGGCCTGAGTGTCATCCTTCAGACTGGTCGCATTGGACAATCCTACTGCCAAAGGAAAAACATGACAAAAAAACAAAAACTCTCCGTGGATCGGCGGCAATTCATGAAAGGCGTCGTTGCCTTGAGTGCGGCAACTGCCGTCCCGTATTATCTTCCCGGCCATTTGCTCGGGCTGGACGGCGCGACACCGCCCAGCGAACAAATCCTGCTCGGTGCATTGGGTATCGGCTCACGCGGCAATGGCGACCTGAGTGAGTTCATGAAAAACCCGGATGTCCGGTTTATCTCGATTTGCGACATCCGTAAAGCCCGTCGCGAACAGGTCAAAAACATGGCGGACGATTTTTATAAAAACAAAGATTGCACCATGTTCCGCGACATGCACGAATTTTATGCGGAAAACCCGTCGATGGATGCCGTGTTGATCGCGACCGGCGACCGTTGGCACACGATGGCGTCCATCGTCGCGGCCAAGGCGGGCAAAGACATCTACTGCGAAAAGCCGCTCTCGCTGACGATCCAGGAAAGCCGTGCCGTTGCCACAGCGGTCAATCGCTACGGACGTATTTTCCAGGCTGGAACGCAACGCCGCAATATCGGCAACTTTCAACTGGCGGCCAAAATTGCCCATGAGGGCAAACTCGGCAAGTTGCTCGCAGTTCATGCCAATACGCTCAGTCCCGGCACAACGCACGACTGGCTCCCGGCCCAGCCGGAACCGCCGAAAGACGTGGTCGATTGGGACGCCTGGCTCGGCCCCTGTCCGTGGCGGCCATACCATGAGTCCTATATTGGCGGCGGTTGGCGCGGCCATTATGATTTTCACGGTGGCGGTATTCTTGAATGGGGCACGCACACGGTCGATCTCTGCCAATGGGGTAACCAGTCCGACGACACGGTTCCGATTGAATACTGGCCGACTTACAATGATAAAGGTGAAAAAACCGCCCGCGTCGAAGGTCTCTATGCCAACGGCGTGAAGATCGTCATGCGGAATGACGAATGGCTTGGGCTGGGCACTTGTTCGGCGCGTTACGTCGGCGAAGAAGGCTGGGTTGAAACCGGTGACTCGGGTCGCATGGAAGTCTCATCCGACGCTTTACGCAAAGAACTGAAATATTTCGGCACACCGGGAACCGATCCAGTCTTTCATATTCGTGAGTTTCTCGATTGTGTCAAATCCCGCAGAAAGCCGGCATCGAATGCCGATGTGGCCGCTTACGCGCACATCGCGTCCCACTGCGCGAAAATCGCCTGGGATACGAACTGTCATTTGAAGTTCGATCCGGTCAAAGAGGAATTCCTCGGCACCGGTCCCGAAGTCGAAACGGCCAACCGCCTGCGCAGCCGCGCCATGCGGTCGCCCTGGCGGATTTAGCAGCCTGCGGCAGGGAGTTGTCAATCAATCACTTGTTCAAGAAACACGGGATGAGTGTTTTATTTGACGGCTCCGACGTACTCCAAATAAAATTGATAATGGAGAATTTTCATGAAAAATATTTTGATCGTATCGTTTTGCTTGGTTGGCTGTGTTGTCAATGTACTTATGGTCAGCGTATTTGCACAGAACACGGATGAAGTTTTGCCCGTGGTCTGCGTTCAGTTGGACCCGCTGGAAAAGGTGTTCACGGAAGAATCCTATTTTGTGGAAAACCCTGAAACAGCGGCCGTTGCCAAAGGCGAAACGGCGACGTTTCAATTCGTCATCAGGAGTGCGTATCCCATCCAGGAACTCAAAATCGAGGCCGGGAATCTGATGAACGGTGATCAGCGGATTGCCGCCACGCTGAAAGCGTTTGTCGGATACATCCGTGCCGGAAACCATGCGGGAAAACTTTCAAAAGACGCGGTTCTTCCCATTTCCGATTATTATCCTGACTGTTTGCAGGAAATCGATTCCATTGATGTTCCGCCCATGCAGAACCAGCCGGTGTGGGTCAGTTACGCCATTCCTCGCGATGCGGCAGACGGAAACTATTCCGCAACCCTGACTTTTACCGGAAAACTCAACGGACAGCCGTTCCAAATCGCCAAACAGGTGAACGCGAAGGTGTATCCTGTCACATTGCCCGAACAAACCCTGTGGGTCACCAACTGGTGGGTGTCGTCCGGCTTCTCGAAAATGAACGGGAATCAGCCGGTGGAGAATTACTCCGACCGTTACTGGGAATTGCTTACCGCGATGGCGCACGTCATGCGCGACCACGGGCAGAACACATACATTTTCTGGGACTGGCCGGGACTTTGCAAGATCGAATTGAGCGGTACGCAATACTCATTCGATTTCGCAAACTTCGACACAATGGTTGAACTGCTGATCCGTGAGGGCGGTCTCCAACGGATTGAAGGCGGCCACCTGGGCGGTCGGATGGGTGGTTGGGATTCGGATTTCGGAGTCTCCGTGCCGAAATCAGGGACGAAACCGATTGACGATGAAGCGGTTCAAAACTTCCTTTCGCAGTTTCTCCCTGCCCTGTACAGCCATTTGGAAGCGAAAGGGTGGAAGGATAGGTATGTGCAGCATATTGCCGACGAACCGACCGACCAGAACGCGGAATCGTATCTCCGTATCACCGAATTTGTGAAAAAACAAATGCCGGGAATACCGATTGTTGACGCGTTGAGTTCGAAGAAATTGGTCGATTTTGTTGATGTATGGGTCCCGATCCTTGACCATTATCACAAAGAGTATGCGTTCTATCAGGAACGGCAGGCGGCCGGAGATGAAATCTGGTTTTACACCTGCACAGGGCCGCAAGGCAATTATGCCAACCGTTTTATGGAACAGCCATTGGTGCAGACACGTTTCCTGCACTGGATCAATTATCGATATGGTTCAACGGGCTATCTGCATTGGGGGTTCAACTTCTGGCACATGAACACGACCAACGATGCTGCCGTCAATAACTGGCCTGCGGGCGATTCCTGGATTGTCTATCCGAAAGAAGGGGGAGTATTCAGTTCCATCCGGCTGGCAGCCATGCGCGACGGAATTAACGATTACGGACTCCTGAAACTGTTGGAACAAAAAGCACCCGGCAGGGCAAAAGCACTTGCAGGAGCAGTGATTCAAGATTTCGACAGTTATAACAGCAATGTCCGGGCATTCCGGCAAACACGGCTGAAACTGCTGGAAGAGTTAAGTCAATAGATTTTGACTTTTTCATTAATGAAAACCCAATTTTTAAATTTTTTCCTATGAGAACCTTATTTTTCATGGTTGTTTCAATCGCGCTGACTGTCAGCGCATTGTCACAGAACACAAACGAGACGCCAAAAGCGTTGGACGAAGTTTTACCCGTTCGCGGGTTAAGTATCGGTGTCCCTTCCCCCGAAAATGTGGATGGTTTTGTCCGTTTTATTGATGAAGAGCTTGCACCTGCACGTTTCAATCTGCTTGTGTTACTCGTGGATTGGAATTATGCTTACGAAACTCATCCGGAACTGGCCGGAAAACTCACCCGAGCGGATGTGAAGAAGATTGTCGCAGTTTGTCGCAAACATGGAATTGAGATTGTGCCGCAAATCAATCTGCTTGGCCATCAGTCATGGGCGAAAAATACCGGCAAATTTCTTACCGTTTTTCCGCAGTTTGACGAAACTCCGCATTTGAAAACCGAAGAAGCCTTCACTGGTTTTGAGTGGTACGACCCCGATTTCTTCTATTGCAAAAGTTACTGTCCGTTGCACCCCGATGTGCATCAGGTGATTTTCGATGTGATGGACGAACTGACGGAAGCGTTTGAAACGGATTGGTTTCATGCCGGCATGGACGAGGTCACGATTATCGGCGACGCCCACTGTCCGCGCTGCAGCGGTCGCGATCCGGCCGAACTGTTTGCCGGAGAAGTCAGGACGATTCATACCCATCTGGCTCAGCAGGGGAAACGCATGATGATATGGGGCGACCGGTTGCTCGACGGCAAAACGACGGGCTTCCATCCTTCGGAATCGAGTATGAACAATACCCATCGCGCGATTGACATGATACCGAAAGACGTTTTTATTTGCGACTGGCACTATGGCCATGCTCATCAGTCGCCCGTCTATTTCGCCATGAAAGGATTTGACGTTGCCGCATGTCCCTGGAACAACGCCAACGTGGCAGCGCAGCAACTGGACGACATGCTTCGCTCACGGGAACGGGCGACCAGGGAGTTGAAGCCTCATTTTCAGGGAGTGATATTGACCGTTTGGACCGGATGGAACGCCTTCCGTGACGAGTATTACAACTCTGACAAGAACGAAACCGGTGCAGGAACACTGAAAATGCTGATTGAGGAATACAAGTAGATGTGATTTTTTCACTGTTCTACTGTTTGTTTGCTGGAAAACAAGTAATCGGACAATCAACGAAAACACAAAGCCCAACCTTTGATGACATACAACTAACAATTACCAACCGGTCAGTGGCCAACTGACCGCCAAACTAACGATGGAGATCATCAATTATGACAAAACTGACATTCAAGATATTTAGCACTCTGATCGCCATGACATTCTGTGCAACGACGTTTGCACAGGACCCGGACTGGCACGTCGTTCCGAAAGACGACCTGACCGGCACCCGGCCGGCCATCGCGCGCGTGTTGCAAACCACCGCCGATGAAGCCACCTGCCTCCAAGTGATGCAGCAGGAAGGAACCAACGATGACACCTTGTATCTGAAAATGCTTGCCGGGAAGCGACTTGGAACACACGGCACCGTCGCTTCGGTTCCACAACTCGTTTCGATGCTGGAGCAGGGCCAGGCAGGTTTTTTTGCACGTTACGCATTGGAAACGATTCCCGGTGCGGAAGTGGACGCGGCCCTGTGCGAAGTCTTGCCGAAGCTCAAAGACCCAGCCGTCGTCGCGGGTGTGTTGACGACACTCGGTGTTCGCGCAAATCCTGCTTCGATGAAAACCGCCAGGGAGTTTTTGACCAACAGCGACGCCGATGTCCGCAAAGCGGCGGCGTATGCGTTTGCCCTTTGTGCCGCTGCCAACGATTCGTTCGACTATACCGGGTTGCCCGAACTTAATGCCGAACTGGCGGATGCCGCCTTCCTTTTGGCGGAATGCTTTGCCGCGAAGGATGACCGGGCAATGGCGATTGCCGTTTACGACGCCATTGCAAAAGCGGATATCCAAGCCTATCAGATGGAGAGCGGTGTTTATCAGCACATTCTTGCGCTCGGCAACGAAGGCATTTCGGAACTTGTGACGCAGATCAATTCGCCGGATATCAAGCTGTTTCTCGTCGCCATGAAAGTCGGTCGCGAGCTTCCTGCGGGGGATGCCGTGACCAGGGCGATGCTCGCCCAGATCGACAAGCAAACCGATCCGTTGCGCAAAGCATTGCTCGTGCGTGCCATCGGCGACCGCAACGACGCGGCATCGAAATCGGCGTCGTTACCGGTGATTTCAGAATTGGCGCAATCGGGTGACGAGGTGGTGCGCGTGGCGGCGATTGACGCCCTGAGAAATATCGGTAATCCGTCGGTGCTCCCGGTTTTGACTGCGGCGGCCAATCAAAATACTTCTCCGGCAACTGCGAACGCAGCAAAAAAGACGCTTGCTGAACTTCCTGGTAAGGAAGTTGACGCGGCCATCGTCGATCTGCTTGAAAAAGGCAATGCGGCGGCCAAGGTCATTGCCATCAAGCTGATCGAGGAACGCCGGATCATCACGGCCTTTGCACAATTACAAAAGGGACTTGAGGATTCCGACGCCAACGTGCGAAAAGCGACACTCGACGCGTTCGGCCAGGTGGCGGGCATCGACGAATTGCCGCTCTTGCTCGGATTTTTGAGTCAAGTGAAGAACGAGGAGGAACTGAAAGCCTTGCAACAAGTTCTGAAATCGGCCTGTACCCGTATGCCGCAGGATGCCGCCGCGTCGGAAGTCGCGAAAATGATTCCGACCGCAACGAGGCCAATTCAGATATTCCTGTTGGAACTGCTCATGGAAATCGCCGGTCCGAAAGCCGTGGCAACGGTTGAAACGTATGCCTGGGGTAATGATGTCTCATTGAAAGACAAAGCCACCGAGCTGTTGGGTGCCTGGCGTTCGCCGCCGGACATGGAACGGGTGGCCAATGCGTGTTTGAAACTGGCAAAAGAAGCGAGTGATGACCGCTACAAAATTCGCGGACTTCGCGGTTACATCCGGCTTGCGCGACAGTTTGACATGCCGGTCGAACGCCGGATCGAAATGGCCAAACAAATGTTCGATCTGGCGGAGCGTGATGCAGACAAAATTCTTGTTTTCGATGTTTACAGCCGTTACCCGTCGGCGAATATGCTGGCTGCGGCTATGGAACATATTGACAAGGCCGCGTTCCGTGAAAAAGCCTGCGAAACAGCGGTGATTATCGGTGAAAAAACACCGGACAAATTGGCAACTGTTGCCGCCGCGATGAAAGCCGTGATTGAGAAAAGCACAAACGCGGACATGAAAGCCCGCGCCCAACGTGTGCTTGATCGGCAGTAGCTCGCCACCAGAGCCGCGAGAGTTATCGAGCGGAGTGACCACTCCGTGACCGTCGCGGCTCTGAGGGATCGAACAACTGATTTCTGCGCGGGTTCTAAGGATGATTCAACCATATCAGATGTCATTTTTATCTTTGTGCTGTTGACAGTTTTGCGTAAGTACCATTTATTCCGTTGAAAAATAGTGAAATCACTGCGAAGGGTTGCAATCAAGGTATCAAAGTATGAACGCACAACGAACTGACCGTTTGGAACGGATGACGGTTCCCGGGTTTCGCCAAAAAAAGCAACAGGGCAAAAAACTGACCGTGGTGACGGCGTATGATTACCCGGGTGCGCGGCTGGTTGACGTTGCGGGAATGGACGCGATCCTTGTCGGGGACAGTCTGGCTAATGTCGTGCAGGGCAGGAACACGACTCTCCCGGTAACGGTTGAGCAGATGATTTATCATGCGCAAATGGTCATGCGCGCGGTCAAACATGCCTTGGTGATCGTCGATATGCCATTCCCGACCGGCCAGTTGGGGCCGTCGGCGGCACTCGACGCGGCAGCACGCATTCTCAAGGAAACGGAGGCCGACGCCGTGAAAATTGAAGGCGGGCAAAGCCGGATGGAAACCATCCGAACCGTTGTCGAAGCAGGCATTCCCGTCATGGGACACTGTGGTTTTCTGCCGCAACACATTCGCAAGATGGGCAGCTACAAAATTCAACGAGACCGCCAACAGATCATCAACGATGTTTTGGCCCTTGAAGCCGCCGGAGCTTTTGCCGTTGTGGTCGAGCTTGTCGCGCCGGAATTGGCCGCCGAGGTTTCACAAATGGTCACTATTCCGACCATCGGCATCGGCGCGGGCGGCGGTTGCGACGGTCAGGTTCTCGTCTTTCACGATCTGCTCGGCTTTGCCGACACTCCGCCGCCGAAACACGTCAGGCAATACGCTTCGATTTTTGACACCGCTTTGACGGCTCTCGAAAACTACAAAAATGACGTGGAAGGCGGAAACTTTTGAACATCCTGCCTTTTTGCACGTATCCTATTTCGCCTATTTCATTCGGCGATATTCCCGGCGTATTCTTTTGATCCAATACGATTTTTTTTGGGGTGAGGGTGTCAGTTACTCTTTTTTTTCGCCCGATGTCCATACTCCCCCTTACCCCTTAGGGGAGGTTGGCACGGTTAGGGTGAAAGACATTGATTACGGAGTTTTTCTGTGAAAACAACGCTCTTACTGATTCTGTTGCCAATCATCATACTCTTGTCAATCGGTTGCCAAAAACCGGAACCGTTGCGTATTGCGTGCAGCAGTGATATGTTGCCTGTGGTGACGGTCCTCGGTCGCGAGTTCCAAAAACATTTTGGCGTACCGATGTCGGTAATGCGTTACGAGCAGGACGCGTTTGCCGCAGAGGACTCGACACACTTTGACTTTGTCATCACCGACGACCTGGACCTGATTGACCTGTTGCTCGAACAAGGAACGATTAGCACGATCACGGATATTGGCTATGCCATGCCTGCCATGGTGCTTCGGCGAAGTGACAATCTGCCGGTTTTGAAACTCGCCGACCTGGCCGCCGTTGATCGTCCTTTGCGGATGACGATTGCTTCAACCAACGGAACACTTCCGCAAATCGCCAAGGCACGGTTTGAGCAGACCGGCATTCCGCTGCAAGGGGGCGAGGCAAAAATCCGGTTGATGCGGTTTTTGATTCGGGAAATTCGTTCCGACGGCACGGAACAACAAACCACGCCGGAAACGATGCTGCAACAACTCATCGACCAGGAAACGGACATCGTGGTCTTTTGGGACTTTGTTGCCGCCGGGGCGATGGCAAAACATGCTGATTCCGGCTCCTTCGTGACGATTGCCTGGCCGCAGGAACCGTCGGACACGATCACAATTCCGCTTGGCCTGATCAAAGATTGCGCCGGATTTTCCGACTGCAAAGTCTTCGTTGATTTCGTCAAATCCCGTCGGGGAAGCGAACTGCTACAATCCTGTTTCCTGCATCCCGGCGACGATTTGGCCGGAACACGATCACAATAAAGAGTGACGCCAATGAACGAGCTTTCCCACATTGCGTTCCACCCGAACTACATTTTCCTGCGTCAGGCATTCCTGGTCGGTGCGATGGCCGGCCTGTCGTTTGGCATGATCGGCTCGTTCGTTGTCGTGCGCCGGATCGGCTATCTTGCCGGGGCGATTTCGCACTGTGCCTTCGGCGGCATTGGCATCGGCATCTTTTGCCAACACGCGGCGGTTGCGGCTGGTATGGTAACACTTGGCCGATTGCTTGACCCGCTTTTGGCGGCTGTCGTGTTTGCGGTTCTCAGTGCGTTGCTTGTTGGGTTCGTGCAACTGCGGGCGAAAGAACGTGAAGACTCGGTCATCGGCGCGATCTGGGCAATCGGCATGGCCATTGGCATCCTGTTCCTCAACGCGACGCCCGGTTATCAAGCGGCGACCACGTCCTACCTGTTCGGTGAAATCCTGATGATTTCCGACTTCGGCGCAATGCTTGTCGGCGGACTCGGGTTAATCGTCCTGCTGGTTACCGCCGTGTTTTTCAAACGACTTGAGGCGGTCTGCTTCGATGAAGAATATTTGCGATTGCGAGGGCTCAACACGGGCTTGTATTTTCAATTGATGCTCGTACTCGTCGCCGTGACGGTTGTGCTGATGATTCAACTGGTCGGTATCATTCTCGTGATCGCATTGCTGACACTCCCGGCGGCAACGGCGGCCCGCATGACCACGCGGCTGCTCCCGATGGCCTGCGTTGCAACCGTGCTGTGCCTGCTGTCCACTTGGTCCGGCCTGTTTATCAGCACGGTCTTCGACCTGGCGTCCGGCCCGGTCATCATCCTTGTTGCCGGTGCGGGCTATGTTCTCGTACTGATTGGCAGTGCCATTCCCGCCCCGAAGTCTGGTGACTCGTGAGTGTTAAACCGCTTGGGACTCGCGCAATACTTACACGTGACCATTTCAATCACAGCCGCATTCAATCAGAGCCGCGAGA
>Ga0099364_10009053_pt1 | contig 13883 bp, 13 predicted proteins | sample TergutTh196P3_FD_73070 | JGI IMG/M metagenome (GOLD analysis project Ga0099364, IMG submission 73070) | Microcerotermes parvus P3 segment gut microbial communities from Pointe-Noire, Republic of the Congo - Th196 P3 | ecosystem: Host-associated > Arthropoda: Insects > Digestive system > Gut ...
CGGGCGAGCCAGTCGCCGGCTTCTTGATAGACCTCGACCTTGTCGCTCCGTCTGAGAACGGACGTTTCGTAGAATTCCACGCCGGGACCGCTACGAACTCCAACCTCCGGGGCGGCAATCGACGCAACGTACGGAAACCGCTCTGCTCCGACGGTTGCGGAGCAGAGTCCGAAAAACAGGATAAGACCGATAACGATTCGCATGATCGGAACCTCGAAAAAGGAAACGGGACGCTCCTAAATACGAAATTCCGACACCGGCGTCAAGAGCAAAAAAGTTTAGCCGCCCCGCCCTGCGGGGCAGCGGCTACATCGAAATTGCTCCGGCGGAGCAGGCGTCGATGCAGGCTCCGCAATCGGCACAGGCATCCGCATCGACAACGGCCTTGTTATCGTTATCGGCTTGTTGAGTAATTGCGTCGACGGGACAGGTCGAAACACAATCTCCGCATCCGGTACATTGGGATTGATCGATTGTTGCGGCCATGGAAAGTCTCCTTGGGGGGGTGGTGGGAAAGCCCTAATCACTACGCCAGTGATTTTAACATGTTTCGGATCTTTTTCAAGACACCGGGAACGGAATCGAACCTCGCGTTTGCCTTGCGGGTCAAAAAACTGCGAGTGAGGCACGAAAGGCGTCAAGCAAACACAAGCCGCCATCGTAAGCGGCTTGCGAGTCATTTTTCCCGCACAATCTTACGGCGCAATCCTACGATTGTGGCTCTGCTGAAGAATGACTTCTATCGGCAGCATCATTTCGTCGCCGGAAAGAGCCGCCACCGGTGGAACGGTCAACAACGAAAACATTCCCCCGCCGCCACGGTAGGCCCACAGTTTGCCCGACTCCGATGCCGGAACCGCAACATCGAAATGACCAATCTGAGAGTCGTTCGTGAATTTAAGCACCTCTTTTCCGGAAGAATCATAGATTCCACCATTTTTGCATTGAGCGTAAAAACCGAGTTGTTTCGTTCCCGGCGGAATATAGAAGTAAAATCCTCCTCGCCGCTGCAAATGCAAATTTTCGGGATGGCCGGCGTCAAACACCATCGGAGTCCCTTCCGGCCACTCGATTTTGGTCATATCGCTACCGTCGTCGATGACGATTTTGTGCAAGCCCGGCTCTCTTGTCCGCAGTAACACGGAATGAGCCTGCTTATCCGGCGGGGTGGAATTGTCTGTCCCGATCAACGTAATTCGCTCGCCCGTCTCCGATGCGCCGCCGACCTGATACAGTTCGACGCGGACATTCCCCCGATCTTGGTAGATCAATCCGCCAGTCAGCGTCAGCGCGACCGGCGTTGCCGAATCGGTGACGAACGTGTAATAATTTCTTCTGCCCCGGTGATACCAAGAGTCGAAACGAGTGGTTCCCTCGATGGGAAAGGGACGGTATTCATCGGCGTAATTGGCCGGCGTGAAGGAGAGCAGTTTGTTCCGCTCTATCCCCGATTCCACCATTGCAGCAACTTCCTGAATCGCGTAGGGCTCGCCGGGATTGTCCCAATTGATGGTCGCTGCAACATCGTGGAGGACACGAGCACCGTAGCGACGAACGTTTTGGCGCGAGAAAATCTGGTCGGTGTGAACCCGTGCCAAATGCTGTAGGAATTCCTTTTGGTTTGCCGGAGTGGATGCCATACGCATGGCAAGCAACAGTTCACTATGCCGTGCGTACAGCGCAATGTCCGCAATGCGACGAGCAACAGCCGGATCACCGTTTGCCGCCCGGAACGCCTCAGAAAGATGGCGGTACATTCTGCCCAACAGGTCTTCGCTCAAGAGCGGCTTGTTCTTGCCGTTGACCAGTTCATAATACTTTCCCATTGCATCTGCGGCGGGACCGAACATGAGTTCCAAAAAATTCCGTACCAGTTCGTCCGTGCGTGCGACCTCCTCAACGTTCCAGAGCGTGCGCATGGACAGGTAATAGCCCAGTCCATAGGGTGCGAACACCCAACCGCCCTCGCTGCTAAAATAGCGTGATCCTCCGTCATAGTATCCCTTCAACGCCTCGGTGCAGTATTGCGTATTCGAGGCTTTCGCCTTTCCCGGTGTCCACCAGTCGCTCCACATGATGACGTCGTGATAGTCGCGGGTGCCAAATTGCTTCACACCTTTTTCCTGCCATGCTGTTACGAGTTGTTCGTAGGTCCATCCTTCCCGGAGAAACGCGGTGGCAATCGAAACGATAATCTCCGGTTCGACCTGGATTCCCGGCGGCGGAGAATGCTGGTTGTAAGCGTAGATACCGATCTTCTTTTCAGGAAACTCTTCACGGACCATACGGGCCGCCTCGTTTGTCATCGCTATCATCTGCGTCGTAACCGACCCTATTTTTGCGCAGTCTTCGCACTCACACCAGTTTCCGCCGTCGGAAGGGTCCATCGATACCGTGGTCTGCTCCGGATTTCTTTTCAGTCGATCCCGAATGTATGAAACCATTTCCGCACGCAAACCGGGATTCGAAATGCACAGTTTCAAATCACCACCGGTCGCCCTGCGGCTTCCTTTGTTCAGTGCGTAATACTCCGGATGTTTCTCAAAAACAGCCTTCCGTGCGGAGATGAATGCCTCGTACATGTGCCCTGTATTCAACTGGATGCCCCCGTAGAGGTTAGTCCAATGGTACTCGTTTGCGTCCTCTCGTTCCTCCGGCGACCGACCGTATGCCTCCCAGATGCTACGGAAAGCAAAATCGGGGCTTTCAGTAATTTTCGTAGAGAAAGCGATTTTCCTCCGTTGAGGGGAATGCTCCCACCGTTTGGAGCCGAGAAAGCGATGGTAGCCCAGTTCGTGAGCAAAGGCCGCTGTTCCGTGAACGATACCCAATGGAGACAGGGCTGCGATCTCGATTTTTTTCCCATTTGACGAAATGACGAATCCTTGGTCCGCGTTCTCGGCATCGGGGACCGGGAATGCGGCCAAGGCATCGTTGATGATAAGGCCGCTGTCCGGCATGGTCTCTCTGGAATAGGTGATTGTTTTCCAGTCCGCCCCTGTCATTTGAGAAAGCACTCGACACAGTTGCTTGACCGCCTCCACGACTGTCGGGTCCAGGTCGGCGGGAACATGGATTTGGGCGGGAAATGTCTTTCCAGCCTCATAGATGATCGTCTCCGGCGCGTCGTCACGTTCATGAACACCGGCGAAAAGGGGGGCGGCAACGAGCGTCCAAGCCAACAGAAAGAAAGGAAAAAGTCGCATTTTTGGTCTCCTCGGTTTCATTTGGGGGCTGTGGAAGTCTCACACGACACCGTTATCCTTGATGCCGTGCCTTTTGTCAAGCGGAAAATGCCGTTTCGGCGCCACCGGATCGCCAAACTGTAGGAGTTGCTTTGCTGAGGAAATAGGGTAGAATGAGATTTTCGTGTGTAACGTCTTTGTAACATCGTACTAAAATCGTGGAAGACAAGCATAAAACGACCCGCCGTGAATTTTTCAAAACGGCAGCGCTTGGAACCGGGTTGCTTGTCAGCCACGGACAAACTGGCGATGCCCAGCCGTGGAACAGCGGACGCAGCCAACCGCAAGGACAACAACGGAGCGGATCGCAAAGAGCGCCATTGCCGATTCCGCCGGACAATCCGTCAATCCAACACCACAGAAACCGTTGCAGAAATTGCGGACGTTGCCGAATGTTTTGCCAAAACACAACGACCGTGTTCGGACGAACCGTCCCGCCCGGCGAAGAGGCATGTATCCACTGCGGACAATGTACACACTACTGCACCCGGGCCATTACGGAAAAATATCATTACCTGGCGGTTGCCCAAGCGATTGGCAATCCCGATAAAATCGTGGTTGCTTCCACCGCACCGGCAATCCGCGTTGCCCTCGGCGAAATGTACCAGCTTGCTCCCGGCACAAATGTCGAAGGCAAGATGGTCGGGGCACTGAAACAACTTGGCGTCGACCACGTTCTTGACGTTACATTCTCCGCCGACCTGACCGTTATGGAGGAAGCGTCGGAACTGATCCAACGGCTTGATGACTCGGCGAAAAATAGGCCGATGTTCACGAGTTGTTGTCCTGGCTGGGTGCGGTTCGTTAAGCTGTTCTATCCCGATTTTCTACCGAACCTTTCGACGGTCAAAAGCCCGGTCATGATGCAGGGAGCGTTAGTCAAAACCTATTTTGCACAAAAACTGAACATTGATCCGAAAAAAATCGTTCACGTTGCTTTGGCTCCCTGTACGGCAAAGAAGGCGGAAATCCTCTTGCCTGGCATGAATGCCGCCGGCGTGTCGCACGGACAACCGGAGATGCGGGACGTTGACATTGCCCTGACCTGCCGGGAAATTGCCTATCTGTTGAACGAGAGGCAGGTGAATTTCCTGCAAGCGCAGGACGCTCCGTACAGTTCGCTGATGGGAACCGGCAGCGGCGCGGGGATCATTTTCGGTAATACCGGCGGCGTAATGGAAGCGGCACTCCGTACGGCCTATAAACTGTTGAATGGTGAAAATCCGCCTGCTGAATTTTTCGATCTGCGTCCGGTGCGTGGTGGTCTTGAAAGTGTTCGACAGGCGACTGTCGGTCTGGGTAAACGCAAACTGAACGTGGCGACGGTTCACGGTATTGGCAGGGTACGTCCGCTCCTTGAAGCGATTCGAAACGGCACGGAAAAGTTCGATTTCGTTGAAGTGATGGCATGTCCCGGCGGTTGCATCGGCGGCGGCGGACAACCGATTGTTGCCAGTGCGAATGTTGCACGAGCGCGGCAACTTCGCCTGGATGCGTTGTACCAACGCGATGTCGACAAAGCAATTCGTTTGAGTTACGACAATCCGCAAATCAAGATGATTTACGACGAGTTTCTCGACAAACCGCTCAGTGAAAAGGCGGTAAGACTTTTACATGTTGTGAAGTAACGCAGTGCGTAACGATAAATCTTGCCGCTAAGTCGCAACAGAGCCGCAATCGTAAGATTGCGGTTCACCCTTAAACAGAAAGGGGAGAGCAAAGGGATACGACGAAGAGAGAATCCTGAATGAGGCTCGAAACCTACAAGACGAGGCACGTCAATTGCGTTCCACTCTGGAAAGGCAGGAACGCAAGAATGAAGAGTTGATGCGGGAACGAAACCGACGACTTGAAGACCAACTCTACTCGATCAGGCGAGAAGCGGCGCAGCAGGAGTAAAGAGCGCAAGAACGAGAAGCAAGGGCACGGGAACGCGAGTTCGAAGCATGGATTGTCTGCTTTTCATTACGGCAGACGATGCGGCAAGATGTTCCGCCTGCGATCGGATTGTGCAATCTTACGATTGCGGCTTCGTGCTTGTATGCAACAAGGCTTTGGCCTTTTCGCCGAGTGGTTCGCCGAAAAACTCTCGATACGCTGTAGCAACTTCGCTGTTTTCGTGACATAAACGAATCTTGCTCCGGTCAATGGCCGATTGGACGGCGTCTTTTCTGTCGTAAATCAATTCCTGAACGTCGGCCAACGAAGCCGGATAAGGCTGACCGCCGCCGCCGAGACAACCGCCGCGACAAGCCATCACTTCAACGAAATCAAAGCGTTCGTCGTCATGCTCAATGCAGTCGAGCAGACCGCGAAGACTGCCCGGCGTTTCGACAATTGCCATCCGGAACGTTCGGCCTTCCAGATCAATCGTGTCCTGACGGATACCGGCCATTCGATTGAACGGCATCGGATTCACCCAATTGACCGTCAACATCTCGCCACGGATTTCCGCGTTCTTTTGACGAGGAGCATTCTTTTTGTGCATTAAATAATAGGCCGTTTGCAGAGCCGATTCCATCACACCGCCCGACCGGCCAAAAGCCACACCGCCGCCGCTGCCTCGGCCCATCAACGAGTCAAACGGCACACCGGCCAGATTCGGGAAGTCGATCTTCTTTTCGTGCAAAATATTGCCCAGTTCCCTGACCGTCAAGACGAGATCGACTTCGGCGAGACCTTCGCAACCCGGTTGGTCAGTCAGCGTATTCGAGTCGGATCGCTTGATCTCCGCCTTCTTTGCCGTACAAGGCGTAACGGCGACGTTGAATATCCGCTTGGAATCAAGACCATTTTTCTGTGCGAAATAGGTCTTGATGGCCGCTCCCTGCATCAGGGTCGGACTTTTCGTTGTCGAAATATGCGGAACGAGTTGCGGCGTGAACAGTTCGGCAAAGCGAACCCAGGCCGGACAACAACTCGTGAAGAGGGGATACTTTGCGTCGGCGTTGTTTTCGAGACGATAAATCAGTTCCGACGCTTCTTCCATTACCGCGAGGTCGGCACCGAAGGCCGTATCGAGAACGTAATTGCAACCGAGTTTCTTGAGAGCGGCGACCGCTTTGTCTTCGACGTAACTTCCCGGCGGCATTTGGAACATCTCACCGAGAGCGATGCGAACAGCCGGTGCGATTGTTGCAACAACAATTTTATCCGGATCGACAAGTGCTTCTTGAAATTCGGCGATTTCAGAACGTTCGGTGATGGATCGCGCTTCGCATTGAATGGAACACTGCCCGCAATGGATACAGGCTTGGCGGCCTTCCGGGGATCGATAGCCGTGTGCGGTCCCGTAACGGTAACAATAATTGAGACATTGACCGCATCGTGTGCAGAGCGACCGGTCTCGAACCAGTGAGGGATTATCGGGCGCGATTCCGACGTGCGTCATTCCGCTATCTCGCGGCGGTCGGACGGACGGCGTAACGTCAGGTTGTTGAGCAACTGAAATATTCGGACATCCTGCGGCGAAGAGTCCAAGGCCGCCGATGCAGAGCAAGTCCCGACGGGAAAGCGTGGAGGTATTGGGCATGGTGGGATCGGGGTTAGAGGAATTATGTGTCTATGACCATATTAAACACCGCAGAATGCCGAGTGGCGGAAATTTTTTTGTTTTTTTATGGCAATGCCAAACAACAAGGCAAGCCTACTCCCGTCGAAACATTCAAATTCATGTCCCGTAAATACAACACCAAGGCACCGGCAGCAAACGCAAACCTTGTGATTTTTAGGAGAGCGCAACGATGCCGCCATTTAGCCAGTACTCCGGTATCAGAGCCGCAATCGTAAGATTGCGCAACAAAAAACAACCTCAGTAGCAGAAGGAGGACAAAAGAACCTAACCTTATTTGCCTCATTTTGAATAGAGCAGCAAGGTAAATGAGATAAATGAGGTTGATTATTTGTGGGGCCTCTTAACTACTGAGGTTGTTTCGTGTTGCCTCAACGTTGTCTTTGGTTAGAGTTATAAGTTGAAACGTATGGGGTTTCGCTGTTTGCCCAAATTCTCCGAACTTCTCAAATTAACGATTCCGAATAGTCTAATGACGGAATTTGCGGATTATATCAATTTTCCGTTCTTTGCGGACGATAACGGTTGATAGACGAACTCCGATCTTTTCGATCCGAGGGGTTCGCGCTAACGTTTCGTGGCAAAAGGAATGACGACGATGATCCGCGACGACCAACTGACTGTTGCGCAGACTGCGCTCCTCGAAGAGAATTTCCAACAGGCGGAAACGCTTTTTTCGGAGATGCTCGCCAAAAATCCGGAAAACATCCACGCTTTGGATGGACTGGGCGTTTTGCGCTGCCAAACCGCAAATCCCGCCGCCGGAATCGAATTTTTTCTGGAGGCTCTCCGGCAAATTCCGTCTCAAAGTTCGGACGGCGAACAGAACCGGAAAATTCAAGCAGCGCTGTGCTATCGGCTCGGTGTTGCTCACCGGTCGCTCGGCAATCGGGGAGACGCCCTCGAAGCGTTCCGAACCGCCGTAGAACTCGCTCCCGACGACCCGGAAGCCCTCATCGGCCTTGCCCAACTCCAATTCGAGGCGGATCAGCAGCAGGATGCCGTGGAGAGTTTCCGGAAACTGACCGCCTTGCAACCGGAAAACGCCTCCGCTTGGCTGACGCTCGGATATATTCTCGGTTTACAGGGAAAATTCTCTGACTCGATCCCGCCGTTGGAGGAAGCGTGCCGACTCGATCCCAGTTCGCCGGACGCTTGCTTTTTTCTCGCCGAGTCGCTCCGAAAGGTCGAACGCTTCGAAGATTCGTTGCCGTATTATCAACGGATGTTGCAGGTTGCGATGGAATGGCCGCAGGCCGTTCACGGTTACGGGAAGGCCCTGATTCCGCTCGGACATCTCGAAGACGGCTGGGACGCGATGGAATTCCGACTCGCCGGTTCGGTCGGAAGTTGGGGGCGGCACGCTCTGCCGAATTGGGAAGGAACCGACAGCGACGACCGAACGGTTCTCGCTTATTCCGAAGAGGGGATCGCCGCCGATCTGATGTACGCTTCGTGCTTGCCGGACCTCGTCAATCAAGCCGGACACGTCGTCGTTGAATGCGACGCCGCACTGCACGGACTGTTTCGGCGTTCCTTTCCCCGTGCAACCGTTGTTCCGCTCGCCCCGGAAACGGTCGAACCGAACCACAATCCGTGGGGCCTCGCCCTCGACGAACAGGTCGCCTTCGGCAGTCTGCCGCGATTTTTTCGACGGCAAAAGGACGACTTCCCGATGCGAAGAGTCTATCTCGTCGCCGACGACGACCGCATCGAAAAATGGACGAACCGCCTGAGCGAAATCGGTGCTGCGCCGAAAATCGGCGTCCTCTGGCAGGGAACTTGGACGAGCGAGACCGAAAAACAAACCGTCCTGCCGATGTTCGACCTGCGGAACCTGATGCTCCGCAACCAGTCGAATGCCGCTTGGGTCTGTCTCCAGCACGGTTCCAGGCAGAAGGAAATCGACCAATACCGTCGTAACGTCAGCTTGCAGATTCGCCTTTATCCGGAGGCATTCCAATACGATCTCGACGAGATGGCCGGGCTTCTCTCGTCGTTGGACCTTGTGCTGACGCCGCCGGGGTATATTGCCCACCTTGCCGCTGCGCTGGGTGTTCGAACTTGGATCGTGTTGCCTGCCGCTGCTGACTGGCGTTGGTCGCTGGGGCCTCTTTGGCATCCGGCGGCCAAGTTGTTCCGTCAGAAGACCGGACAGTCCTGGGCCGATGTTTTCCAAGGGATACACACTGAACTAAACAGATTTTTGGCGTCGTACATTCCTCCGAGTGAGGAACAACCGGTAACGTTGGCATTTCCGGAGCCGAGGATAAACCGACTACGCCGAACGGCGTAGGTAGGCGATTTTCTCCGAAAATCGTGTCAGTTTCGGAGAAACTGACCTACCCAGATCTGTATCATTTTGATACAATAGTGTCTCGTCTTGGAGCATGCTTCGTCGTTTTTAGTTCATGCAAACGGAAATCGCGTACCTGATTCTACTTCACAATGAGGAACAAACAGAGTTTTTTCCTCTGTTCGGCGGCGTTGTGTCGTCGATCGGTCGCGCTTCGGAGAACACGGTTGCGCTCAAAGACGATCGTTGTAGCCGTTATCACGCCAAGGTGTTCTACGACGAAGGCCAGTGGTATGTCCAAGACCTCGGCAGCCGGAACGGAACGGTGGTCGGTGACGTCACGGTCATCTCGGCAACGCACGAACTTCATCCCGGTTGCCGCATCCAAATCGGTCGATCCGTTTTGTCGTTTGGTTGCGGCGAACCGCAGACAGCGGAGTTGGAAGATTCTCTCTCCGACAACAATGACCTCGACGAACGCACCGGTATCATCGGCGTCTCCAGTGAGCTGCTGCAGCCCCCTCGGCAGGACAAGGAGCACGCATCGGAGATTATCCATCAACGGGAACACGCGTCGATTCTTAAACCGGATGCCGACTTCAGGCAAGGTCCGCGAATCACGACCCGCGCCGGACACGGTCCCGCCGAACTTTGCCGATTGGCGTACAACCTCGGTAAAACGGAAGAAATTGATCAGGTAGCGAAAATTGCCATTGAGGGGCTCCTCAAAGCAACGGGAGCGGAGGGTGCCGGTCTGTGGTTGTTTCCCTACAATTTGAAGTCGACACAATCGGCTGCCGATATTCGGCTCGTCGCCAATGCGACCTTGGAGGAAACGCAGTATTCACCGATTTCCGAGGCATTGGTTCGGACCGTTTTCGACCGAAAAGAGGCGATTCTTTTCAACGAGTCGGCCAAGGAGGACAAAGGCTCGAAACGCCGAATTCGTGGTATGGCGGGAACCGATTTGGGAACCCGGTCGGTCGCGCGAGGTGGTAACAACACGATGGCGGCGCCTATCCGTTACCAAAACGGTATCCTCGGCCTGCTCCACCTTTACACGACATCGCCGACGAAGTACCTCGATGAAAACGACCTCGAATATACCTTGGCGGTTGCGGATACTGTCGGTGTTGCCCTTGCACACGTCAACAAACGGAAAGAACTGGCCGCCAACTTGAACCAAGCTCGAAAGGAAAACATCTCGTTGCGTGAAATGCTTCAGATGAACAGCGAAATCATCGGGCAAAGCCAGCCGATCAAAGCGATTCATCACCTCATTGCACGCGCTGCTGAGGCGAGAACTTCCGTACTCGTCCGGGGTGAGAGCGGCGTCGGAAAGGAACTCATTGCCAGGGCGGTTCACTTTGCGAGTTCACGGAGATCGAAACCGCTTGTCTGTCTGAACTGTGCAGCGATTTCCGAAAGTTTGCTTGCCAGCGAACTGTTCGGACACGAAAAAGGCTCGTTCACCGGAGCGACGGAGCGCAAAATCGGCAAGTTCGAAGCTGCCCATACCGGAACGCTGTTCCTCGATGAAATCGGCGAAATGTCGCCGTCCCTGCAATCGAAGTTTCTCCGTGTGTTGGAAGGTCATCCCTTCGAACGGGTCGGCGGCAACGCGCCGGTGTCCGTGGACGTTCGTGTCATTGCGGCGACGAATCGCGATCTCGAAAAGGAGGTTGCCGAGGGACGTTTCCGGCACGACTTGTTCTTCCGTCTTCGGGTTTTGGAGATTGTCGTACCGCCGTTACGCAAGCGGGTCGACGACATTCCGATCCTCGCGGAGTATTTTCTCGACAGGTACAGCAAGGAGACGGGCCGAAAATACCAAGGCTTCACACCGGAAGCCATGCGCATATTGATGGTTCATCGTTGGCCGGGTAATGTTCGGGAACTGAAAAACGTCATCGAGCGCGCCGTTGTGCTTGGTGCGGAGCCATACGTTCAGGAACAGGACTTGCTCTTGTCGACGCTGAACACGACCGGCGAAACCGATTTGCGGCGCGACGAACCACGGGACGTATTCATTCCGCTCACGCTGGAAGACATGGAACGCAATCACATTATCCGGACGTTGGAACACGTCCAATGGAACAAAAGCCTCGCATCCAAACAACTCGGCATCGAACGAACAACGCTCGATAGGAAAATTAAACGATATGACTTGGATCGAGACTCGTAAAACGAGCCTCGAACCCCGAACCCCGAATCCCGCATGTCCGAAGTCAACGCAATCCAGGGCCTTTCCGCCAATTATCTGGTGATTAACGCGATCATCCAATCGGTGGAGAGCTGTTTTCAAATGTGCGACACTAAAGTTCAGATCGTCGGCATATCGAAGATTCCGACACAGCTTCCGAACAGTGCCGTGACTGGCATGATCGGCATGAGCGGGAAATGTACGGGATTTATGACGCTTAATCTGCCGGAGCGAGTTGCGTTGCTTTCGGTTTCCGGTTTGCTTCAGGACGAATTTTTGAAACTGAATGCGCAAGTGATCGACGGCGTCGGCGAACTGACGAACATCATTGCCGGCGGTCTCAAGTCGAAGATGTACAACACGCCGTGGACGATTGCGAACATTACGATTCCTTCGGTCATCCTCGGCAGTAACTACCAGATTTCGTATGCAAAAGGAATCGAGTACTGTAGTGTTTCGTTCGAGGTGGACGATCCCGACACGCTGTCCGTCCAAGACCGTGTGTTTATGGTCAACACCTCGTTAATGCAGGTGTAGAATGTAAAGTGTAGAAAGAGGAAGAAAACAAGCCTGATCTACACTCTACACTCTACACTCTACACTTTTTCAAGGAGGAAACCATGAAAAATCGTAATTTGGACAAACTCATCGACGCGATCCGTTCGTTGGAAGATGCGTTGAAGTACGCTCGGACGCTGGATTTTCAGAATCTCGGTGCCGAATTCAAGAACGTTCTGCAAGCGGCGGTCGTTCAGAATTTCGCCCTGACATTCCGGCTCTGTATGCGGATGATCGACTACCAGTTGCGGGATCAACTTGGAGTTGCCTCCGTGGACGACCAGCCGCCGGACGCACGGCTTTGCATGGCCGACAAGGCAGGGATCATTGCCGACATTAACCGTTGGCTGGAATATCTTGAGTGCGAACACTTGTCGCAATCGAGTACCATTGCTGTTCGAACATTCGAAAAGGCGGGCGAGTTTTTACAGGACGCCAAACTCTTGTTGACGACCTGTGCCAAACGTTCCCAAAACGAACGCCGCGCGGCATAGACCACCCCTCAAGAGCCGGGGACGAAGGTACTCCGTAGTCCCCGGATGAATGCCATGAAACGCTCCACAACGTTAATCGTAACAGGATTAGTCCTGTTGTTCCTTGCGACGCTCTATGCTATAATGCCAGCTCTCTCGTTGCATTTTTACCCATCCAGGTTATTTATAGCCCCGGAGATTTTTGTATGGAGCTATTGGCTTTGCCACTTTGCGGGAATTGGCTGTCTGGCCACAGGTGTTCGTGAATTGTGGAAGGAAAAATAACGTCTACTCCGGGGCCACAGGCCCCGGCTCCCTTTGACAACGAATGATCGAGATCAATCAATACGGAATTCTCCCGTCGGGAATTCACGATATAAGTCTGGACGAAATCGGCTTGCTCTTCGGCGGTGTTTCGAACTCACGGCATCGTTCGCGTTTGTTTGAAGAATTGAAAAAATACGTCGAACGGTTGCGAGCACTCCGGATCGGCGTTGCTTTGATCGTCGATGGCAGTTTCGTTATGCCGTACGTCGAAATGCCAGCAGATATCGACCTTCTTCTTGTCATGCCGGGAAATTGGGAAAGAGCCATTGAAAAAATCCCAACGGAGTATTACAATTTATTGTCGCCAGTAAGGGTCGAAACGGAATTTGCCGAAGTTCACCTTTTCGTCGTTGCAGAGAATTCGTGGGAATACCATGACTGGATTCACTATTTCTCCAACATCAGGGCATACTGGAAATTTAGGTTTAACATTCCCCAAGACGTGTCAAAAGGACTGATACGGGTAACACTATGATCCATTCTGAAGCCGGGCTGGAAGAAACGCGGGAACTAATCGTCGAACTTGAGCGGTCGTTGAATCGACTTCGCCGCCGCGTTCTACCGATTAACGAACAAAAATTCCGTATCATGGCCGAAGGCTACATCATGGAAATTTGCCGTCTGCGTGAGGAAATCGATGAATACCTCGGCATCGCTTCGTTCGCCGAGTCCGCTCCAAGACAACTGGTCCCGGAACTCGTGTAAGTAGAAAGGTTTTATCCCCCCCAAGAGCCGGGGACGAAGGTACTCCGTAGTCCCCGGATGAACACCATGAAACGCTCCACAACGTTAATCGTAACAGGACTCGTCCTGTTGTTCCTTGCGCTGCTCTATGCCATCATGCCGCCGCTTATCTTGATGCTGTACAGTAAGGTGAACATTGTCTACGACCCTAACAACATGCTCATGCGACCGGCTGCTTTCGTATGGAACTATTGGCTTTGCCACCTTGCGGGAATTGGCTGTCTGGCTGTAGGCATTCGTGAATTGTGGAAGGAAAAATAACGTCTACTCCGGGGCCACAGGCCCCGGCTCCCTTTTGAACCCAATCTGCGACCACAGGTCGCAGTTCGCTAAAATCGCTAAAATGATTCGCGTTTACAACACACTGACGAAGACGAAGGAAGAGTTCAAGACCGTTCAGCCCGGCAAGGTCGGAATCTATCTTTGCGGACCGACCGTCTACAAGCCGTCGCACATCGGACACATG
>Ga0099364_10009054_pt1 | contig 13883 bp, 8 predicted proteins | sample TergutTh196P3_FD_73070 | JGI IMG/M metagenome (GOLD analysis project Ga0099364, IMG submission 73070) | Microcerotermes parvus P3 segment gut microbial communities from Pointe-Noire, Republic of the Congo - Th196 P3 | ecosystem: Host-associated > Arthropoda: Insects > Digestive system > Gut ...
GTTTTCATCTATACATTTTATATTGGTACATTTACAAAAACTTCAAATAAATTTCGCGGCAAAGATAATGATATTTTTTTACAAAACAATTTTTTTTATTTTTTTTTCAAAGCTATATGTCGCTTATCTAGGATTGAATGGCGCAAAGTCACGCAGCGACGATACTTTGCGCCTATTTTAGGTGCTATCGTCGCTGCGTGGACTTTCTATTGACATTTTAATGAAAAACCCTCAGCTATTCCTTTGCTTTTGCCTGCATTGTAACTGACACGCTTTCCATCCCTGCCGCCGATGCCGTTATTTTTACTTCGCCCGTGTTGGCGGTAGCTCTTACTAATGCTAATACAGCTCCCTTGTGGGTGCTGCGTTCGGTAGCCTTGTAGCGTTCGTGACAGAGGTTGTCGCTGTTGTCTACCGCTATTATTTCGCCCGGTCCGGTGATGTCAAACTTCACCTTTACGGGAACATTGGGTGAACGTACGCCATTATTATCAACTACCGTCGCTGTTACATAAACCACTTCTTCCCAATCGTTTATCAATACCGGATTTTCAGTTTCGAGCAACAATTTAACGGGCGCTTCTGCCGAGTTATGCGAATGTTCTGCCACATCTCTACCGTTGCGACGTCCAATAGCTTTGATTATACCTTTTTCGTATGGCACAGCCCATGCGTTGGGCGCATGGTCGGCTGATACTGCTTGCTTGCCGAGCGAACGTCCGTTGAGGAACAATTCCACTTCGTCGCAGTTAGAATAAACTACTACCCGTGCTGTATCAATTTTTCTTGTTGGCGTCCAGTCGTTTGTCCATCCGCCTCCCCTGATAGGATGCCTTATGGAATCTTCTCTGCGCACGATGTGCACCATTGGCTCGCTTGTCCACCAGCTTTGGCGTTCCCATGAGAAATGACGCCAGCCTGCGTTGCGGTCAAAAAGAGATTCGCTCCATGTTGTTTGGGGCCAATCGGCTTCACCGAGGTAATCAATTCCCGTCCAGATGAACACGCCCGAAAATTGCGGGTTGTCCCTTGCTATTAGCCATGCGCTGCGCGACGGCGTATTTTCCGTACCTATTATTTTTCTGCCTTCCAATCCTCTCCATGCAGCAAGCAAGCCTGCTTCATTGTAGTTTTGTCCTATGACGTCCAAAAGTTCCGAAAAACCGTTGTCGTACAAGCCCGACATCTGCGCTCTGAACAGCGCCATCGAAATCGGGCGGGTTGGGTCAACGCTTTTGGTAAAGTCGCGGAGGTCGAGAAAACGTTGTCTTCCTTCGGGACTATTCATATTGTCGCGAATTTCATTACCCAGACTTAAAAGGATGATACTCGGATGATTACGCACGCGCTTGAGAGCAATTTCAGTATCTTTTTTCCACCATTCGTTGAAATACAGGTTGTATGCCCTTTCTCCGTTAGGCTTTGCTGACGTCCATGTGTCGAACACTTCGTCCATCACTAACATTCCCATTTGGTCGCAAAGTTCGTAGAAGGAAGCGTCCATAGGCGTATGTCCACCTCTCATAGCGTTACATCCTATTTTCTTCAATTGTTCGATACGCCTTCTCCAAACAGAAGCCGGCACAGCGGAGCCTACCGGACCACCATCATGGTGAACGCATACGCCAAGAATCTTAATATTGCGTCCGTTAAGCCAAAAACCTGTTTCGGAACGAAATTCGAAAAAACGTATGCCAAATGTGTTTTTTTGGTCGTCAATTATTCTGTTGCCTTCCGAAATTGTTGTTATTGCGCTGTATAAATTTGGTTCTTCCGTATCCCATAGTTCGGGCGAGGCAACTGTAACTGTTTGCTCGCTGATTGCCGATTCGCCGGCTTTAACCATGATTGTCGATGCTTCTGTTCTCAAACTTACTCCTTTTGGGGAGGTAATAACGGTCTGCACGGTAACGTTCTTGTCTGCGTTTGATGTGTTTATGATGGTAGATTGCACCGACACCACTGCTCTTTCTTTTGATGCTTCTGGGGTTGTGATGAACACTCCGTAGCGCTCCAAATGTACGGGCTCTACTTTTATTAAATCGACGTGACGATATATTCCGGCTCCGGTATACCATCGCGACGCGGGTTGCGGCGTATTGTCGGCTTTCACGGCAATAATATTTGGGCTACCGTCGAATCTAAGATGGTCGGTAAGGTCGTAAATCAACGGCACATATCCAAAGGGACGATGCCCCAGATGATGTCCGTTAATCCAGACGTCGCTATTTGCCATCACGCCGCCAAACTCTATTATGATACGTTTTCCTCTGTCGGCGTTGCTCAACGCGAAGTTTTTCCTGTACCATCCTATACCTGAAGGCAGGTAGCCGCCTCCGCGACGTGTTGGCGCATTTTGGTCATAATCGCCTTCTATGCTCCAATCGTGAGGAACATTAAGCTGCCGCCATTGGCTGTCGTTAAAATTGACCGCCTGAGCATTTTCAACATCGCCAAGATGAAAACGCCAATCGTTGTTAAAACGCATAGACTGACGGACTTGTTGTCCACTTGCTGTTATAAAAACAAAAGTTAACAGCATTAAAATTAAGTTTCTACTTGAAAAATTTATTGATTTCATTTTTAATTGATTTGATTGATTAGTGTTTATTTTAAAAATCGTTGATTTTGCCTCCTGTCTGTTCTAAAACGCCTGACGTCAGTTCAGACAGGTCAGTTGCTCCCGTTTTTTGCAGGTTCACCGTACCGTTGGCAACAATTATTTTTCCTGATTCGCTGACTAACGGAACGGCGTTTCCGGTAACGGCAACAACAACTGTTTCTCCGGTTGAAATTGCAATATCCTCTACCGCGTTTATGCCATGAAACTCGCCTGCTGTAGTCACGTTAACCGCTGCGTTGTCGGCAATAGAAATACTTGCGCCGGCGTATATACCTCCGCCCGTTCCTTCGGTAACTTTTGCCTCAACCCTTGCCTGACCGCCTATGAAGAGGTCTTTCCAGCAACTGATAGCATGTTCTCCGTTGTTGCGTGCAACTACAATTATTGTTCCGCCTGTTATGCTAAGATTGCTCAACGTTGCTATTACGGCTTCGTTATATGATTCGACAGTTAGGGTTCCATTGCCGCTTATTTCTAACGAGCCGCTGCAAAAAATAGCAGAGGCGCTGCCTGTGCTGATAAAGAAATCTCCGGCATAATTGATGCGGATATTATCGTCATATTCGCAGGCAATATTGATAGCTCCGTTATCGTAGCCTTCACTAAGCGTCAGCGTAGATGATTTTGCGTCCCACAGCCAACCGCTTCCGCGTGCGTCCAGCGACATGTCGGCGACGAAATCGTCGCCGACAGTCATGGTTCCGACAGCAAAAACTATTGAGGCATAAAAAACTGAGAGTACAGAAAAAAATATTTTATATTTCATGCTACAAAATAACCTTATTTTACTGCAACATCCCATACTTTTGTACATCGCGCCGTCCCTTTCGGTCCTTCTATATCAAGGGTTACGATATATTTTCCTGCCCGTTCGTACGAATGTAATGGATGCTGTTCTTCTGATGTGTTTCCATCGCCAAAATTCCATTTCCATGAAGTAATTTCTCCTTCCGATAGGTCATTGAACGCAACAAGTCTACGACGCATGTCCACTACTTTAAATTCCCATGCAGCCTCAATTGGTTTACGAAACTGCTGTTCGAGCGGCATAAGGACAAATGTTCTCAGTTGCGATGCTTCTCCAAACATTGTATGGTGCTTCGAAAGGTTCCAGAAACCGTTATTTCCGCGCGTATTGACGTTGTCATAGTCAATAATTGCCCAACAGAGACCAATTTTTTTGTTTTCGTAAAGGATTGATTCTATTGCGCGCGAAGGGTCGTTGCCTGCGTAATCGAACGGAGTAATCCAAAATTCAAGTACGAGTTTTCCGGCTTCTCCCGGTTTGAAATCGTAATTGAATGCGGCATTAGCGTATGGAAGGTCTTTTATCCATGGCTGACTGCCCCAGACCATAGTCCAGTCTTTGCCTTCTGCGGGCGGGGTGAATATATGGTAATTTTGCGCATGAACGCCGTGAAAAGAGAAATAAGCGTCCCAGGGTTCTATAAGCCCCAAATTATTGTGACGCTCGTCTATTAGCGGTCCGCCCGAATAATCAGCATCTACGACTACTTCAAAGGTGTCGTTGTGTAATCCGGTCTGCGTGAAGTCCCAATAATCATCGTAGGCTTCATAGAGGAAATACAAGCGGTTAAGCCCTTTCACCCAGCCTACTTTTACGCGGACGTCAAGGGTTTTAGGGTCCGGATTTGGATGTTTACGCGAAGAATCCCAAAGTTCGTTCGTTCCAACAACGTATGATTCGGGTACAATATCCCAGTCGTCTATGTCGCCGTCTATACGCGGTATCATGTTTGGCGGGAATTGAAAAACTTTAAACGACGGTGCGTCAAGTTGCGCAAAAACGCCAACGGTAATGAACGCAAATCCAACAACAAAAATAAGCCTTATGTTTTTCATATCTAAAGTTTTTAATAATTATACAACCACACGCGCTGTACTGAAATTTGGGTTCCACGCAGACGCAGTCCTTGTCCCGACTGATTTTCCTTTTGCGCTTCGAGGAGGTCATACCTCAGCTGAATTTCGTCGCCGTTAAGCCATCGCGAAGCAACCCATTCACCGTTAACAAAATCTCCTTGCTGAACCTTTGCTAATCCGGCGGTCGAATTGCCGTCTACGGGCTCAAAGGTAACTTGAATATTTTGCCCTGCAACGATGTATTCGTTCTCCGCAACCATTATCACAAGTCCGAAGCCCATCGGAATGCTTTGGGTTTGGGTTTGGAAACGTCCGCGTAGCAAGTCTGCTTTAACCTTGTAATTTCCTAAAGTATGCGTCATTTGTCGCACCTGCGGATTTTCATCTTTTAACCAGAATCCTCTGATTGTGCCTTTTGCCTGATGTTCGAGTATCAGGTCGCTGAACGAAGCCATAGTCTTGTATGCCAGCGATATTGGCTCAGTAGCAGGGTCGGTCATGCGTGAATCAATTCCAAAGGGAGAATAACCTAAACCTTTCTTTTGTCCTATTGCGTAGAAAGCATTCGCAGCGCCCGCAATACCTGCGGTAGATTCGGGAATAAAGAGCGGATTATCCAAACGTGTATACAAATTGACCACTGCTATAAAGTCAGGAAGGTAAATATCTGGGGTCAAAAGGTCTATATTAGGCGCTGCGGCGCGATACACGTCGAGGTTTTGCGCCTGCGGACCCCCGCTGGGGTAGTCGCCCGGATGTCTGTCTTGCGGCTGCACTATCCATGCGTTTACAAAAGTTGGAAGCGGATGCTCTTCTTTGCCGTCGGCTGCAATTTTTTCCATATATTTAGCATAATGCCATGCCATGAAAAGCTCGTCTGTATAGTCGCCCTTTCCGAATATATCTTCCCAGTTGCCCGAAGTTTTTTTACCGCTGTTTTCCCATGCTGTCTGAAATTCGGGAAGCAGATTTTTACCGTCGTTGGCTACCATGTAAGAAATCAGTTCTGCCGGCACATCGGCTTCAAATGCAGCGATAGCAGCCGGATGATAATCGCGCGTGTCGCCATGCAAGCCAACTTCATTTTGCACCTGTATCATAATGACAGTACGCTGGTCATCAACTTTGGCAATATGCCTCATTAGCATACGGTACGCTTTTGCGTCGGCTTCAAGTGTTTCCTTGCCGAATGTGGAAAGGATATTGAGTTCGGCTCCCGATTTGGTCTTTATAAGCGGAAAACGCGCCTTGTCTTTCTGAACCCATGCCGGAACATAGCTCGTAATGCCGTTTTTCCAACTACCGAACCATAACACGATTAATTTCATATCGTTGCGACGGGCGACGTCAATCAGGTCATCAACAATAGAAAAATCGAAAACACCCTCTTGGGGCTCTACTTGCTCCCATGCTACCACAGCAAGAACCGTATTTAGATTTCCCTCTTTCAGACGCGGGAATATCGGTTCCATATAAGCAGCCGTTGAAGCTGAAGAATTGTGCAACTCGCCTCCAAGTATTAGGTAAGGCTTATCATCAACAATAAGTTGCACTGCCTCTCCGCGACGTTCCAGATAAGGAATCGAAGCCTTTTGAGGCGAATTGTTTGGCGTGCATCCGGCAAATGCCAGAACTATCAACACCGTGAAAAATAACTGTCTCATCTTCTTTTTTATCAATGTTTTTGTGGACTTCGAAAAACTTAATTATTAGATTTTGACTTTTAAGAAAAGTTGAAGTCCGGTAACTCTTCAAAAAAGACATTAAAAAAATTTTTTGCAAAGATAAATTTCTTTTTTTAATGATGCAAATTTTTTTTTGAAAAAAATAACATTATTTACGATGGCTCGAATATAGTAAGTGTTTGTAATTAAACATTAAACCGAATATGCATTATATCGCCATCCTGAACGATATATTTTTTTCCTTCAAGACGAAATTTTCCGGCTTCTTTTACAGCCTGTTCTGTTTTATGTTGCACTAAATCGTCGTATGTCATCACTTCAGCGCGAATAAAACCTCGTTCTAAGTCGCTATGAATTACGCCGGCTGCTTTTTGAGCGTTCATGCCGTGTTTGATAGTCCATGCTCGAACCTCTTTTGGTCCGGCAGTAAAAAACGATTTTAGATTAAGCAACTTATATGCGCTTCTTATCAGGCGATTTACGCCCGGTTCCTCTAATCCGGCGTCATTCAAAAAAAGTTGTCGGTCGTCTTCATTTTCCAACTCGGCAATTTCTGACTCTAATTTTCCGGCAACTATGATGACTTCGGTTTTTTCATTTTTTAGCGCTTCCGAAAATCGTTTCGAATATGCATTCCCCGACAGCGCTGAAGCCTCGTCTACATTACAAACATAAATAACGGGTTTCAATGTCAGCAGAAATAAATCCTGAAGATATAATTCTTCCTCGCTTTCGGTCATTTCTACATCTCTGACGTTTGTTAAATTTTCAAGTTCATCTTTTATGCGATTCAAAAACGAAATAGCATTTTTTGCGTCTTTGTCGCCCGTTTTCAACAATTTCTCACAACGTACTATTTTGCGTTCAATCAATTCCAAATCGCGCACCTGCAATTCCAAATCGATAAGTTCTTTGTCTCTGACAGGGTCTATTGAACCTTCAACATGCGGCAACGCCGGGTCGTCGAAGCAACGAATAACGTGAATTAATGCGTTCGTTTTTTGAACATCAGCCAAAAAACTGTTCCCGACACCTTCGCCGTGACTTGCTCCTTTCGCCAAGCCGGGTAAATCAACCAAATTTACGCTTGCGGGCACTGTTTTGGCTGGTTTAACAAGTTTTGAAATTTCAAACAATCGCAGGTCGGGCACATCTGCCATGCCAATGTTTGATTTTGTAGCGCTGAAAGCAAAATTGGACGATTCCGCTTTCGTCTTTGATACACAATTGAATAATGTGGTTTTTCCTACATTCGTCAATCCTACAATTCCACAATTTAAAGCCATATTTCTAAATTCTAATAACTATATTCTAACTAAATAATAACTAACGACTACAGACTAATAACTAACGACTTATTTCTATACTCCGTTATCTCCCTCTTCTCATCATCAATAGCCATCCCCACGCGCAACGCTTCAGGATATGCCTTTGCATAGTTTTTTTCTATTTGCCGGTATGCTTCTTCGGCTTTTGCCTTCACACTCTCGCCTTTTGCGGCTACTTTCAGTTCAATCAGCCAAATATGTCCCTGATGCGTCAGCATAATATCTGAGCGTCCTACGTTTGTTTGCACTTCGGCGAATGTAACAATACCGCAACTTCTCAAAGATGCTATTATACACGAGCGATAGAGCCATTCTTGAACGGTCAGCTTGTTGCCGGTAAGTTTGACGCTTTGCGTTGCTGCGCTCGAAAAATCTGCGTAGGGGATACAGGATAAAATGTAATTGAAGGCTTCTACAAATTCCGCAACATCCTTTGAAATAATTGCCGCAAGCACTCTGTTTTCGAAAAAGTTATAGTTGTTCACTGTTATAATATTCTCTGTCAGCAATTTCGACATTGAATTAAGTACTTCGGTATTTGGATAGTCGAGCGAAAGTTTGTTAATATCGCCACCGCGCAAGGTCAGGTATCCTGCCTGATGCAAAAAACCTTCGGGGGAGGTTTCGTCCATATCGCCCGGACTGCGGGCAAAATCCTTCGAAATAGGGATATTTCGAAACTGCTCTACTGTTAAATTCCTGTTTTTCAGATATTCAGCAATAACCTTTGAGCGTCCGGTTTCTATCCAAAAATTGTCAAACGATTTTTCCTTGAAAAACTTCAAAGTAGAAAAAGGATTGTAAAGTTTTGTTATACAGTCTCTATCGAAGGTAAAACCATTGTAGTAGTCGCGAATTTTATTCAGTAACTCTTCCTTACTAATTTTCATTATTTTTGCAGTATCTTCGAGGTAATCCGGAAAATAACTTACGAGCTCTTCGTGTGTCAAGCCGCAAATTTTGGAATAATCGGGCGCCAATGAAATATCATCCGGATTATTCAATGTTGAGAACACGCCAAAACGGGCAAATTTGGATATGCCGGTGATAAATATAAATCGGATGTGTTTTTCGGTTGCTTTCAGTTGTTTGTAGTAACTTCGCAAAACGCCGCGAACCTTTCTTGCCATAACAGGCTCGTTTACAAAATCGGTGTAGGGAGAATCGTATTCATCAATCAATACAACGACTTGTTGATTGTATTTTCTGGCTGTATTGATTATTAACTTTCGAAGAATATTGCCTGCCGACAAATCTCTTGGAACTTCAACGTCAAGGCTTTCCGCAGCCTCAATTGTTATTTCTCGTAGGGATTCTTCTATTTCGCTAATACCATTATGAGTGCCTACTGCGCTAATATCCAACGAAATAACGGGACATGGCTCAAAATCCTCCATAAACTTCTCCGCGTACAGTCCTTTGAAAAGTTCCTTCTCGCCCGAAAACATCGCCTCGAGAGTAGATACTATAACCGACTTGCCAAACCGACGCGGACGGGCAAGAAAATAGATACTGCCCCCTTCTATCATATCAACCAGATATTTGGTTTTGTCTACGTATAAGAAGCCTCTTTTGCGGATAGTTTCAAACCGTTGAAATCCAACCGGTAAATTTAATCGTTCCATTTTTCTATTTTCCATTTTCTATTTTTGATTTTTGATTTTTGATTACAAAATTCGCGGCAAATATACGAAAAAAAATAAAATATACAAAAAAAATATTTTCTAAGGGTGCAAATTACCTCCGGTGAGATCGCTTCGCTAAGTTGTCGCGGAAGTCAGGGGGGATACACGGATTAGACGGATTTGCACGGATTTTTTTATTTTTGCAAAATCGATTTTGCAAAACATTAGACAATATTTTTTATAAAAAAAATAAAAAAATTCAATTTTAGTGAGTATATTTTCATCCGTTATGTGTTTACCTTATAAATAAGCATAATTTTCAATTTTTTAAAAATTAATTAGTATTTTTGTTTATGCAAATGATAGATAGAGACATAGAGGTTTTTGGGCAGTCCGGTTTAGCTGAAAAGGCGATGTTTAACCGAAGCCAAAAATTAGCCCCAAGCGGTGTAGATTACCCGCAAAAGATGGGCTACAGCGCAGTCATTAGCCAGCGTGAAAGCCACAGGCAAATAATGACTGGGTATATTTTGTGCATATTATTATATGTATGCACAGTGTCGTGTGAAAACAATGACAGCGGCGAGGTCAAGATAGAACACGACCCTAACAGGCGGGTTACCTTAACATCGTTTTATCCTGCCGAGGGACGTACTGCCGAACGATTACTTTTAGACGGGGATAACTTTGGAAGCGACCCCGAAAAGATAAAAGTATACGTAAACCAAAAACGGGCGTCCGTTGTTTCTGCAAACGGCAGGCGCATTTTTGCTATTTGTCCCAGAATGGCGGGTGGCGACGGCGAACATTTAGAAGTAGCGGTAGTGGTTGGCAGAGATTCGGTGATATATGATGACAGGTTTCTCTACAATGTTTCCGTTTCGGTAACAACAATAGCCGGCAATGGCGCACCCGAATTTAGAGCGGGTACGCTGGCAGAATCTTCGCTTAGACCATTCTATGTGAGTGTAGACGATGAAGACAACGTATTTGTCAGTATAAGAGAAGGTGATTATTATGGAATAGCCAGAATAAATGAAAACGAAAATATTGTGACGCCGTTGATTATGCATAGTACAAATGCGGTGATTAGACCCAATGCGTTGTGCGTTGATAGAAAGACCGGTATTTATTATGTTCCTTGCGAATCGGCGTCTACTGCCTTCTACACGCTTGACCCCAGAGACGGATGGGCGCCAAGACGACGGCTGTGGACGTGGAGAAATCTTAACGGTTTTAGTTTGCCCGCTAATGCTACGTGGAAACACTCGTTCGGTTTCTGTGAACTTGACGGATACATATACACGCGTTTTTTCGATGGTCAGGTGGTTAAGATACATCCACGAACATTTGAAGCCGACATAATTGCAATGACGCCTAACGGAACTTGTTGTGGAGTAACATTTCATCCATTAAAACCGGAACTATTGTATATGGTAGGACGTTCGCAAGGTATGTCAGGAGGAATATACGTGATAGACGTGAGGTATCCGGATGAGCCTTATAGACGGCTTAATCCAACAGGGACAGGACATAGGGACGGAGATATTTCTACTGCGTTGTTCCGCGACCCATGGCAAATCTATTTCGACCCCGAAGACGGCTCACTATATGTTGCAGATGCCAGCAATCATTGCATAAGGCGGGTGCGACCAGACAATTTTGTGGAAACATTTTTGGGAATGCCCGGAACAAGCGGATGGGCAGATGGAGGAAAAAACGAAGCACTGTTTAATGAACCGCGCGGTATTACTGTTAGCAAAGACGGTTTCGTATATGTTGCAGACTATGGAAACAACCGTATTAGAAAATTATCGATAGAGTAGTTTTCAGTTTTCAGTTTTCAGATATAAATAATATATAAAATTAGTAATAATGTTGAATATGAATAATTTCTTTAAATTTATTAAGCCTTTAAAATCTCTTATATTGTTGATTTTAATATTTTTGGCTGTTTCAATAAATGCGCAACAGCGTGAAACATTTACGATATCGGGCGTTGTTTTTGATGAAACGGATGTATCGTTACCCGGCGCCACTGTGTATATCAAAGATAGAGCGGGCATAGGAACAACCACCGATAGCGATGGGCGCTTCTCTATCAGAGCGGCGCGCAACGATGTGGTTGTATTCTCTTTTGTGGGATTCCAAAACGTTGAATATTTGGCGCTCGAACCCATTAGCGACCTCAGGATACAGTTTATCAGCACATCGCAACAAATGGAAGAATTGGTTGTTGTGGGTATGGGTACGCAACGACGCATAAGTTCGGTAGCCGCGGTAACTTCGGTAAATGTAAGAGACCTGCAAACGCCGGCGGCTTCGGTTGCCAATCTGCTTGGCGGAAAAGTTGCCGGAGTATTTTCTATGCAAACAAGCGGAGAACCGGGAAAAAATATCTCCGAATTTTGGGTGCGCGGCATTGGCACTTTTGGAGCAAGCAGTGGAGCGCTTGTGTTGATTGATGGGTTAGAGGGTGATATCAATTCGATTGACCCCGCTGATATTGAAAGTTTTTCGGTGCTCAAAGACGCCTCGGCAACGGCTGTATACGGTGTGCGCGGCGCAAATGGAGTGGTGTTGATAACTACCAAGAGAGGCGAAGCCGGTAAATTGAGCATAACAGGACGGGCAAACTTTTCGCTGTCACACTTGCGAAGGGTGCCCGAGTATCTTAGGGCTTATGATTATGCGCTGTTAGTAAATGAAGCGCTAACCGTTAGAGGAAGCGCCCCAGCATATAACAGAGTTGATTTGGAACTGATAAAAGACAATTTAGAACCCGATATGCTACCGGATGTAGACTGGCAAGACGAAATTTTGAGGCGATACTCGTTTGAACAAGGCTACTATGTTAGTGCGCGCGGAGGTGGCGAGGTAGCCAGATATTTTTTGAGCATGGGTGTAAACACATCTACGGCTGCATACAAACAGGACAAAAACAGCGTATACAGTTCGAATGTGGGATACAACACATATACTTATCGAACAAATATAGACATGAATTTGACGCAAAACACGACTCTATATTTCGGTACCGATGGTTTTCTGTCGATAAGAAACGAGCCCGGTATGGCAAATACAGACTATATATGGTATGCGCAATCGCAAATCAATCCACTGCTGTTTCCCACAAGGTATTCCAACGGGTTGTTGCCCGCCGAAGGACCAAATGAGCTTTCGTCGCCCTACGTATTGATAAATCACACGGGCAGGTCGTCTACGCAAGAATATAAAGGAAAAGTAAACGTTGCTCTTAATCAAGATTTATCGGCGTTGTTAGATGGATTGAAGTTGAGAGTGCAAGGCTCTTACGACTTGCAAAGTTTTTTCAGCGAAAGACGATTTATTCAACCCGCTCTTTACAGGGCAGTAGGACGTACAACCGATGCCAGTTTGGTTATGCGGGAACGAATAGCAGCCGAGCCGGCTATTTATGGTAGCAACACCAACCAATATAGACGCTATCATTTGGAAAGTTCGCTCAACTATGATAAACTTATGGGAACAGACCATCGTGTGTCGGGCTTATTGTATTATTATATGAGCGACCAGAAACGTACCCGCGACGCCACAAACAGCATGAACGCCATACCGGTGAGATATCAAGGCGTTTCAAGCAGGTTTACATATAGTTTCAGAGATACATACATGGTGGATTTCAACTTTGGCTACACCGGCTCTGAAAATTTTCAACCCGGTAGACAATTCGGCTTTTTCCCCTCCGTAGCTTTAGGATGGGTGCCCACAAGTTATCCTAAGGCAAAAGAAATACTTCCATGGCTTGACTTCTTTAAAATAAGAGCATCATACGGAACAGTGGGCAACGACAGGCTTGCCGGCGATAGACGTTTCCCATATCTTAATGTGGTGCGCTTGCAAACAGGTAGAACAATATGGGGAGGAGGTAACGTAGACGTGGTAGACGTGAGATATGTGGGAGCTGATAATCTTGAATGGGAAAAAGCTCTAAAAACGAACGTAGGTATAGAAGCAAACCTTTTTGCTGACAAAGTTGCTTTCGTGGTAGATTTTTTTAACGACCAGCGCGACGGAATTTTTCAGCCGCGAATACAAGTGCCCGATTACGTAGGCCTAATTACTATGCCATACGGAAACATTGGAAAAATGAGAAGTTACGGAACTGATGGAAATATCAGTTATTCGCAAAAAGTATGGACAAATTCAAGTTTTACGATAAGAGGAAATTTTACATACTCTAAAAATGAGGTACAAAACTGGGAAGAGCTGCATCTTCCGTATGAATATTTGGGTTACACCGGTTATCCACACGGCGCACATCGAGGCTTCAAGGCAATAGGATTGTTTAAAGATGAGAACGATGTTTTGTATAGCCCCGAACAACCATGGGGCGGGGTTTTGCCGGGCGACATCAAATACATGGATGTCAACGGAGACGGTAAAATAAGCGAAAACGACAAGGTACCGCTGACAAGAAGCACCTATCCTGTATTGATGTTCGGATTTGGCGGAGAGTATAGATACAAAAACATTACATTCGGAGTATTGTTCAAGGGTACGGGCAAAACTGACTTTTTTCATGTAGGACAATCAGTCAGGCAAGGCGGCTCTACATACAACAACGGAATGGGATATGTGCCTTTTCATGGCGGCTCATCCGGAAACGTGTTGAAAATGGTGAACGACCCAAAAAACAGATGGATACCAATGGACTACGCCATAGCAAATGATATTCCAACGGATTTGGCGGAAAATC